>Ga0325401_1002294_pt1 | contig 16944 bp, 15 predicted proteins | sample PopdelMetagenome_FD_205666 | JGI IMG/M metagenome (GOLD analysis project Ga0325401, IMG submission 205666) | Populus deltoides microbial communities from Bellville, Georgia, United States - Xylem-PdKOR-R2 | ecosystem: Host-associated > Plants > Phyllosphere > Stem > Wood/Secondary xylem | place...
CCGCGTCCACGTCCGCCAGCCCCACGCGCCAGCCACGACCGGAGAACAGCGCGGCGGTGGCGGCGCCGATCCCCGACGCGCCCCCCGTCACGAACATCGACTTACTCGCGCCTGTCGTTTCCAAGCTTTCTCTCCGCTACTTTTCGACATTTCTACCCGCTCGCCGACGCGAAAGCCACGGCGGCGCTCCGCCCTTGGCGCGTCCGCCCGGTGCCGCTACGCGGGCGCGGCCATGACCGACCTCCGAACCGCCGCGACGACATCCAAGGCCTGGCCGTTCGAGGAAGCGCGCAAACTGATCGCCCGCTGGCCGGACGGCCGCCCCGACGGCGCGGCCGTGCTGTTCGAAACCGGCTACGGCCCCTCCGGCCTGCCGCACATCGGCACCTTTACCGAGGTATTGCGCACGACGATGGTGCGCCGCGCCTACGAGACGCTGACGGGCGGCGCGCCTACTCGGCTGGTCGCGTTCAGCGACGACCTGGACGGGCTTCGCAAGGTGCCCGACAACGTGCCGAACCGCGAGATGCTGGCCGAGCATCTGGGCCGGCCCTTGAGCCGCATCCCCGATCCCTTTGGCACGCACGACAGCTTCGCCGCGCACAACAACGCGCGGCTGTGCGACTTCCTGGACCGGTTCGGCTTCGATTACGAGTTCGCTTCGTCCAGCGATTATTACGGCTCGGGCCGGTTCGACGACGCGTTGCGGAACGTGCTGCGCCGGTTCGACGAGATCCAGGCGATCATGCTGCCCAGCTTGCGCGCGGAGCGCCGCGCCACCTATTCGCCCGTGCTGCCGATCAGCGAGGCGACGGGCATCGTCCTGCAGGTGCCGGTCGAGGTGGTCGACGCCGACGCCGGGGTCGTGCGGTTCGTCGAGAAGGGGCGCACCGTCGAGCAGTCGATCCTGGGCGGGCGCGCCAAGCTGCAATGGAAGGTCGACTGGGCGATGCGCTGGGCGGCACTCGGCGTCGACTACGAGATGGCAGGCAAGGACCTGATCGATTCGGTGGTCCAGTCGGGCCGCATCGCGCGCGTGCTGGGCGCCCGCCCGCCCGAAGGCTTCAACTACGAGCTGTTCCTCGACGCGAACGGCGAGAAGATCTCCAAGTCGAAGGGCAACGGCCTGTCGATCGAGCAATGGCTGACCTACGGACCCGAGGAGAGCCTGGCCTTTTATCTCTATCGCGAGCCCAAAAAGGCCAAGGCGCTGCACCTGGGACTGATCCCCCGCGCGATCGACGATTACTGGCAGTTCCGGGGCGCCTGGCCCGACCAGGACGCCAAGGAGCGGCTGGGCAACCCCGTCCACCACGTCCACGCCGGCGCCGTGCCGGCGGGCGGCCTGCCCGTCACCTTCGGGCTGCTGCTCAACCTGGTCGGCGTGCTGGGCGACGCGACGCGCGAACAGGTATGGGGCTATCTACGCAACTACCTGCCCGACGCCGAGCCGGCCGCGCATCCGGAGCTGGACCGGCTGATCGGCTACGCGCTCGCCTATGCGCGCGATTTCGTGGCGCCGACGCTGAACCGCCGCGCGCCGACCGCGCAGGAGGCCGAGGGCCTGCGGCTGCTGGACGAGGCGTTCGCGGCCCTGCCCGCGGACGCGGCGCCCGAGGCGGCGCAGGACGCGGTGTACGAGGCGGGCAAACAGGTGTTCGGCAAGGAGGCTTTGCGCGACTGGTTCCGCGCGCTCTACGAGACGCTGCTGGGGTCGTCGCAGGGGCCGCGCATGGGCAGCTTCGCGGTGCTGTACGGCCTGGGCAACACCCGCGCGCTGATCGCCGACGCGCTGGCGCGCAGCGGGCAACCGACCTGACGCCCGTGGCGCGCGCCCTGCGGCGCGGCCCCGTCTCTGCACTCCGGGCCTTTCTGCGCTCGGGCGCGGCGGGGGGGATCGTGCTGGTCGTCGCGGCCGTCGCGGCGATGCTGCTGGCGAACTCCGCCGCCGGGCCGGCCTATGAGGCGGTGCTGGACCGAGTGACCGGGCCGGTGCTGGCCGCCGCCATCGGCCCGATGACGGTCAGGCTGTGGATCAACGACGGGCTGATGGCCTTGTTCTTCTTGGTTGTAGGGCTGGAGATCAAGCGCGAGCTGCTGGACGGCGCGTTGACGCGGCCGGCCGACCGGCGACTGCCCGTCGCGGCGGCGGCGGCGGGGATGGCGGTGCCCGCGCTCGTCTATCTGGCGGTGGTGCTGGCGGCGGGGCGGCCGGACCTGGGGCGCGGCTGGGCGGTGCCGGCGGCGACCGACATCGCCTTCGCGGTCGGCGTGATGGCGCTGCTGGGCGCGCGCGTGCCGGCGGCGCTCAAGCTGATGCTGGTGACAGTCGCCGTGGTCGACGACCTGGGAGCGGTGGCGATCATCGCGCTGTTCTACTCGCACGGGCTGGACGCGGGCGCGCTGGCGGCGGCGGCGGGCGTGCTGGCGGCTTTGTTCGCGATGAACCGGCTCGGCCGTGTTCGGATGGTCTGGCCCTATATGCTGGGCTTCGCACTGTTGTGGTGGCTGGTGCTGCGGTCGGGCGTGCACGCGACGCTGGCAGGCGTGCTGGCGGCCGCCGCGGTGCCGCTGGCGCCCAGCCCAGGCGTACCCGACCATCCCCACTCGACGCTGCACCGGCTGGAACACGCGCTGAACCCCTGGGTGGCGTTCGCGGTGGTGCCGCTGTTCGGGCTGGCGAACGCGGGTGTCTCGCTCGCGGGGGCGGGTTTCGGCGCGCTGGCGGCGGCGGTGGCGGCCGGGCTGTTCCTGGGCAAGCAGGCCGGCATCGGCGCGGGCGTGGCGCTGGCGGCGCGCACCGGCTGGGCACCGCCTCCGCACGGCGTGTCGGCGGCGCAGATCTGGGGGGCGGGCCTCTTGGGGGGTATCGGCTTCACCATGAGCCTGTTCATCGGCGGGCTGGCCTTTCCCGGCGACGCGGCGGCGATGGCCGAGATCAAGCTGGGCGTGCTGACGGGCTCGGCCGCGTCGGCGCTGGCGGGCTATGCCATACTTTATCTATCGGCGAGGGAATGATGCGCGCCTTCTTCGATCCCCGCCAGCGCGGCCACGCCCCCGCGCTGGAAATGCACAACGGCGCCTTCGTCGCTTACGCTGAGGTGCCGGGGCGCGTCGATTCGATCCTGGCCGCACTGGGCCCCACCGAACGGCCCGCCGACCGGGGCGAGGCGCCGATCGCGCGCGTCCACGATGCCGGCTACCTCGCCTTTCTGCGCGACGCGCCGCGGCTGTGGGCGGAGGCGGGGCGGACGGGCGACCCCATCCCCTACGCCTTTCCGGTGGTGGGGCGCCGCCCGCTCAGGCTGTCGCGGATCGACGCGCTGCTGGGGGTGCACGCCTTCGACGCCACCACGCCGATCACCGCGCAAGCCTGGGACGCCAGCTATTGGAGCGCGCAGTCCGCGCTCGCCGCGGCGGACGCGGTGCTGGCATTCGGGCGGGGGGGCGAGCGCGTCGCCTTCGCGCTGTGCCGCCCGCCCGGCCACCACGCGGGCGCGGACTATTGCGGCGGGTATTGCCACCTCAACGCCGCCGCCGTCGCCGCGCAAGCGTTGCGCGACGCGGGCGTTGAGCGGGTGGCGGTGCTGGACGTCGACTATCACCACGGCAACGGCACGCAGGACATATTCTGGACGCGCGGCGACGTGTTCTACGCTTCCGTTCACGCCGACCCGGCGACCGACTATCCCTTCTACTGGGGCCATGCCGACGAGCGCGGCGCGGACGCGGGCGAGGGGGCGACGCTCAACCTGCCGCTGCCGCGCGGCACGCGGATCGACGCGTTCCGCCGCGCGACGGCGACCGCGCTGGACGCGATCGCCGCCTGGGGCGCGGGGGCGCTGGTGGTCAGCTTCGGCGCCGACACTTACGTGGGCGACCCCATATCGGGCTTCGCGCTGGAAACGGCCGATTTCCGCCTGTTGGGCGGCGACCTGGGGTGCACGGGTCTGCCGACCGCGGTGCTGATGGAGGGTGGCTACGCGGTAGAAGCGCTGGGCGCCAACGTCGCCAGCTTCCTGGACGGGTTCTAGGTTCCGTTCGAGAACGCGCCGCGGCGCGTCCTGGAGGAGCGGGCCGGTGCCGCATCCCCGTCAGTGGGCCAAACCCTAAGGCCGGGCGAGCGGGTCCACCGCGTCGCCGGGCGGCCGGTCCGCCAGCGTGCGCGCCACCGCCTCGGCGCGTTCCATGACGCGCAGCACGTTACCGCCGGCCAGCCCTTCCAGCTCACGGTCCGACCAGCCGCGCCGCGCCAGTTCGGCCAGCAGCGCAGGGTAAGAGTCGACCCCCGTCATGCCGCTGGGCGAGGTGCCGCCGATCCCGTCGAAATCGCCGCCCAGCCCCACCGCGCCGCGCCCGGCGACGCGCGCCAGGTGGTCGACATGGTCGGCGACGGTCGCCACCGTCACGCTCGGCTCCGGATGCTCGCGGTCCCAGGCGGCCAGCACGCTGGGCGCGCGCGCGCCGTACAGGTCGCCCGGCACCCCCAGCTCGGCGGCGCGCGCGGTGCGAGCCTTGTCCCAGCCGCGCCACGCGTCCGACAGGAAGGCGGGGTAGAAATTGACCATCACCACCCCGCCCTTGCCCCCGATCCGGCGGACCAGGTCGTCGGGCAGGTTGCGCGGCGCGTCCGCCAGCGCGCGGGCCGAGGAATGCGACGCGATCACCGGTGCGGCGGACGCGTCCAGCACGGCCGCGACCGCGGCGTCGGACACGTGGCTGACATCGGCCAGCATCCCCAGCCGGTTGAGTTCGGCCACCACCGCGCGCCCGAACGGCGACAGCCCGCCCGACACGGCCGCGTCGGTCGAACTGTCCGCCCAGCTGAGCGAGCGGGTGTGCGTCAGCGTCAGATAGGCGGCGCCCAGCGCGCGATACTGGCGCAGCACCGACAGCCGCCCGTCGATCTGGTGCCCCCCCTCCACGCCGATCAGCGAGGCGACGCGCCCCGAGCGCTGGACGCGGCGCACGTCGGCTGCCGTGGCGGCGAAGGCCAGCCGGTCCGGGAACGCCGCCACCATGCGATGCACCACGTCGATCTGTTCCAGCGTCAGCTCGACGGCGCGCGGGCCGGTGGCGGCGGCGGGGATCCACACCGACCAGAACTGGCCGCCCACGCCCCCCGCCTTCATCCGGGCAAGGTCAGTCTGGATCGGAAAGCCCAGCCGTGCCCCGTCGCGCGCCAGCACCTCCACGCGGCCCCCCTGGCGGCTGGCAATTTCCCAGGGCAGGTCGTTGTGCCCGTCGATCACCGGCTGGCGCGCCAGCACGCGGCGCACGCGGGCAGCGATCGCCGGGGTGGGGACGGGGGCAACCACGGCGGGGGCGGCCTGAAGGGCGAGGAGCAGGGCGGCGATCACGAACGCCAGGATCGCGCGATCCGCGCTATCCGTCCAGCCCGCCCGTCACGCCGATCGCCGCGCGGACAAAGGCCACCCGCTCGGCTACGGATACACGCGGCAGGTCGACCACCCGATAGCCGCAATCGCGATAGGTATCGCGCATCACCGCCTCCGCGGCCGCCGCCTCGGCCGGGGTCTGGCGGCGCTCGGCGTCGTTGCGGAATATCTCGGGCCAGAAGGGCGCCAGGAACACGCGGGGGTGGTAGCGCGCGTCCCGTGCCGCCCGGTCGATCGCGGGCGGCACCGCCAGCCCGGACAATCGCAGGAAACCCGCCACGTCGGGCGCTCCGCGATCCAGCACCACCGGCCGCCCCAGGGCCAGGGCCGCGTCGCACGCTGCCAGTTCGCGCCCGATCATCGCGCGGGCGAAGGCCAGGTGATCGGCCCAGGGCAGCGCCGTCCCGCCCGCCGCCAGCTGTTCCCGGATCACCGCGCGCCCCACCTCGGGACTGGTTGCGACTCCCGATGCCGCCAAGGCGTCGATCAGCGTCGTCTTGCCGGCGCCCGGGCCGCCGGTAACGACGTGCAGGCGGTGGTGGGCGGGTATCAACGGCGGTTCACAGACCCAGCCATTCCAGGCCGCCCTCGAGGTCGCGGGCGGCGTAGTCGACCTGGAGGACGCGGCGGTGCGGGTGCGCACGGCTCGCTCCCGACGCGTGCAGGATCGGCGTGGCGTAGATCCACACGTCACCCGGCCCCGCCAGGCACGCCGTCGTGCCGCAGCGGTCGACGATCGCGGCTATGTCCGCCTCGGGAATACGGCCCAGCCGATGCGATCCGGGGGCGACCAGCAACGGCGCGTTGTCCGCCGGTACGGCATCGAGATGGACGCGGATCGTCAGCATCGCCTCGATCACGGCGAAGGGCGGCTCGACGTGCCGGATGCCCTGTTTCACCGTCCAAGGGCCGTATCCCGATACCGCGCGACGCTCGCGAACGGCGACGGTGCGATCCTGATGCCACCCCAGCGACCAGTTGGCGGCGGGTGTCTTGTCGAACATCACCGCCCGCACTGGCCTGGCGGCGGGACCGAGGCGGGCGGCCACCACCGCGTGGAGAGGCCCGCCCGGGACCAGCAGTCCGGACAGCCAGGGGGAGTGGGTCAGACGGCGACCGGGCCCGGCCGGAATATCGGCCGCGAGGTGCGCGAGCGCGGCGAGACAGGAAGACGCCGCGCCGGAAACGGCCTCCGCGCCGTGATCGGACAGGGTCAGGCGGGTTGTTATGGGGGGCAATCCTGTGTCCGGGGTAAACAGGAAGGCGAACGGTACGCACTCACCTACGAAGGTCGCGAAAGGCCGCCCGTCTTACGTCCCGCTTTGCTTCCATGTCCCATGCCATTGACGGGGTTTCCAACCCATCGCGAAGCAAAGCATCCAGCCCTTCTTCGCCAAGCGCGGCGGCGTCGGTCAAGGCCACGACACAGGGTTCGGCGGACGAGCTGACGTGCTTCATGCCGCCAAGGTCGCATCGGCGGACGGCGGAGGCAAAGGGGCAGTGTAATGCTGCCGGGGGGGATGGACGCGGAGGGCCGACGCGGGAATAAATCCCGCGTCGTCGGACGAGGCTTCGGCCCCGCCGGCCGGCCCAGGCGGCCGTGGCGGGGTTTCGCCGCCCCGACAGGCCGGGCGTAGCCGGCCTTGCCGCCCGGCTACAGCTTCTCGGTCAACTCCGGCACCACTTTGAACAGGTCGCCGACCAGGCCCAGGTCGGCGACCTGGAAGATCGGTGCGTCCTCGTCCTTGTTGATGGCGATGATGGTCTTGCTGTCCTTCATCCCCGCCAGGTGCTGGATCGCGCCCGATATGCCGACCGCCACGTACACTTCCGGCGCCACGATCTTGCCCGTCTGGCCGACCTGATAGTCGTTGGGGGCGTAGCCTGCATCCACCGCCGCGCGCGACGCGCCGACGCCCGCACCCAGCTTGTCGGCCAAGGGCTCGATCAGCTCGGCGTATTTCTCCGCAGAACCCAGCGCGCGGCCGCCCGAGACGATCACCTTGGCGCTGGTCAGCTCGGGACGCGCGTTCTCGGCGATCTCCGAACTCTCAAAGCTGGAGATCCCCTTGTCGCCGGTCGAGGCCACCGCCTCCACCGTGCCTGAACCGCCCTGCGGCTCCGCCTTGTCGAACGCGGTGCCGCGAACGGTGATGACCTTCTTGGCATCGCGCGTCTGCACGGTGGCGATGGCGTTGCCGGCGTAGATGGGCCGCGTGAACGTGTCCTCGCCCTCGACCGACAGGATGTCCGACACCTGCATCACGTCGAGCAGCGCCGCCACGCGGGGCGCGATGTTCTTGCCCGTGGTGGTGCTGGGCGCCACGAACGCGTCGTGATGGCCCATCAGCTCGACGACGAGCGGCGCCACGTTCTCGGCCAGCGCGTGGGCGAAGGCGGCGTCGTCGGCCACGTGGACCTTGCCCACGCCCGCGATCCGCGCCGCGGCCTGCGCCACGCCGTCCACATCCTGGCCGGCGACCAGCAGGTGGACCTCGCCCAGCTTCGACGCGGCGGTGACCGCGGACAGCGTGGCATCCTTCACGTTCGAGCCGTCATGCTCGACCCAGACCAGAGTCTTCACTTGGCGATCCCCATGGCAGAAAGCTTCATGACCAGTTCGTCGACGTCGGCGACCTTGACGCCCGCTTGGCGCTTGCCCGGCTCGGCGACCTTGAGCGTGGTGATGCGCGGGGACACGTCCACGCCGTAATCGGCGGGCGTCTTCTGCGCCATCGGCTTGGACTTCGCCTTCATGATGTTGGGCAGCGACGCGTAGCGCGGCTCGTTCAGGCGCAGGTCGGTGGTGACGATGGCGGGCAGCGGGAAGCGGTCCGTCTCCAGCCCGCCGTCGACCTCGCGCGTCACCGTCACGTTGCCCCCGCCCAGCTCGACCTTGCTCGCGAAGGTGCCCTGGCCCCAGCCGAGCAGCCCCGCCAGCATCTGGCCGGTCTGGTTGTTGTCGTCGTCGATCGCCTGCTTGCCCAGGATGACCAAGTCGGGCTTCTCCTCCTCGGCGATTGCCTTGAGAATCTTGGCGACGCCCAGCGGCTCGACGCGCTCGTCCGATACGACCAGGATCGCACGGTCCGCGCCCATCGCAAGCGCGGTACGCAGCGTTTCCTGCGCCTTCTGCTCGCCGATCGACACGGCGACGATCTCCGTCACGCCCTTTTCCTTCAGGCGGATCGCCTCCTCGACGGCGATCTCGTCGAAGGGGTTCATGCTCATCTTGACGTTGGCAAGGTCGACGCCCGACCCGTCCGCCTTGACCCGCGGCTTGACGTTGTAGTCGAGCACCCGCTTGACCGGGACCAATACCTTCATCGCCGTCCTCTCGCCTGTTCAGCGTTCCGTGTACGTCCGCATCTGGCCGTCCGCGGTCGGTTTCGCAAGTCCGGTACGGTCCTGCGCCGTTGCCGTAGCGGCAACGGAAAGGGGCTCGGACGTCGCCGTCCGAGCCCCTTTCCGCGAATCGCCGGTGTCGGCGGGATCAGGCTGCCTTGACCTCCGCCACGATCTTGCGCGCGGCGTCGCCCAGGTCGTTGGCGGGCACGATCGCCAAACCGCTGCTGGCCAGGATGTCCTTGCCCTGCTGGACGTTGGTGCCCTCCAGGCGGACGACCAGCGGCACTTGCAGGTTCACTTCCTTGGCGGCCGCGACGATGCCGTCGGCGATGATGTCGCAGCGCATGATGCCGCCGAAGATGTTGACCAGGATGCCCTTCACGTTCGGGTCGCCCAGGATGATCTTGAACGCGGCCGTCACCTTCTCCTTGGTGGCGCCGCCGCCCACGTCCAGGAAGTTGGCGGGGAACATGCCGTTCAGCTTGATGATGTCCATGGTCGCCATCGCCAGCCCGGCGCCGTTGACCATGCAGCCGATGTCGCCGTCGAGCTTGATGTACGCCAGGTCGTAGTTCGACGCCTCGATCTCGGCCGGGTCCTCCTCCGTCTCGTCACGCAACGCGGCCAGGTCCTTGTGGCGGAACATGGCGTTGCCGTCGAAGCCGACCTTGGCGTCCAGCACCACCAGCTTGTTGTCGTCGGTGACGGCGAGCGGGTTGATTTCGATCTGCGCCGCGTCCGTCCCCAGGAACGCGTCGTACAGCTTGGACGCGACGGACGCCGCCTGCTTGGCGAGGTCGCCCGTCAGGCCCAGCGCCGCGCCCACCGCGCGACCATGATGCGGCATGAAGCCGGTGGCGGGGTCGATGTCGATCGTGTGGATTTTCTCCGGCGTGTCGTGCGCCACCGTCTCGATATCCATGCCCCCCTCGGTGGAGGCGACCATCGAGATGCGCCCCGTGGCGCGGTTGACCAGCAGCGCCAGGTAGAATTCGCGCGCGATGTCGACGCCGTCGGTCACGTACAGGCGGTTGACTTGCTTGCCCGCCTCGCCCGTCTGGATCGTGACCAGCGTGTTGCCCAGCATCTCTTGAGCGGCGCTGCGCACCTCGTCGGCAGTGCGGGCCAGGCGGACGCCGCCCTTCGCGTCGGGGCCCAGTTCCTTGAACTTGCCCTTGCCGCGGCCGCCGGCGTGGATCTGCGCCTTCACCACGTAGAGCGGGCCGGGCAACCGGCCCGCGGCCTCCACCGCCTCGTCCACGCTCATGGCGGCGTGGCCGGCGGGGACGGGGACGCCGAACTTGGCCAGCAGCTCTTTGGCCTGGTACTCGTGGATGTTCATGCGTGCGCCTCGGATAAGGGGGAACGATCTGGTCCGGGCCTAAAGCACAGGGGGGCCGGTTAATCCACCCTGGCGTCCCCGTCGGCCGCGCGCGCCTCGTACCAGGCGGCGAAGGCGTCGGGCGCCGTGGATCGCCACGCCCGCACCGTCTCCAGCTGCCGCGTCAGCCGCGACGCGAGACGGTCGCGGACCGTCTCCGCCACCCCCGCCACCGCTTCCAGGGCGTCCAGCAGGTCGCGCTCGTCTTCCGCCGCGTCGCCCAGATAGCCGTGCCAGGGCAGCTCGTGCTGCGCGGAGCCGACCAGCGCCACCACCCGCTCGACGAATAGGCGCCGCGCCGCGCCGTCGGCCGGGTCGAGCGCCATGGCGCGGCGCAGCCCGTCCATCGCCGCCTGGCCCGGGGGCGCGAAGGTCGCCGCGGTGCGGTGCGCGTCGGCCGACCGGGGATCGCGGGCCACCCATTGCGCGGCGGTGGGCGCCAGTATCCGGCGCCACAGCGGCTCCGGGCGCAGCAGGGTGTGTGCGGGTCCGCCGCGCTGCTGCTCTTCCACCCAGCGGAGCAGGGCCAGCCGCTCCCCGAACGGCCAGGCCTCGGCCCGGTCGACGAAGGCCGCCAGCGCCGCCAGCGCCTCGCGGCGGCGACCCGAACCGCGCAGCCGCAGATAGTCCGCGAGACCCGCCCAGCCCGGCCGCTCCGCCGCGGCGGGGGCGAGACGCGCCAGCCGGTCCAGTTCCGCGCCGGCGGGCATCGCCGCGACCATCCCGGCGCGATCAATCGAACAGGCTGCTCACGCTTGTCTCATCGGCTATCCTGCGGATCGCCTCGCCCAGCAGCGGCGCGATCGGCAGGTGCCGGATCCGGCTGGCACGGATCGCCTCGTGATTGCCGATCGAGTCGGTGATGACCAGCTCGGACAGCGCCGACCCCTCGACGCGCGCCACAGCACCACCCGACAGCACGCCGTGCGTGACATAGGCGACCACGTCCTCCGCGCCCGCCTGCCTGAGCGCGGCGGCCGCGTTGCACAGCGTGCCCGCGCTGTCGACGATGTCGTCCACCAGCACGCAGAAGCGCCCTTCCACGTCGCCGATGATGTTCATCACCTCCGACTCGCCCGCGCGCTCGCGACGCTTGTCGACGATCGCCAGCGGCGCGTTGCGCAGGCGCTTGGCCAGCACGCGCGCGCGCACCACCCCGCCCACGTCGGGCGAGACGACCATCAGGTTGCGGTCGCCGAACCGGGCCAGGATGTCGGCCGACATGACGGGCGCCGCGTAGAGATTGTCGGTGGGAATGTCGAAGAAACCCTGGATCTGCCCCGCGTGCAGGTCGACCGACAGCACCCGGTCCGCGCCCGCCACCGTGATGATGTTGGCGACCAGCTTGGCGGAGATCGGCGTGCGGGGCCCGGGCTTCCGATCCTGGCGGGCATAGCCGAAATACGGCACCACCGCGGTGATCCGCCGCGCCGACGCGCGTTTCAGCGCGTCGATCATTATCAGCAGTTCCATGAGGTTGTCGTTGGCGGGATACCCCGTCGACTGGATCACGAACACGTCCTCGCCGCGCACGTTCTCCATCACCTCGACGAAGATCTCCTCGTCGGCGAAGCGGCGGACTAGCGCCTCGGTCAGGCCGACGTCCATGTAATCGGCCACCGCGCGCGCCAGCGGCAGGTTGGCGTTGCCCGTCATCAGCTTCATGGCGTTCCCTTACCCTCGCGCGAGCCCGGCCGGTTAAGCGCCGCGGGCCGGCTTGGCAAACGGGGCGGCTTGGCAAACGGGACGGGCCGTCGCAGGGCCCCCCGCCATGACTTCGGCCACGATCCTGACCCGCTTCGCCCCCTCGCCCACCGGGCGGCTGCACGTGGGCAACATCCGCACGGCGCTGGTCAACTGGCTGCTGGCGCGAAAGGGCGGCGGCCGCTTCGTGCTGCGGATGGACGACACGGACGCCGCGCGCAGCACGGACGCGTTCGCGCAAGCGATACGCGACGACCTGGCCTGGCTGGGCATGGCGCCGGACGCGGAGGTGCGCCAGTCGGACCGCACCGCGCTCTACGAGGCGCGGTTCGCCGAGCTGGCGGCGGGGGGCCGCGTCTATCCCTGCTACGAGAGCCCGGAGGAGCTGGCGCTGAAGCGGCGCGTGCAGCTGGGCCGCGGGCTGCCCCCCGTCTACGACCGCGCGGCGTTGCGGCTGACGGACGCGGACCGCGCCGCGTTGGAGGCGGACGGCGTCCGCCCGCACTGGCGTTTCCGGCTGGACGAGGGGGCGATCGCCTGGGACGACGGCGTGCGCGGCCCCCAGCATTTCGACGCGGCCGCGATGAGCGATCCCGTCGTCAGGCGCGCGGACGGCAGCTTCCTGTACCTGCTGCCGTCGGCGATCGACGACGCGGCGATGGGCGTGACCGACGTGGTGCGCGGCGAGGATCACGTGTCCAACACCGCGCTCCAGATCCAGATGTTCGCGGCACTGGGCGCGACACCCCCGCGCTTCGCTCACCTGGCGCTGCTGACGGGGGCGGAGGGCAAGCTGTCGAAGCGGCTGGGGTCGCTGGGCGCGGACGCGTTCCGCGCCGACGGGATCGAGCCCGCCGCCGTCCTGTCGCTGCTGGCGCGGCTGGGGACCAGCGAGCCGGTGGAGGCGGTGGCGGACATGGACAGGCTGGCGGACGGCTTTTCCTTGTCGCATTTCGGACGCGCGCCCGCGCGCTTCGACGAGGCGGAGCTGGCCGCGGTCAACGCGCGGGTGATCCACGCCCTGCCCTTCGCCGCGGTCGCCGACCGGCTGCCCGCGGGCATGGATGCGGCCGGATGGGCGGCGGTGCGCCCCAACCTGAGGACGGTGGCGGAGGCGGCGGACTGGTGGCAGGTGGTGGAGGGGCCGGTCACGCCCGCCGTCGCGCCCGAGGATCGCACCTATCTGGCCGCCGCCGCGGCGTTGCTGGACGACCTAGACTGGGCATCCGACCCCTGGGCCCAGCTGACCGCGCGGCTGAAGGCGGAGACGGGACGCAAGGGACGCGCGCTGTTCCTGCCGCTGCGCCTCGCGCTGACGGGACTCGGCCAGGGACCTGACATGGCCGCGCTGCTGCCGCTGATCGGGCGGGCGCGGGCGGCGGAAAGGTTGGGAGCGGGGCGGCTAGGGGCGTGAGCCTCACCCGCTTCCACGACGCGCAGCGCGGCGTGTGGGAGGGGGCGTTGGCGGAGCTTCGCGCCGGGACCAAGCGCGGCCACTGGATGTGGTTCGTCCTGCCGCAGATCGCGGGGCTGGGGCGGAGCGGGACGGCGCGATACTATGCGATCGCCGACCTCACCGAAGCGCGGGCCTATCTGGCCGACCCGGTGCTGGGGCCGCGCCTGATCCGGGCGGCGGACGCGTTGCTGGCGGCGCCGGGCAGCGCGGAGACGATCCTGGGCCCGATCGACGCGGTGAAGCTGCGGTCGTGCGCCACCCTGTTCGAAGCGGCCGCCGGGGACCGAGCGACGCGAGCGGCCGCCGGGGACCGAGCGACGCGGGCGGCCGCCGACAACGCGGACGAAGCCCGTCCTTTCACCGCGCTGCTCGACCGGTTCTTCGGCGGTGAGCGGGACCCGGAAACGCTGGCACGGCTGTAGCGTCTCCCCGCGGGCGTGATAAGCTGCTGGCACTATGACGGGATTCGGCGTTCGGCGCGCGTCGCGTGCCCTGGTGACGGCAACGTGCGCGGCCTCGCTGCTGGCTGGGTGCGGGGGCGGCGGGGGCGGTTCCGGGACCGCCGCCCAGACGGCGACGACGCCCACCCCCTCGCCCACGCCCACCGCCGGCGGCTGCACGTTGCGCGCGCGGCAGGACTGGGCGGCGCGCACGATCCGCGAATGGTATCTGTTCCCCGAAACGCTGCCCGCCGCGCTCGATCCCACCGCCTACGCCAACGTCCCCGATTACGTGAACGCGCTGACCGCCACCGCGCGGGGCCAGCGACGCGACCGCTATTTCACCTACCTGACCTCGATCGCCGAGGAGAACGCGTACATCGCTTCGGGCCAGACCGCGGGGTTCGGCATCCGGCTCAGCTACGACCCGTCGGGCCGCGTGACGGTGGCCGAGGCGTTCGAAGGCGCGCCGGCCCTGGCGGCGGGGATCGACCGGGGGACGGAGATACTGGCGATCGGCGCCGACGCCGCCTCTCTGCGCGACGTGTCCGCGCTCTACGCGGCCGGCGGCCAAGCGGCGGTCAGCGACGCGCTCGGGCCAAGCACCGCGGGCGCCGCGCGCAGCCTTCGCGTCCGAAGTGCCGCGGGCGTCACGTCGGTGGTGACGGTGGCCAAGGCGGACTTCAACATTCAACCCGTCTCGCCGCGCTACGGGGCGCAGGTGATCGAAGAGAACGGGCGGCGCTTCGGCTACGTCGCTTTGCGCACCTTCATCTCGACCGCGGACGCGCAGTTGCGCCGGGCGTTCCTCGACTTCCGGTCGCGCGGCGTGACCGACATCGTCGTGGACCTGCGCTACAATGGCGGCGGGCTGGTCTCGACGGCCGAGCTGTTCGCCGACCTGCTGGGCGGGGACCGCCAGGCGTCCGAGGTGCTGAGCTACACGACCTATCGCCCCGAAAAGGCGTCGGAGAACGAAACCCGCCTCTTCCGCCGCCAGCCCGAGGCGGTGGCCCCCACCCGCGTCGCCTTTATCGGCACGGGCGCCACCGCGTCGGCGAGCGAATTGGTGGTGAACGCGATGCAACCCTATCTGCGCGAGCGGTCGGCGCTGATCGGCGCCAACACCTATGGCAAGCCGGTGGGGCAGGAGGCGTTCGACCTGGCCGCCTGCGACGACCGATTGCGGGTGGTGGCCTTCGCGACGCAGAACGCCGAGCGGCGCGGCGATTATTATGACGGGCTGGCGACCACGGTGGCGGTGACGTGCCGCGCCGCCGACGACCTGGCCTATCCGCTGGGCGACCCGCGCGAGGCATCGACGCGCGCCGCGCTCGACTTCCTGCAAGGCCGCACCTGCGCCCAGCGCATCGCCGCGGGCGAGGCGCGCGTAGCCTCGGCCGGCGGCGGGACGCCGCGGATGCTGGAGGCGGACGTGGCGACCGCCACGACCGCGCAGCGCGAGGTGCCGGGGCTGTTCTAGGACGGGGTGCCACTACTGTACGCGCATAACCCGGCGATCTCGTGATACGCCGGCGGCCCTGTAATCCCGTCGGGCGTCCATGGCCGATGCGCGGGAAGGACAGTTTATACGGACGTTCAAGGCGACGGGGACACTTTATACGGAACGCCGCTTCCGTATAAAGTGACGGGCGAGCTTATAGGATCGTATCATGGACAGGAACGGGTTCGGCGCCGGCTCGACGGGCAAGCTGATGCCGACCATCGGGGGGCGCAAGGCCTTCGTGCCGGCACCGCTGCCGCCCCCGAGGCTGACCGTCGAAACCTTTTTGCCCGCATTGACCCGCGCGACTCAGGCGGTCGGCGAGTTGAAGGGCATCAGCCGCACGATCGCCAATCCGCTTCTGCTCGTGCGGCCGCTGCAACGCCGCGAAGCGGTATCGTCGTCCAGCATGGAGGGCACGTACACTACCCTGTCCGATCTGTTCCTGTTCGAGGCCGGCGGACCGGATGCCACCATCCGCGGCGACACGCGGGAGGTCGCCAACTATGTCCGTGCCTTAGAAGGTGCCATCGCGGCCCTCCCCACGCTGCCGATTTCCAGCCGCATGGTGCGCGACGCGCACCGCCTGCTGCTGAGCGGCGTAGCCCGGCACCGCGGAGCGAGCGTCGAGGCCGGCGAACTGAAGCGCGACCAGAATTGGATCGGCGGCGGCGGACGCATCGACACGGCGCGTTTCATCCCCGCGCCGCCCACGGAGACGCCGCGCGTGCTGGACGAGCTTATGGCCTTTATCCACCGCCAGGATCGCGCCGCCCCGCTGATCGACGCGGCGCTGGCGCATTATCAGTTCGAGGCGATCCATCCCTTCGGGGACGGCAACGGGCGCGTCGGACGAATGCTCATCACGCTGATGCTGATCGACAACGGCACATTGCCACAGCCCCTGCTCTACATGAGCCCGTACCTGGAACGTCATAAGGACCGCTATATCGACCTGATGTACGCCGTATCGCGCGAAGGGGCATGGGAAGCCTGGATCGCCTTCTTCCTGGACGCGGTGACGGCGTCGGCGGAGGAGACGATCGCGGTGGTCGAGCGATTGCAGGACCTACAGCGCGACTATCGCGCGCGGTTCCAGACAGCGCGGCGGTCGGCGCTGATGCTGCGGATCATCGACCTGGCCTTCGAGCGGCCGGTGCGGTCGATCACCGACTTCGCCGAGGCGCTGGAGGTGACCTATGCCGGGGCCGCGAACAATCTGCGCGAGCTGGTAGCGCAGGGCGTGGCCGAGGAGGTGGAGGGGGCGTATCCGAAACTGATCCGGTTTCCGGGAGTGGTGGAGGCATTGCAGGTAGGGTGATGCAATTATCTATAACCGTGAAGTGTCTATGAGCTGATGAGGGGTTTTCAAAAGGGGATTGGAACCTTGCTGCCAGATGGTGGTTTCCAGCAAGTCAGCTCAACTTCCCCGCCAGATGGGGATATTCCGCGTGAAGTGCCGTGTGCCGATGACGGCGGATAACCTCCCTCACACCTGTGGGGTATCGCCTATGAAGTACTTCCGTACTGATTGGTAACAAACAATTCGAGGCCGCCCCCGGCAAGGAGCGGCCTCGATACTAGCTGTTTAGTCCCGGCATCTGGTGGATCGGGTTTACGATGAACCGGTCCGGCTCTGACGTCCAGATCTTGGCGATGTATTCGTAGGGCGTAAGGCCGCTGAGCGTCTTGAGCCGGCGGGCGAAGTTGTA
>Ga0325401_1002301_pt1 | contig 16931 bp, 13 predicted proteins | sample PopdelMetagenome_FD_205666 | JGI IMG/M metagenome (GOLD analysis project Ga0325401, IMG submission 205666) | Populus deltoides microbial communities from Bellville, Georgia, United States - Xylem-PdKOR-R2 | ecosystem: Host-associated > Plants > Phyllosphere > Stem > Wood/Secondary xylem | place...
TGTCCAGATCTCCATATTGCGAGGTGAACATACCCTCTAATGCCCAAGATGTGGGACAAATATAATACAACCAAATCCACCACATTGGAATACGCTGCATGAAGCAAAAGAGCACCATAATCGAGTCAGTTTTATGTATTTCAACATCTGTACGTAGAAACACAACCCTACTCTAGAAAACGATAACCATAGATTTCAACTGTTGGTTAACTCCATACGTGTTGGACTGGTTGTAGCGATCCTAAAGCCAGACATATGTATGATCTGTTAAGATATGCATTTTGACTTTCTGACGTACTGAAGCAAATTGAATTCATCTAGGAAAACAGTGGAGAAAATATGAATCTCGCTTAAGAGTCGATGTTACCTTTTTCGGCACAATGAATCCAGCGAAAAAGTTCATTGTTGTGAAAGCGATTGAGCATAAAATGAAAGCCACTTGAGCATTTGGTGTCACTGATATGAGCAGCATCCCCAGGTAGTTGAATCAAAGCAACGTGCAGAACATCCCATAGAGAGACCAGAATATCTTATAGGCAGACAAGGAGTAACCGATCATAGGATATGTGACAATCACATAAATAACTGATTGAGCGAACAAGTAAGGAACCTCAACTAACAACTGCAAAATAATAAAACACAAGTTACCTAAAATAACAGATGCAACTCTGGTTTGTAAATTGACAGGAAATAAATTAAACCAGTTTTCATGAGACATCTGACCTGTGCTAATGAATAGGCCCATGCAGAGTACGTTCCAGCAAATCTTTCCCTGTACAGAACTGTCCGCTCTGCTGAAACATAAGGCAGAACTGTAGAACAATTGTTTATTCCAAAGAACATTATGGCCGTGTACATTGCACCAAGCATACTGAACAAGTCTTGTTGGTTGTTTCTACAAAATCAGAAAGAATCATGACAACGTTTTTCAATTTAAAAAACACACCCAACTAAATATCAGGACTATGTATTGGCTTACATATTCTTTCCTTGCTGCCAGAACAGTAGGCCAAACAAAAGAGCTCCAGAAGATATGAAAGAAATGCGCAACAGATTGTACGGAGGACTTCTCCAATAAGACAAGTTCTGTTTCCAGAGGCATGCTTTGAGCTGTTCCCAGCCATTCTGTGAAAATTGGGTAGGAAAATGCAAGTCCTTTGAACCAGGAGTTTTTGAACTCAATTGCTCAACCAGCTTCCTGTTCTCCCTGCAGTCAGGAAAGAGACTCCTTGTATCACTCGCGAGTTATATTCAATAGCTTTCAAACATTTATACGCATATTTAGACAATGTGAAATCCGAAATTCAGAGATGAATCAAGCACAAACCGAGAAAACCTTCATTAATAACGAAGACCACCTCAGATCCATTGATGCAATATACAGTCAAAGAGAGTGGTGAATTTTCATCTTTTACAACATAGATATAGAGCATCCTAGCGTTGGCACTTACTTATACAAGGTGGACCCTTCATAAATTTGTCCAAAATCTACCCCAAGTTCAGCCTCTACAGATTTAGAAGTAACCTCTAACATCCATGTTGCCGGATTATAGTTGTCCTTAATCTTAGGCACTCCAGGAATTTTCTGTTCAAGATATCCAGTTAAGTAGAACCAAGGTCAAAATATATGAAGGTTGACAGCAACCAAAGGTATTACATATATATACGGAAGGCAGCTATATTAATAGAAACGTTTAAATAAAGAATTTTAGTATAACAGACCTCAAAATACTCAATGAGTGCGCTTGACCGCTGACCCAGCTGTCCAGAATAGATAAGGCGTCCTCCAGTTTTCATTAGAATCAACTGCTGTGAAAATAATGTCTTAAGAACATTAACATGCATTTACATCGGATCCATAGATTGTTTATTGAGAGAACTTGGTGGCATCCATTTCACCATGTCATGTTCCTTTATGCAAAGTGCCCATATTTTTTTACCTCATCAAATGCCTCAAAGATATCAATACTTGGCTGGTGGATTGTGCAAATAACTGTTCTTCCCGTTTCAACTATGTTCTTCGCTGCTCTCATAACAATCGCAGCTGCTCTTGCGTCTAAGCCAGATGTGGGCTCATCCATAAATATTATAGATGGATTGGAAACTAGCTCCACAGCTATAGTCAGTCGTTTACGCTGTTCAGTTGATAAACCACTAATTCCTGGAATGCCTACTAAAGAATCCTTAATCCCATCAAGCTCAATAGTTTCAAGGACTTCATTGACAAAATCCTAGAGAGGAAGTCACGAGAAAATCCAGAGTTCAGTGAAAGTACTCAATCTTAAAGGGAAACTCTAGGATCAAGCTATTAACTCTAATTGAAAATATATCGTACAAATTTAGTTTTCGGATCAATGACAGATGGGAGCCGCAACCAAGCAGAGAAAACTACAGATTCTTCTATAGTTATTTGAGGGGAATGTATGTCTGCTTGCTCACAATAACCGGATATTCTAGCAAATGTATCTTGAACCTTTGGGTACCCGCCAATCCTAATCTCCCCTTCAGTAGTACCACCAGTTTTCCTTCCAGAAAGAACATCCATAAGAGTCGTTTTCCCGGCTCCACTAACCCCCATCAGTGCTGTAAGAATACCGGGCCTGAATGCACCAGTAATGTCGGAAAGAAGCTGGAGCTTCTTCTGCAAAACACCTCGTTTTCTCATTTCCTGAGGCAAAAACAATGACATTTGCAGACATAAGTTGCTCCCAGTATTTTATGGCTATTCATATATAATTCAAACATAAATTAGATTTATAATAATTACCAAGGGGGTGTCAACATAATACTGCACGTCCTTAAATGTCATCACAAGGGGTTCAAAAGGTAAAACAATCCTTCCTGCAAAATTTATTGAGGGCACCACTTAAAAAGGTGCGGGAGATATATGTATCTATGCCAGTACTGACCATGTAGACTATATAAAAAGACAAACCTACAAGTAACGGAATAATGACAAAACAAGCACCTTTTTTAGGGCCGGGGCTAGATTCATTAGCGCTGTGGAGTTTTTTGTCTTTGTCAAAACCATCAACATCATCCTTTCTCCCTTGTAGCTGATAGTACCTCTCATAAGAAATGATAGCTCTAGAGTTTCCCGGAGCTGAATCCATATTGATGTATTTGGTTAGCATGGAATACACATTGTATTTAAAATATATTATTAAGAACTAGAAGATGAACTTACGTTTCAAGAACGTTAAAGCCAAGGTAAAACCAATGTTGAAAAGTAAAGCCAACCCCATCAAGGCACCAACTGATATCCAATAAAAATAACCATGGAAGTTTAACCCTCGGCTTTCTAGTGTTTGTTGCCCTATGGTTGTGTTACCGGACACAATCTGTGGATAAAATTGAAAATAAATGGCTTTTTCTTCAAAGTATGATTAGATTCTCATTTTCACATGTGCATACTAATAGAAAACACTCTTCACTCTACATCTAATTATCACTATTCACTAGTAACAAGTAATGGGAAATCGATCCCTTTAAACAAACACCAACAGTATCTTTTCCTTTCCATTCTTTTCTCAAGTTTCAAAAAGAAATACTGAGATGAGATTCTCAAGAAAAGTATGGCTCAACTTCTAGTTTTACGAGAACTTTTCTCATGCTCTACCTGATGGTACATGAGGAGCAGGAAAAATCCCCCCCACATCATTATATAAGCAACTCAATAGAGAGGGTTTGGGTCCAGTAGGAGTATTATATTACACTCATGAAAAGTTTCCTTGTACCCTAGTTCTAAGTTCTAACATATTATTGGAGGCCTAAGAGAACCTACATACTGAAAGCTAGAGAAGTTAATACCTTTTCCCATCGAGGAGCGAGAAACTCATTTGTCGTCAAACCTATCTCACCATATGTCATTGGAGAAATCCAAAATCCCCATTGCAACCAAGCAGGCATAGAGGCTGCAATAGGATAAGTTGTTCAGAACAGTCATCTGAAGATTCTATTAACAAGATTATGGGAAATCGTACGTTTTGGGATTACAAAGCCACCAAATAGTAAACAACCCATAATAGCGATACTTCCAGCTGTCATTGAAGCAACCGCGGTTTGGAAGATTGAGGCAACAAAACGAAACATGGATAATGATGCTAAATGTAACAGAAATAGTATAAGAAATTGCCGGAGGAACCTGAAAACACAACAACTTATCACAGGAATGAAGGAATTTATGATATAATAAGTTCTGAAATACAAGTAATCAAAGAAACTGCAAGACACATAATTCAGTTGTTCTCAGCAAGTAGCAGGTTCTCTATTCCTTGCATCCTATGAACAATTATCTCATTCAAAAACATCTCAGAATTTTAACATATTTGCTCTTCCAAGTTAAAAGTTTTGCATAGTATTTATTTTTTTCATTTGTCTAAAATTATAATGATGATGATATGCACAGCTGCAGAATCTGTGAGTTAGATTCTCAATCTACAGTACTCTTTCTCTTGCACCGTAATTAGCAGCCATTCTACATTTTATCTGCTGATAATTTTCACTCTGATGTTCACCTTCCAAGCTCGGGGCTGTAACCAATGACATAGTATGTAAGGGCTGTCCAAACAAAAGCTTCCATTAAAGAAAGTGGAATTTTAAGAATAGCAGCTGGGATCGCATAAGCCCAAGCAGGATAAAAGTATAATTCTCTCTGCTTATAAAAAACTGCAAGTCGGGAGGTAGTCATCTGTAACTCTGGAACTCCATCAACAACTAATATAACAAGGGCATAGAATAAAGCACCCATGTAATAATTTGCGTGGATCTCATCAACACCCATTCTTGTACGCAGCAAGACTGTCATACATATTGAAGCGACAATAACTAGCTGCAGAGAGAGAATCAGAGATATTTTCAGATATAACAAGGCTGCATAAAAGTATATTATACATGGAAAATTTAAAAGCAATTATGTAGGAAGATACCTGTATAGATTTTAACACGTATATAAAAGAATTCCTCTTCATCAGAAGAAATTCTCTCATACTGCAAGCTTTGAAGAGTTCCCACTTTGTTAATGAATATTTAGAGAAGGTTAAGGCATTCTTGTGGCTTTTAGACTTATCAAATGGCCTTGACAGCTCCTTGTCTAGCTTCTCACCAAACTGGCTTTCTTTGAATTTCTTAACAAACTGGTCAACTGGTATGTAACTGTGAAGTTGTTCAGTACGGTGCCAGTATTGCCCTTGATCTTTTCTTGAGATAACCTGCAGAAAAATAGCAAAGTAAGAGAGAACTCCGTTTTGGCATTGTGTATGGATGAAGATAAAACCTGAAGCTCAAAGACACCTCTTGGAGGAAGTCCGCTATGCCTTTTCTTTCAGGGCACCTGAATCCAGAGTCTTCAAAAAATTTGCTAATAGTAGAACGTGGCCCGTGATAAACAATCTTCCCTTCAGCCATTAGAATGATATCATCAAATAGATCAAAGGTCTCCGGTGCTGGCTGAAGTAGGGAAATCAATACAGTTGCATCAGTAATGTGAGCCAAATGCTGCATACAAGACATAATCTGGAAAGTGGTTGAACTGTCTAAGCCATTTGATATTTCATCCATGAAGAGTGCTTTCACGGGCCCCACAATCATCTCCCCTGTGCAGGAAAACCAAGAGAAAGTTAATGGATGCCAGTGTACTCGAATGAACGGTTGAACCCAGCACGTCAAGACTTCTCAATTTTGCTTCAAAAGTTCTCAAATGAACAGAGCTAAATTCGTTAAAATATCAATTCTTATCTCAAACATACCCTACCTGTAGTCAGCCTTTTCTTCTGACCACCTGAGATACCTCTTCTCATGGCATCCCCAACCATTATATCAGAACAAATATCAAGTCCTAGAATCTGAAAGAAAGAAAAATTTGTGTTGATGATAACATAGAAATAAGACCCTGTTTCAACAAGAAGTGAAGAAAACATAAATACTTCAGCAGTTCAGCGCCATAGATTAAATCTAGTAAACCACCTTCAATATGTAGTCTGTCTGAAGTGTACTTTTCAGTCCCTCAACTGATATTGCCTGTGACAAAGCGAGGAATGTTATTGTTGTGCCCATAAAACACTGGCTATCGTACGCAGTCATTAATAAAGGCAAACAAACTAAACTTGGGTAAAATTTGATTAACTTTTTGAACATGGTCCTTCATGTTTAACTTCCAAGAGTTTTGACCCTGGGCAGAGGGAAACCTATTTCTGCAACCTTTCGCGGAACCTTGTGAAAGTAGAAAGTAAAATTTCAGACATGCTTAAAGTTTCACACGCACCTTCATGTAAGCATCCACATCAGGATCTGGAAGTATCCCCGCTTGCTTCTCTCTTCTAATGACTTCCATCATGATATCTACCAGGAAAGATTTATTCAGTTGCACTAAGTTGAGAGTTTGATTTGAGTATCAAAATTATCACTTGTGTGTCTAAAGAATTCTTACCAGCTCTGCTTCCTATGCCCTGACAACGTGCAGAAAAATCAATTGTTTCCCTCACCGTCATCTCTGGAATATGCAGATCGTGTTGGCTTATATACACTGAGGATTTCTGAGGAACAAACTCTTCCAAGCTGTGACCATTGTAAGATATCTCTCCCGAGACCTGTTTAAGAACACATAGGTCAGAGAAACATAAAAGCAAATAATCTGAAACGCAATGCTCAGTTTAGATTTGTTTGCGGAAAGCTTTATGCTTTCTGTTTGGTATCGGTGTGCTGTTAGAAAATGCGGCACGAGACCAAGTTTCAAATTTTTTTGGGAAAATTCTCTAAGAATTCTGTTCTTTTCTTCTGGTTAAATTTTTTACTCATTTGTACAACTGACAAGCACTAAGAAACCTCGAGAGCATGGCTTAGTTTCCCAGACAGAGCCAACAACAAAGTGGTTTTGCCACATCCTGGGGGGCCGAGCAATAACGTCATTCTGCAACAAAGATAAGTTGAAATGAGAAACTTAAGAATCTCTACAGCAAGAAAAAGAAGCAGCTGAGAGAATATATTCCTACAACATCTAGAAAATACTTTAGTGACTAATCTGTCTGAAAAAGCAGTAAAATATATATGGGTTACTGAATGGAGGAGATACCAATTGGAATTTGCAACATTTGAAACTTTCTATCTCAATGAAAAACAGTTTAGACGGAAATTTGTAAGCAAAATCTCCTGATGGTATATGCTGCTTAAGTAGGAAGTTGATTTAGGAGTAATGCAATATTCTTTTCCCAAAATTCATTTGTGGTCTGTTTTAATCTTAGAGAAATCTTCAAGTTTTTGGGCCACCTGTTATTTTCTTTGTTCCCTTTTCAGCAACTGCAAGGAAATAAATCTTGAACAGAAACAGCAATTTCATCGGTTGCCAATTTTCTTATACTAGTATATCATGTCAAAAGGACGAGACTAACGGCTGAGGTGTGCCTGTTCAACCATTAATTGAACTTAATAAACACCAGCATATTTGACAGTTACCTTCCTGGCTTAAGAATGCCACCGGCATCTTTTAAGATGCCTGCCTTGGTTCTCTGTTTTGAGCATGAGAGACTGGCAAACCCCTGCCACAAACAAAAAGCTCAAAGGGAGTTAGCAATTTACACATGGAAATAAACCACTTGATTGTATGTCCTTCGACTGGTAAATGACTAGATTTAAGCAGAAAAGACCCGCAACGTGAATTGTTTGAATTATGTACGTGTTCAACATTCATACACTTGTCGTCACTTTCAACTGTCAGGTCAAAAAGACATCCTTTCCACGTTACAACATTTGAATTTTTAAGAGTTTAGAAGATCCAATGAGCAGTGATGAATAAAAAGAGAACTAGACAACTTATTCTTGTTATACGCAGGTCATTACAGAGAGCAAGCTCTTGGCAGTGTTCCACAGAGTGGGTAGAGGCTTTCCGTGAACTAACTCGCATTCTGCTTCAACACAAAGATTTCTGTATCTCACTTCCACAGTGGGAAACTTCACACCAACTCTGGAAAACATAATTGAAGCTAAATCAATGAAACGATCCAATAGATATGCAATCAGGCTAAATATGCGTTAAAGATAAGCCACGACATAAAAGCTGACAGTACTCCAAGGAAACCCATCGATACAGCGAAATTCTTTATCGAAGACAGCAACATTTCCTAGTGTACTTCAGTATGTATGACGATAATACCTGCATATCTTTGAAGAGGGAAAAGTAAAAGGAATGTTTACTTGTCAATCCTTTGCTTAAGTCTCCGCAGCAATCGGAGATTATCATTTTCAATGTGCTTGATGAGCTTCTCGATGAACACATGCCGCTCCTGAGCCCCAAGTTTGGAAACATTGACAATTTTTTTCCCCTTAGCATCTCCATTTGCCGCAGTGCAATCTTGCTGCTCAAATAAAGCAGTAGTAATCCGTTCAAAGGTGGGTAATCTCTCAACAGCAGCCCACTGTAACATATCTTCATCATCTGCATCCCTAACGTGCTCAGAACTCCCATTTGAAACACTATGAAAACTCGGCACTTGACTCCTGAATGAGGTTCTTATGTTTCTTTCAATCTCTGCTAACTCAATCCGAAATGACTCTATTTCATCAGGGCCGGCCAGCTGAGCCATTGTTAGACAAACAGAAAGACTTCAAGTTGCAGACAGAGTGAAAAAAGAAAAAGAAAAAAAAGAACAACACAACGAAAGAGAAAATCTGCATGGATAAAGATGGCGTTTATTTTAACAATGGGGTGTTTGGCCAAAAGATTATTTTAATATATTTTTAAATAAAAAATATTTAAAAAGCAATTTCTATTACTGCTCAAAAAACCCTGCAGTTGATTAGGCAATGAAACGCGTCATGTTTGTGGCCCAAAAGATTATTTTAATATATCTTAAATTGATTTAAGATTTTTATTTTTTTTTTAATTTTTAGATAAAAAAATATATTGCAAAATTGAATTATAATTCTTAACTTTTAATTTATAATTCTAACTTACATTACAAATCTCATTTTATGAAATTGTTTTGATTTTTTTTAATCAAATATACTTCTAATTTGAAATTATTTTATTTTATCATGAGTTAATTACGAGAAATAAAACTCAAATTATATGTAGAATAAGAAATCATATTTTATAAGTGATGTCAAACATACTCTTAATCTCTACTTCTTAAGACATCAAGTTAAATGGGAACTTCGTTTATTTTCTGGATGAATTATTATATATATATTGATTTTGAAAACTAATTTAAAAAAAGGGATACATGCATGAATAGTACAGTTGGAGTGATGAGTAAATCAGCGTGGGTTAAACCAATCCCAAAGAACCGGGACTTTCATTAGTAAGCCAGCTGGCAAGTGTAATATTCAATAAAAATAAGAGGTTCCGACTTCCGAGTATGATTTTTGTGAAGAACAAGTGCACGTGACTTCGATATGTATAATTTATGAACAAGAAGTGCAAGAAAACACACAATTTTTGGGGCTTGAAGATCAGATCAGATCAGTCTGCCGTCCGGACATAAACCAAGGAAAACATCACAGGCGAAGACAAAGAAAGATATTGCCATGTGCGAACTGCAAACCATATCTCAAACTGGAAGAAGCAACTGGTAACGTGGAAGTGGGATCCATCGAGATTGAGTTTGGTGTAATTGTATAAATAATTGCATCTACTTGAATTATTTTAGAGTTTGATATTATGGCAGTACTGTCAGTATTTTTTTTAAAATAAAAATATATTAAAATAATATATATTTTTATTTTTTAAAATTTATTTTTAATATTAAAACGATTTAAAATAAAAATTAAATAAAAGATTTTAAAAACAATTTAAAAAAAAAACCACGTTGTATGACAAGATCTTCACTGACAAGGTACTTTTTAAGAATATCTTAAACTTGCTAGGATTAAATGCAAGCATGGTCAGGTTTTACTTGATTTACCTTGAATTTGAATTTGAATCCACCCTTCGCAAGTACTGATTACAAAAACAAAAGAAAAGAAAAAACATTGTAGTCTTCTTGACGTTTTCTTTATTCACTACGGCCTTTTTTGTTATTTTTATAAAAAATACTTGCCTTTGAACTAGGACTTTACTTGTTTTTTTTATAAGTTACATTAGTAATTAATATGAATTTGTTTAAAAGTATTTTTATATATTCAATATATTTATAAACAGTAAAAGAATTTAATTACTCATGCAATACAAAAAACTACCGCTTTAGGGCAGGGATGTTATTGTATTTTTCTTTTTTAAATACAGTAAAATTATATATATGACCTTAAAGACAAAAAATTTAAGCCATTGAAAGATAAGTAATGAGTCTTTTTTTCATAATTTTTTTAATTTGTGGTTTGTTTGAGGATTGTATCGTAATTTTTCATTTTAATTTATGATTTTTAAATACAAAAGGTTGTCAGCGTGGAGGAGACGCCGTGCATTTTTAACGGGGCGAGCGGCATCTCCCAGTGGTGTAAAATGAGCCTCTATCATCTTATTTGGTTCTCCTTCATGTCATCTTTCTTTAATGGTAGCGCGTGGCATTTAAAGGTGGTTGGTTTGTCATAGATGACATTTCCTTGTTTTTTCACTTTTATTTCTTTCTCTTACCCCATAAAATCAACTTCGATCTTTATTGTAGTTGGTGTTTCAGATTCAATCCTTTTAGTTTTGATTTTTAATTTTTGTTATATTTTTTGTTAAAGTTTTATTTGTTTTCAATTAATCCTTCAATTCTAATTTGTAAGTATAAGTTTTTCAATTTGGTCCTTCTACTTTTGATTATTTCTTTCTTTCCTTTGCTCTTTTGTCAAAGCTTTAATGGTTTTCAATTTTATCCATCTTATTAGGTTTTTAAATTTTTTTTTCCAATAAGAATAGTACTAATTTCAATTTGGTCATTTTTCTTTTGATTTTTCTTTCTCATTCTTTTGATTGCTATTTTTTTATCATTTGCATTTATTTATTTATTTTGATTTTGTCATTTAGAATTTTAATTCATTTTTTAAAAAAATTTGGTCCTTATTTTTTTAATTGTTCCTTTTCTATCATTTTATTCATTTATTTTGTTTTCAATTTAATACCTAATTAGTTTCTTTCAATTATTTTTGGTACAAGATTTAATCCTCATTGTTTTATTTTATTTTTTATAGTTGAGAATTTTTCTTTGTAATTTTTTTGTGTCTGTCTTTTATATGGTAGTTCTAGTCTCATGACCCAATCCATCAGTTTCAATGATTTACATGGTTTGAGTTTGGTTTTTTTAAAATCCTTTTTAGAAATTGTTTTTTTTAATTGATTGCATCCATCAACATTTAATTTGAGACAATACTTGAAGGTATTTTGTTTTTTAATTAATGTTTTCAAAAATTAGTATTTCTTATTTATTTTGATTTTGTCATTTAGAATTTTAATTCATTTTTTAAAAAAATTTGGTCCTTATTTTTTTAATTGTTCCTTTTCTATCATTTTATTCATTTATTTTGTTTTCAATTTAATACCTAATTAGTTTCTTTCAATTATTTTTGGTACAAGATTTAATCCTCATTGTTTTATTTTATTTTTTATAGTTGAGAATTTTTCTTTGTAATTTTTTTGTGTCTGTCTTTTATATGGTAGTTCTAGTCTCATGACCCAATCCATCAGTTTCAATGATTTACATGGTTTGAGTTTGGTTTTTTTAAAATCCTTTTTAGAAATTGTTTTTTTTAATTGATTGCATCCATCAACATTTAATTTGAGACAATACTTGAAGGTATTTTGTTTTTTAATTAATGTTTTCAAAAATTAGTATTTCTTATTTATTTACTCTTTTTATTTCTATTGAATTATCCCAGTATCATGTGTCGAGTTATAGATTCAACAGGTTCATCAAGTTTGACTTGAATTTTTTTTTAATATTTTTGGATCTCGAGTGGATAATCATAATCTTGGATATCTTTTTTTTAAAAAATTATATTATTTTAATATCTTTTATAGGATGAAAAAAATAATAGACCAACAATATAACGCACACCTCCTATACAGTAAAAGTTGTTCCGAATCTCCTACTTCTACAAAAAATGTCAACCCCGCTCATTTTAGCATTCCATTCTATATAAGTTTTATAATATATAAAAGAATATATTTATAGATTTAAATATTATTTTTTATAAACCCATTATATCATAATGTATATAACACTTAATTGCTTAACCAAATAAATATTTACAACATGTAGTGTTATTATATATATAATCAATAATGTTATGAGTGAAGAAGCAATGAAAAAAATAAAAAATAAAAAAAACAACTTATTCAACAATCTGAGAAAAAGAAGATAATGCACTTCTGGAGATAGGGCATCACAGAGGATAAGTACGAAATTAATGAAAGAAGAAAAACATCTCACACAATAAATAGAAAACGAGGGTAGCAAAATGCTTAATTACTCCATAAATATATATTTTGTTCTTGTAGTCATAATAAAAATATCAGATTTGTATAAAACTTATATCAACAACAAATCATCTTAATTGTAGCTAGCAAGGGACGCTTCTATATTGGAGGAAATCAAACGAATATTTCCGTACTGAGAAATAATCAGAGTCACTCCTAAGATCTCCCGACAGAGCAAGAGAAACGAATCAAACTTGTAAAGCACAAGCCCTTGTTAGTCTCTTGCTTTGGACAAAGTATCATACCGATTTATACTTACAAGTTACAATCATGTCTTGTTTCAAGTTGAAACTTTCCACTGACCTGTAATAAAGCTAGTTTACGTCCGGACAAAAGCAAAAGTTGTCTGGGAACCAAAATTTCAACCACAACAAAAAAAAAAAGGCCATGTTGATGTCACGGAGTGGAGGAAAAACCAGGGAGAGGATACATGTCACTCATAAAATAAATGCTGTATCTCCATTTACAGAAATAAAATGGAATGAAGGCAATTAAGATGCGTCGACAGAGAGATCCGTACATCATAATTCACCTTTTCTGGAAGTTCAGCCTTCCAATGAAATAAGCAAAAAGAGAAGCAAAGATAATGGGAAAGATTATAAGGACGACAGCAACAACACTCAAGAAGTTGCGGTGAAAACCGAAGTAATCTTGTAAAAAAGCAGCAACACTTTTAGTCTGGCCAAATACTGTTATTTCTTTCTCCAGATCACCATATTGTGAAGTGAACAAACCATTCAGTTGCCAGGATGTGGGACTAATATAGTACAACCAAATCCACCACTTTGGAATATACTGCAAGAAGTAAAAAAGGCCCCGTTATTGGGAGTCGAATAGCATATTTATGTTTTTGCATCTACAAATGTTCAAGGATGAAGCATAGCAGAATTGAAACAAAATGTATTGCACTTGGAAAACACTGGAAATAAACTAATTAAGTAGGACAATACGAAATTAAGCTTACAGTTCTCGGGACAAAGAACCCGGAAAATAGATGCAGCATTGTGTAAAAAGGTGAGGTTAAAGCTGAAGCCAGTTGAATGTCTGGTGTCACTGATATGAGCAGCATTCCAAGGTAGTTGAAGGAAAGCAATGTACAGAACATCCCATAGACAGACCAGAATATCTTATAGGGAGACAAGGAATAGCCGATCATTGTATGTGTTATGGTCACATAAATAATTGCTTGAGCGAGCAAGTACGGAACCTCGACTAGCACCTACACAGAAAATAAAAAGAAAACGAAACTGAGATACCTGAAATGACTAAAAAAATGCGAAATGAAATAAATTAGATAAGTTTTGAATCTGACTTCGATTTCTATCCATTAAACCAGCTTTCTTAAAACACCTTTACCTGTGCAAATGAATAGGCCCATGAAGAGTACATTCCTGCAAATCTTTCCCTGTACATGACAGCCCGCTCTGCTGCAATGCGTGGCAGGACTCCTGAGCAATTGCTTATACCGAAGAAGATTATTGCAGAGTACATGGAACCAAGTATATTAAACAGGTCTTGATGGTTTTCTCTACAGAAAAAATACCATTCATGTCAATGTTTAGTCGAAGACTGTAATTTTCTGGTTTATGAAAGCGTGAACAAGAATAGAGTAGCTAACATTCGTTTTCCTTGCTGCCAGAACAGTAGACCAAATAGAACAGATCCCAAAAAAATATAAAAAATGCGTATGAGATTATATGCAGGACTTCTCCAATATGACAGGTTCTGTTTCCAAATGCATGCTTTGAGCTGCTCCCAACCATTCTGTGGAAATCGGCTGTGAAAATGCAAGTCCTTTGAACCGGAGATTGGTGAACTCAATTGCTCAACTAGCTGTTTGTTCTCCCTGCAGTCAGACGCGTAGGAGAGTGGTTATCACTAGGGGTCATGACTCATATAAATGTAAGATCTCATTATTTCTTGAAACATCTTGAACGATCACTCAAAAGTTTTGACTAGTTGCTTTTGAGGTTTGCATATCGAAGGATTGTCTTAACGCATTCAATTGTGACATGTAGGTTGTCAAGTTTCTTCACTGTAATGGATCAATACAAAACATCCAAGTACTTCTATGCTTACTTGTACAATGTGGACTCTCGATAAATTTGTGCAAAATCTACACCCAGTTCAGCCTCTGCAGATCTAGAAGTAACCTCCAACATCCATGTTGCTGGATTATACTTGTCTTCAATCTTAGGCACCCCAGGAATACTCTAAGCAAGAAATTCAAGGTTGAAATATAAGAAACTTAACAAAACCAAAATAAAAGACAATGTTTTGCTCATGCGCTCATGCGAGGTAGTATGATCGGAAGCAACTGAGACAAAGAATATGGAGAAAAACTAACCTCAAAATATTCGATCACTTTGCTTGAGAATTGACCTACTGGCCCAAAATAGATAATGCGTCCTCCAAGTTTCACTAGAAGCAGCTGCAATGAGAAAAGCTGATTACAACTGCAGTTATATGCATTTACATCAGAATCTACTGCTTCAGATTTAACATTACTGTCACCAGAACTATACATGATTGATCTCGAAAAAGCCATTTATTAATGATTTCCGTTCCAAAGTATAAGCTAATTCACTAATCAGAATTTACCTTGTGGAATCAAATGCTTGGAACTTGACCAAGCACAATAGCTTATGCCTTAACTACCATGACATAACTGTTAGGATATTGCCATTTAGTGGCAATACCCCACCACTAACATTGGCTTAGTGGAAGCACCACAATTAGTGGCATGATTTCAGGACCTATTGTCCTCTTGCTATTGCTGGGGAAAGTTGCCAAGAATTGCCTATAAAAGAGGCAATTATTTGAGAGCAAAAATAGAGAGGGTTGAAGACAGTGAACATGAGAATAGAGAGAAAAGAGAGAGCTGCAATGGCAGCAGCCTTGCTGCCATTGCAGCAGCTGTAAGAGCACCAAAGTGAGCTGGGAGTTGAGTGATCCTCCTCCATGTATTTATTGTATCCTTTCTCTATCTCTAAATAATATGGACTCTCTCCCGTGGATGTAGGCGATTTGCCGAACCACGTAAAATATTGTGTCAGTGTGCTTTAAGCCTCCTATGAGCAAATATCAGTACACCCCCGGTCCGCGCATGGGGGAGCCGGAATTCCCCAACAATTGGTATCAGAGCACATGGTTTAAAGGGGTGTTTGATTTTGCTCAAAAATAAAAGTTGTCCAAATTGTGTTGTGACCATACCACTGTGTAGAGGAGGAAGAGACGAAGCCACTGTTGAAAACCGCGTCGAAATCGGACGTCAGAAACATCCTCACGCGCCGTCACGCGCCGGCGAGGTTACTGCCCACGCGCACAGACGCGCGCCAAGCGTCTTCTTCGCCCGGATGGGCTGACCCGACCCGAATACCAGACGACCCGACCCACGTGCCAGACCCGGATAATGATGACATCATCATGGCGTAATCATGACGCCAGCATGCACAGTTGGCATGCCATGTCAGCGTCCAGTCAGCTGCCACGTCATCACTGTGGGTCCCACCTGTCACGTCACCAGCCGCGAGTCGAGCCGAGTTGAGCCGAGCCGAATTGGAGCCGAGCTGAGTCGCGAGACGAGGGATAAGATTCTGTGCAGCAGAGTATATGTGCAACCGGATCTGAGATTGAATCTGGGCCGTTCATTAGGCCATAATTGTTTTGATCAAATCTTAGCCGTTTGAAATGCGATTTGGATGATTTCAGACTTGTTTCCAGCTAATTTGATCATTCCGGATGCAATGGTACGGTCCGATCATTGAGATTTGAGACCAAAAAGGCGGTGGTGAATTAACAAAAGAGATTGCCCGATTAGGAGGCATCTGAAGGTCATAATGGTGGTCGATGGAGATGAAGAAGAAGAAGGTGCACATGTTTACCCAATTACATGTGTTGAACTGCTAAGTGGGGAGATTTGAATTGCCTTGAGGGAAGGTAAAATTAGGACACTCTGGACACCCGATCATGTGGATAATTTGAGGTGAAGAGTGAAAATTGAGAAAGACCAATCTTGACAAATCTAAGCACTGGTAGTCTCGCCAGATGTTGAGAAATCATGTATTAAACCAGTATATTCCAGATCACTTGTAAAGAAAAGCCGGGACAAAGCTAGCAAATGGTTGTATATACGGAAAGACAGTACGATGGATAGATATGGCCTAAGAAGTTCTGTCTAGGAGATTGGGTTTTAAGCGGGACCAGTGTGACCCCTCCAATCTTTCCTGGGAACTTGCTTAGTGGAAGGATTATCCATACGGTACTATTTTTGTATATACAGCAGTTTGTAATGAAACAGTTGAAGACTAGCAGGATGGCGGCACAAGGGAACAGTTGGGTTCCGAAGGTTCAAGGATCTGATAAAGTGGTGATTTCTCCAAAGAAGTTAGATTCGGTGACTGTGATTTCTCAAGGGGAGAATTGATGAAGACCCTGATAATGGAAGAGGAATACAGCAAGGGGATAAAGATTGGCACCCTATTTTGACTTGGACAGGTGTTATGACAGGATGAGCTGCTGTCAAACATAAGCAAGGAAT
>Ga0325401_1002303_pt1 | contig 16922 bp, 11 predicted proteins | sample PopdelMetagenome_FD_205666 | JGI IMG/M metagenome (GOLD analysis project Ga0325401, IMG submission 205666) | Populus deltoides microbial communities from Bellville, Georgia, United States - Xylem-PdKOR-R2 | ecosystem: Host-associated > Plants > Phyllosphere > Stem > Wood/Secondary xylem | place...
AAAACCTTTATATTTATTCATAAAGGTCATCCTCTTCATTTCACATTACATTAATTATTGTTTTCATCATTTACTCATTTGATTTAAATCCCAAGCTTCTATTACTCTTCGAGACCTTATTACTTTTAGTCATATCTTTTTTTTTTGCAGGGTTTACATTCTTTCCTTCTTTAAAAAATTATGTCCTCGAAGTTTATGTTTTGTTTCAAGATCGACATGAAATTTAAGTTGTTTTATACCTTTCTCATCATTACTATTTTTATTTTTCTTCTACCTATACTTTATATGTGTACCACGATTTATGTATCCATAAACATCTACTTACTCTGACTTTGGGGTACAAGCCTTTACTGTTCTCATTTAATGGCCAAACTCGTTAACCATTCTTTCTATCCATGTATACATCATATTGTTAACCCTTTATGGTTCCACTTTTACATCACTATGAACTAACTTAAACTACATTATCATACACCATTTACAGTAGCAATCCTTTATGTATAATCCTACCATCAAAACTACTATCTTTTACTGACCATACTTTTGCTAATCAAACTGACCCGTCTCTTGATCGTTTTTAGGCCTTCATTTAAGCTCTCATTCCTAGAATTTCAAAATATAAACATATGATTTCATATCCATCTAAGGTCATTCACTTTTCATTCCACCATAATATCCTTAGTTTCTTCTAGTTGACAATCTCCATCATCATGTGGCTTCTAAAATTATTTCAGCAACCTCGATTAATATTTTATAACCATTAATCACATCGTATGATATAACAACCTTTGCAATATAAGATTTAGGTTCGTGGTGTTACATTTAATACCTTTTTTGTTCAAGTCTGACACTAGACTTAAATCCCTTTTTATTTATTCTTTAATCGTTTTCATTTTATTAAAATCGCTTATTCTAGTTCTAACTTCCTTACCTTTATTTATTTATTTATTCACCATATTACAAGTCCTTCTAATTTACCACTAACAATTATTTTCGATGCTGAAAATACACTAACATAAAGACTACACACATTATCATAGTGATGATCACATCTATATCTAATACTGAATCAGTCATCATTTACCCATTCATATAACCTATTTCTTCACCATTCACATCTTACAAGTTTACTGAATCTTATCCAATAGCTCTGATACCAATTATAACACCCTATAATTTTGGTTATTTTGATCTTTTCACACTGGTTTCTATGTTAATGTCATGACAACCAAGGGTAAATTGGTCTAGTAAAAAACTATTTTGGTCTTTTTACATTGGTTTCTATCCCCAAAGAAACTATATTTAATCATTGAATTTATATAGAATTCACAATGAGGAATATAATTAATTAACCTTATTTCTTAATTATGGATAGTTTATATTTCATTATACTTGATAAATAGAAATGCACATCTATTGTATTATTGTAATAATTAACTTGGTACAAATAATAATTTAACTAGTTAGTTGTCAAACAGAGTTGGCGAATCCGCATGCCAACCCATTGGCCTAGTAAAAAATTATTTTTACTTTTTTAGAATAAATATTTTAAAAGAAACATTAATTTAATATTTTTTTATATAAAAATCTATTAAAGTGATGATTTTTTTTATTAACATCGTTGAATAGGGTAAAACTGCCTAACTCATGCGTCAAATCATAGCTCTAGTTAGATTTAATAACTTTGTGTTTTAAAACTTATTTTTGAGAAACACATTTTTTTTTTAATCTAAATTGTGTTTTCTTATGCATATATTAGTATAGCCTAGATAACCTCAATAACCTCAAAACTCTCCTAACTTTGAATCATCTATCATAAAGACCTAAACTAGAACTTTCTCGTGGGATCGATTATTTGTTTGCTTTATATTATCTTGTTAAACTAGGGTGATTAATTTCTGTGACCGCGACATCGCAACATTATTTATCTATTTAAATTATCCATATTTTTAACTAATTCATTGAAAACTTTCATCACTATTTATTATACAAATTATCCTCAAATTTCATTCCTTTCCAGGTTAAAAACTGTGCAATTGCACACAAGCTTACATTGACAATCAAAGTCATTCTCGTGTATAACCATGCATTAATTCATTTGAAGAATCTAAAATACTTTTCTAAATATTTTCACCCTGAATTAATAAGAATTCTCCATATTTATCACTAATTTATCAAATTGCTTTATGTTTGTTGGGTTATATGTCCTAAATTCAGACAACTTTTTAATACCTAGTTTAAACAGACTACATTGAATTTCATTAAATTATATCCCAGAACATCATTTTTACTTTTTATCTCTTCCATTTTGTTTTCCTATACATTTCTTTGTTTTTTATTTATTGTCCCACCATTTTCATACTTTTATTTTTGAGTTAACACATGAATATTTTATTTTAAATTCCTAAAATCCCTAGTCATCTTTTTAATTTTAATACTTGATTTACTCACTTAATGTAATATTTATTATTATTATTTTTGTGGATTTTATTGAGCAATTTACATATATTATCCTCTATTTACACATCCTGAGTTTTTAGTGATTAAAATATTAGGTAGCAATTCCAAACTTATTTTTTGATAAAAAACAATAATTTTTTATTCTTTTCACCCACACCCGAGAACCATGATTCGGGAGAACACTCGTCATGACGCTGTACACGAGAAACAAAAGGAATATAAATTCCTCTTTTCTAAAATGATTTAAGGAGATTTCTAATATGGGTGATTTGTGTAGATTATTGTTAAAATTCAAATAATTAATGAAATTTGAAACGAATAATTTATGAAACAAATCCTAAATGATCCTTGTCTAACGGTCTTGAGATTCTTAAAAAAAATAAGATTATTTTCACTACCGTTTTGAGAAAGGCCAACAAAAACTACTTGAGTCAATTAGGGCCTTACTCCTTGGTGGGTCTAATGGGAGCTCGAGATCAACAACCAATATTGAACAGGACTGGGATGTTATGCCAACAGCAAAGATATTAAGCTTTGAAAGCAGAACTTTCCTAGTATAATGTTAGGAGGGATGAGGCTGTGAGAGCGATAGAAATTTGAATGGAGCAAAAAAATGATGCTCTACTTGTAGTCATGTCGAAGAACTTTTCAAAGCTCTGGTTAAACAAACAACAAAATGGTAAGATTAGAAGTTCTGATAACAAAACCCACTCCTTTTAAGAAGCAGGAGGCATTCAGTATCTTAGTCAGTCAGCATTAGGACACCCTTAAGCACAAGTAGAGCATACGCTTGTTGGCTTGTAATTTTAACTCACTCAGTTAACCACTAGGAAATTAGAATCCAATGAGGATTTTCCAAGCACATGTGGCCATGTTAAAAGGCGGCATGGAATTTCGTTGTATGGGATGTTTTATTGTCAAATCTTGCTACCCCAAAAGGTGGATTCACCCTTCTTGTTTAGAAGATTGGTGCTTTGAAAGTAACTTAGTTTTGTTGTACCTCAACAAGACACAAATATCTAGTTTATGCTTGTGGAGATATGCCCCAAATTGATCGGGTTTCTATCGTCATTTTACGTGTAAAAGTGGCTAGAGAAAAGCCTTAAACCGATGGTGGTGCTTTCAAAAAATCAATAGGAGGAAATGGGGCAGGTGAAGTGGCAAAATACACTTTGGCGTCCAATTCTTTGAACTAGCAGCCTCGGCCAAAACCATGGTATGGGTTGCCTTCTGTGCATGGCCCACTACATTGGATGAACTCAGATTAGTGGGTTGACATAGCATTGTACCCCACAACATGGGTCTGGGTTGTTTCTTTTTATTGTTGTTGATGTAAAGAATTCAATCTGTCTTCTATCAGTTTTTTATTTGTCTTATAAAGTTGGTCATTTTATAATAAATACTTGTAATAATTTTTTCCATCTAAATTAATAGAACTAATCACATGCAAGTCACAATGTAACGCCCCTCTTTTTTTATTTTTTTTTCTTTTTTGTATTTTTATACACAAATAGTCATTTAGGGTAAAGAGAGGTGATTTTTTTTAAAAAATTACCTTATCCTTATCTTATTTTATCATATTTTATTCAGAATAATCTTTGACATGGCTTGTAACACCATTTTACACTACACATGCATATCTAACACGTAAGGGATTTTCTAACTAAGATAATGAATTTATTCAATTTAACAAAATTTTGAAAGAGTTTTCTCCGCATGAATCCTTAACTAAAAAATTTTCCCGTATTAATTACTTGCAAACATATCAACAAACCAAACAACATTCTGCTCATGCAACAAGTACTCACATAAAAATGGTCTCGAGCACACCATCCATCATTTCTATTATATACAATCAAATACATTATATTTCCGATCAAAGACATTACACCTCTAATTTAGTCAAATTATCACTTCCATAATTAAAACATAAACATTAAAAATTTAAAATTTAGGATTTCCGTTTCCTCATCCAAGTTCAAAAAAATAATTAAATTTAATGAGATTAAGCCCACCTTTGCTAATTCAACTATAGTTAAGGAGTTAAAGCAAAACAATCTATCATTTCTTCATTATAAAAGCTTTCTCTCTCTAACAACACAACATCCTCCAATTTCTTTCTAAGATTTTCAAGTTAGGATTGTTTTCTTTGGTAGGAATAATATGAATTTACTATTACTTCATCTATTTGGCTTAAAAAAGACAAAAAAAAGTTTTTTTTTGTAAAATTCTCTCTTCCTCCCTGCTATTAGAGTCGTCGGCTTTAAAAAAGGAGAGAGGAGAAAAGTTCTTCTTTATTTATAAAAATACCACTTATTTAATATCCCACATGTTGTTTCTACCAAATCTAAAACAATTGGTATTTTTCACATACATATTTATATTGTTTCATTCAAGGTTTCTCACTGATTTTTCTTGGGATTTTCTACGTCTCATAATAATTTTTTTCCTATAATTTTATTATTTTTTGGTTGGGACAAAACACTATAAAACATTGGATTTAAATTTTGGTTGAGGTTTATACACAAGATCAATTTTTATACCTTAAAAACCAATGACTTACCTCAAGTATAGATTTTTTTTTTTAAAAAAAACCTTTATATTTTATAATTTATGTTCCATGCATGTGACTATTCATATGCATGTATCAAACATATAGTAAATATAAATTTATCATTTACTTGCCTTAATTTAACTAACAAATCTATAATGCTAATTAACCTATATTGATTAAGACTCATTTAAAATATAATTGATGCGAATCCCATAGATATAAAAATCTAAGAACCCATAGTCAAATTGACTATTTTTAAGAAAGCAAACTTCAAGTTTTATGCTTAACACAATGATAACTTATATCAAGGCACCAAGACTATGAGTAACAAAAAAAACATCCACCCAATTCCTACGATGAGATGCGAACAAGAAGTATGGAAGATTCCATGAAGCTTGGTTAATTTTTTGATAAGTTAGAGTAGTTCAATGAATAACCAAATAGTATGAGCAAAACATCACAAACACAATAATAATTTTTTAAATCAAAATTTGTCCAAAAAAACCTAAATGCAAGTTAAATAATTGTATTTATAATAGGTAAAAATGTCTTAAACAATGCTGAAAAAAATAATAAATGAGTTCTAAATGAAATAGAAAGAAGAATCATAAATCAACTAAAAAACTAATACAATTCTCACATTGTAACTTTTAGACCTTATTGCAAGGTCTTTCTAATGTTTAATTGACCTAAAGTTTTAACATAAAATAAAAAAGGCCTCTAGAATATTCTAGTAAAACTACATCTCAATCTGATGGGTAGATAAAAAAAAATACTTATTATAGTAAAACTATGAACTAGGAAAAATAAGCTTCTAACTGCCGAAATTAATTAGCCCATAAAGTAAATGGATCAAGCCCCTCTTGTATATAGATTTAATTAAATAAGGTCTGATTATAAATTGTTGAAGATGTAGCATCCTTGAAATTCACCTTGATCCAAATACTTTGAAAAAGCCTAGTGAATGCATCTTTGAGCTTTTTTACCCTTAATCTAGTAATTGGCTCATCTAGAACTTCTAACGGATCTATTGGTAAAGTTTAGGTTAAATCATCTCGTCTCTCCTTAAAAGAATTTGACCTTGAATCATCACCTAAATCAAACAAAGAGAGATTATAAACATTAAAAGTAGTAGTAACATCATACTCACCTAGTAGATCCACTTTGTAGGAATTGTCATTAATTAATTTAAGGATTTGGATGGGTCAATCTCCTTTCAGCATCAACTTACATATCCTATGTTTAGAAAACCTTCCTTACTCATATGTAGGGGTGTTCAAAAAAACCGATTAACTAAGAAAACTGAAAAAACTAATGAAAAATTAACTAAGAAAATCAAACCAAGATGGAAAACTGATTTTTAAAACTATAAAATCTTGCCAGTTCGGTTCGGTTTCGATTTGACAATAGAAACCGATGAATCGAACTAACCAACCATAAAATAAAAGACCTATAAATACTACATTTACACTCTACAGTTAACCTAACCCTAGTAATAACATTACACCAAAAAGTTGCCGCCCAGCAGAGATTAGTTTTCACCTTCTTCCTTTCCCTTTTAGTTTTCATCCACTTTGCGTCTCTGCCCCCTGCATCTATCTCTTCTCTACTCGAACAAAAACCCATACTTGCAGCAGAAGGAAAGGGCTCCTCCATTAGAGAAAAGACGGCAAGGTAAAGTAACATCTGTTTCAAACTTCATGCTTTTTTGGCCTTCCTATCACTACTTCCTCGCTCTAACCTCTGCTTCTCCTTTTCTATCCTCTTGCAGCTAGGGTTTTTGCATCTTTCTTCAAGTTCGCCCCCCTCTTCCTTGCCCTCTCTCCTTTCTCTTATTCCAGTCATGCCTTTTGTTGATTTTTGTTTATTATTGATCTGATCATTTTAGATGTGCATTCTCCCTAGATTGTCGTCAGATCTCATCTCTTTTTTCCTTCTCTCTCTATGCTTTACTTAATATGAGCTGTGGTAGTTGGCTATTATTTTTCTCCTGAGATAGATGCACATGGACTCATCTATGATTGCATTCCTTCTAGTTTTTCTTATATGGTGATAAAGATCTGCATTTCTATTTTAAATCTGGGCAAACATTATTCTCTTCAACTTACAGTTGTAGGGTTAAATTTGTTTTCTTTTCCTTGTAGAAGTTGTTTTGGCATGGCTACATATACTTCGAAGAACATCCTATTAATCTGTTTTATCTTGATTGCCAGTGCCTTTTATTTGCCTTGAATGGATAGTGATTAGTACTTAAAAGTGCATTTTTATCAAGGTTTTATATCATCATTTTGTACTTGAAGTATCAATAACTCCTTAACTAAAGTATGTTTTATAATAACATATCTAATAATATAAGATACCTTTAATTTATGGTAAATATTCATCTTAAATGCAGTCCTATCACATAAAGAAAAGAATTGATTGATGAATTGATGTACCAAAATTGAAAGGACAAAGAGATGGCCAAACTTAGAAAAAAGATGTTGGTGCAGTCCAAACTGGAACATTGTTCGGTAATCGGGTCATATCTGGAGCTGTAGATCTTGGCTTTAGGTCTACTTTACATGGATGGAAAGGTAAGACATAGACCTACAACTTTCATGCGGAGCCCAAGATTTAAAAAGGCCGTTTTTAAGTCCAAATTGTAGCAACAACGAAGAAGTCCGAATCTGTCCTACAGCCCAGACACTGTTCAGTGTTTAGCCCATATCTCAAGTTCTAGAAGTCCAAATGATCTCACATTTTTACCCTGGAAAGATGAGACAATTTCCTAGAACTTTCATGTTTAAGTCTGTTCAAATTATGACGTTATCAATGACTTTTTGATAGACAAGAAGATAAGAATTGTCACTAAGTCAAGATGTGGCCACCCATTCATCAATTAGTCAACAAATCAATAGTTCTGAATTTCGGCCTATAAAAGGAGGCATTTGCCATATATTTAGGCATCTTGGTGTTCAGATCAAGATCATGCTCTTGCTCTCTCTTTATATTTTATAATGTTTAAATTTTGCTTATATTAATCTCTTGCTTATGCTTTTCATTTCCTTTCCTTATTTATTTATGTTTCTCTTTTTCATTATGTTTAGCTAAGTTTATCATGTCAAGGTGAAAAGGTGACACTAATGGTGTAAGAATAAGTATAATATAAACTTAACATAGACCTTAATATTTGATACTAACATGTTTTATATTTGTTATTTTATTCACTTTTAATACTTTGCTTGTTAAATGGTTAATCTAGATTTATGTTGTATAACCCCTGGTACAACAAATACTTGGCACTTTCATAGCCCAACTGTATTGTATAATCGACACTTGTGCTATGAAAAGAACTTGATTTGTTGTTAACATAAGTTATCATTATGAATACCTGACAACATTTACAAGTATTAGCATTATTTGAATAAGATAACTAATATAATCATGTTAACAATTTATAATCTGTTTGGTTTCCAATTGAATAATAAAAAGAGTTTATATTATACTTATTTGAAATACCATTAGTGGATCCTCTAACCTTGACATTTGTTTTTATCATTATTTAATTCTAATATTGATCTTCATCTCAAAGTTCTCATCAACTTCTTCATCATCATCTTCTTCTTCTTCTCCTTTATTATTATTATTATTATTATTATTATTATTATTATTAGTATTGGTATTAGTATTAGTATTAATATTATTACTATTATTATTATTACTATTATTATTATTGTTGTTATTGTGTTGCTGTTAACTATAATTTATACAATTAACCTCCCTGTGGTTCGACCTCGGTCTTGCCGGATTATTTATTATTTCGACACTCCTGCACTTAGGAGAAGACATCAATCTTTTAGTCGTGTCAGATAGACTGTTTTATGGGCAAGATTTTGTTGTTGTTTTATGGATAGACTGTTTTAATAAAATAATTGTGTTGGTAGAACTTGTTCAACTATCAATTCTGGCAAAATGGCTGATGACTGATGTTATGGGACAATGGATAGGTTACAAAGTTGGCTACAATGTACAAACATGGTTGTCAGGTGTTATGTTAGATTTATACAGTTCAAGTTCACTGTTGATTTTGTTAGCTTCATGATTTGTTAAATTTTTAGATATTGATTGCTCTGTTCAGTTAAAATTATTGTGTGTTTTTGCAAATCCTTTTCCATGGAAATATTTGATGTTGAATAAATCCAGTAAAATCGTTCATTTGGTCCATTACAGTGTAATTATATGAACCTAACATGATGCTCAACTTCTGCTTGATTCACCAGAAGGTTTTTCTTACTTTTGCATTAATTGGCAGAATAGTGGACAATTGGGCAGAATAGTGGGCTTTTTTCTTGCTTTTGCAATTGCAAATAATTGCTGGTGGTTAAATCCTCTTTACAATTGAACGTGTTAGCTACTTAGCTTTAACTTTAAGATTCATGTTGTTTTTTTTTTTTAATTTTAGATGGATAATCGGGAAGATCTTACACCAAATGAATCAAATCCTTTAAGTTTGGAACCCAATTCTTTGCCCATTTCAGTTCCAATTCTAGTTGCAGTTACCACCTCTAGTACAAATAGAAACACTGAAAGTGAAGGGAATCCACCTTCTAGATCTAATAAAAGAAAAATATCTCAAATTTGGGATCACTTTAAAAAAACTAGATGGTAATCCTAAAGCTCCTAGGGCTGCATCTATGTATTGTGGAAAAGACTATGCATGTCATACTATACTTAATGGGACTAGTAACATGTGGAGTAATCTAGGTGTATGCAAAAAAATTCCTTTTGTGATTGACCAAAAACATAAAACTTTAGTTTTAGAACCTATGCCTATAAGAGGAAAATCTGGTGACTATTAAGGCAGTGGGTTATTGTTATGAAGAGTGTAGGAAAGCCATAGGAAAAATGATTATACTTGATGAGCTACCTTTTAACTTTGTTGAAAACCAAGGATTTAAATCATTTTGTCAAGTAATGCAACCTAGATTTGATATTCCTTCTCGGTTGATGATTTGGAGAGATTGTTTGAAAATTTATGTAGATGAGAAGGAAAAATTAAAAAAAGCTCTTAAGGATCAACGTTTATGTTTAACAACCAATACTTGGACATCAATCCAAAATATTAATTATATGTATTTGACTGCCCATTGGATTGATGAAGGTTGGAACTTGAATAAAGAAATTCTAAACTTTTGTCAAGTTTCTACTCATAAAGGTGAAACAATTGGCCAAGCAATTGAGAGTTGTTTATTGGAATGGAGAATTGATAACATTTTAACAGTTACAGTGGACAATGCAAGCTCAAATAATTTGACAATAAAATATTTAAAGAGAGTAACAAGTAATTGGGTAACTAATATATTGTCAAATGATTTCATGCATGTTAGATGTTGTACACATATTGTTTTTTTTTTTTTTGATCAAATGTAAGTGTATAAGAGATCAAAAAATATACATTGCTGGAAAACCAGCAAGTTCAAATACAAGGATGAACAGAAAGGGAACATGCTCCCTTAAAGACCTAAACAACAACCACTAAAATGTAAAATTAGCATAGAAACAGACAATGGTTATGAGAGGAACCAAAAACAAGGTTCCTAACCTAACACAAAGCAAAAGACAGGACAAAGGAGCATCCTGATAACACAAAGAGATCTTACAAGAAATAACAAAAACAGGGAACAAGCATCGACCAAAAGCTAGCCATGCAAGGCCAATCACCACTAAAAACTGGATTGAAGAACTACCAAGCCGGTGATCATCAAAGCAGGTTGCAAGTCGATGAAGGATGAGTCGGCTACGACAGCAACAATAGAATAGCAAACTCCCAGCCAAGACAAAGGAAGCCATGAGAAGGAGACAGATGTCTAAAGCACGGCTAAAGTCAAGAACCGAAGTCAACAATGGTAACCAGCAAGTGGATCTCCAAGCAATCATAGCCACTTGCAAGAGCATGCAAATGCGTTCCTTCCACACGTCCAAAGAACAAAGAATGGCCAATCAGAACACGCCCATTCATCTAAGTTAAATGAGAGAGGCATAATGCTAGGACGTAACCACGTGCATATGCCATGCAGAAGAAACAGCAACCAACCCGATCATGAAGATTCAGCACCCCAGGGTCACTAACTACCGAGGGGACACCAAGGGATTCGCAACAACCAGACAGAAGAGGCCCTTTCAAATCCACTACCTCCATCATCAGCACATCAAGGGAAAACCCACCAAGCAAGCCAAAGACCCATAACCAGCACAGGCGAAGCTAAGAGAAGCATAGCAACACAACAGATCAACAACCAACATGAAGAGAAAAATGATCCTGCTCGTGGAAATGGAAAACTAAGAAGAATAGAGTCTGGATTTATGGAATAAAGAAGGAATAGAAGTGCTTTTGCTGTCAAATAGTCTTTTGTTCCTCTCCTCCTAAATTATATAAACAAGGATACCAAGAGATACACGCCTCATTCTACCATTTGCATTATTTCCACCCCGACATAGCCCCTGAATGGCACGGCTTAAGGATGACATGCACCTTGTTATACGCAGCCAGTTTCTAATCATTTGCCAAAGAAGGGAGATCCAATGGCAGCTAAAGAACAGGTAACTGTGTAACTCCTCATCCACCTGGCAGAAGACACAGGTTAAGTCAGTTTCGAGGAAATGAAGCCTATCTTTGGTTCAAAACCTGCCCAAAACTGCCAGCCATAGAATAAAACTATATCTTGGCATAGACCAAGACTCCCAGATAACTTTTCTCTAATGCACAGGATTGCTTCGAAGCCGTAAAAATGCATAAGCTTTGGCTGTGAAAGGTCCAGTAGAACTGCTCCAGTTTTCCATCAAAGAGAGAACATGGGACTGGCAGCCACCCATCTCAACTAGCTTATCTCGAAAGTTGATGATTGATTTCCATAAAGGAGAAGAACTTGGGTAAGCTTCAGTGTCCCAAAAAGAATGAGGGTGTATATAGTAGTGATAAACCCATTGGATCCAAATAGTATCAGACTTAAGATGAATATTCCAAATATGTTTAGCCAGGAAACTGTTATTACGTGCTCTGAGGTCAAAAAGACCAAGGCCACCTTCATCCTTAGGAAGACAAACCATTCGCCAAGCTACCAATGCAGATTTGTTCCTAGAGACTGTGCCAGTCCATAGAAAGTTGTGGTAAAGACAAATAATTTGCTTGATAACAGTATCACGAACCGGGAAGATGTTCAGCCAGAATTGAACTATACCATATAAGACAGACTTGAGCAACTCCAATCTCCCAGTATAATTGAGATGCTTCCCCAACCAACTTTGAATAGCCGAGTCAAGCTTATGGAGAAGAGGGGAGAATTGGCTAGCAAGAAGTCTGTGAGGGCTGAGGGGAACTCTAAGGTAGCGGAAAGGAAAGGACCCTTCAACAAACCCCGTGTCTGAAAGAATAAGCTACTTCATACTGTTCGAAACTCCACCAAAAAAGATGGATGATTTTGATGCATTGATTTCCAGCCCTGAGGTCCTCCCAAAGATGGTCAATTGTTGTGCACATATTGTTAATCTTATTGTATGTGCGGGATTGAAAGATATTGATGATTTAGTGGTTAAGATTGGGAATGCAGTGAGGTTTGTTTGATCTTCTCCTTTCAAACAACTTGTTTTTAACCAATGTGCGGAGAGGTTGAAAATTAGGAGTAAAAAATTTGTTTGCTTAGATGTTGCAACTAGATGGAACTCTACATATATGATGCTAGATGCGACTGCTAAATTTGATGTGGTTTTCATGAGGTTAGAAGAAACCGATCCTAGGTATTTAAGTTACTTTGAGGTTGATTCAAAAGGAAAATAAAAAAACTTACGTCCTCCTGTTTTACAAGATTGGGAAAAGGCTAGATCCTTTGTCAAGTTCTTAAAACTATTTTACATGGTTACATTGAAATTTTCTGGCTCGTTATGTGTGACATATAATTCTTTCTTTCATGAATTGATTTCCATGCACACAAGCATATCTCAACTTTATAGAAGTGAAGATGTTTATGTAAGTAAAATAGCCAAGAATATGATGGCAATGTATAAAAAATATTGGGTGGATCAAGATACACAAAACTTTTTGTTATATGTGGCTGGTATGTTAGATCCATGTTTCAAATTGAAGTATGTGAGATTTTATTTTGGAAGATTGTATGATGTTGAAGTGGGTGAAAATTTTACAATTAAGGTTATAGATACTTTGCTAAGGTTGTTTGAGCAATATATGAATATTAATGAGAATGTTGAGGTTGTTCATAGTGTTGGAACTAGTATAAATGAAGATGTCAATGTTGATTTAATAGTGGTAAATGATGATATGTTAGATGACTTAATTTCTCAATTCAAAAAACATTTAGAGGAAGAAGGCGGTGTCCAAAAAAATGAGGTTAAGAGGTATTTGGGTGATGATTGTGGGGATCCAAAAGATTTTAAATTAGATATTCTGGGTTGGTGGAGATGTAATACTACAAAATACAAGATTCTTTCTAAGGTGGTACAACACGTGTTAGCTATCCCGGTATCTTTAGTTGTTTCTGAAGCAGCTTTCAGTACAAGTGGTCATATATTAGATCCATTTCGAAGCTCTTTATCTCCATCGACAATGCAATCACTTGTTTGTTATCAGAATTGGTTAAGTTTAGCATCAATTCCAATCAACATCAGAACCTTCGCGGATTATATTGAAAATTTTAAGATGATTGAGTCAGGTAATTTCTTTTACAAATTTAAATGTAGTTATTTTATAATATCATTTATTTACATATGTTTATCTAACATTTTAATTTATGTTTTTATAGAATTTGGTGAAAGTTTAAAAATCTCAACTAATTGTTTGTAAATTGTATTGATGATGTTGGTGCAATCCTGGAATATAATTGTTTTGGGTAATTAATTTACTTTACCTTGTTAATTCCTTTTAAAATTTTGCATTGTTAATTTTTTTAATAGTTGAACTCTAATATGTTGCTAATTTGCTAGTATTTCTTTATAACAATATCCTTGCTGGATCTTTTGGCTTTTGTTGTTGCTAGAAGTTTTGAATGCAGCTATAATGCTGGTGCTAGATTTGTTTTCTTCAAATTATGCCGGATGTTTATAATAATTTATTACTGGTTGCTAATGCAAACTTTTGTAGTTTGAACACTTCTTTTAATTTGAGATGCCCAAATTTGATCATGCATCTTGTATATTGCATTGATTTGAATTTTCATAGCCTATTTCTTTGCATATTAAAGATAGCAAGATAGCAAGATATGAAGCATTTCAAATTTATTGTTACTATAAGCATTTCAAAATAATATCAATCTTCTAATTTGATTAAAAAGCTTATAACAAACTAAACCAAATTAGAAAATTTTAAAGACTTTTGATTAAAAAGTCTATAAACTTAGCCCAACAAGAAAATTTAAAAGCCCAATGTAATGCAAATCCATTTAAAAAAATTAAAAAAAAACCCATTAATTTGATGATTAGGTTTCCAGGTTTTAAAGCTAAAAAATCGAATTTAACCGAACCGAATCGGCTCGGTTTGAACCGAAATTCAATTCGGTTCGGTTTGAATTTTTAAAAATTTGAGTTACTAGGTTCGGTTGGTTTTATGGTTTGAACCGAACTATCAAATTAGAAAATTTTAAAGACTTTTGATTAAAAAGTCTATAAACTTAGCCCAACAAGAAAATTTAAAAGCCCAATGTAATGCAAATCCATTTAAAAAAATTAAAAAAAAACCCATTAATTTGATGATTAGGTTTCCAGGTTTTAAAGCCAAAAAACCGAATTTAACCGAACCGAACCGGATCGGTTTGAACCGAAATTCAATTCGGTTCGGTTTGAATTTTTAAAAATTTGAGTTACTAGGTCCGGTTGGTTTTGTGGTTCGAACCGCACTATGAATAGGCCTACTCGTATGCACCAAAACCCAATCATTTAGTTTAAATATAACCTCTTTTCTTTCCACATTAGCTTTGAATATATATTGCTCATTCTTTTTTTTTCTTATTTGATGTTGTTCACTCTCATGAAAAGCCTTCATTACTTGAGCTTTTCTATTGTCATCTGAACTAACCCTTTCATCAATAGCCAAAGGAATCAAATCCAAATAAGTTAAAAAATTAAAGCTATAAACAATTTCAAAATAAGAGCAATTAGTAGTAGAATGCATACTCCTATTATATAAAAAGTCTTAGTAATTACTTCAATTTGATCATCTTATTGTGGATGATAAGTAGTGGAAAATAATAATTTTTTTCCTAAAATATTCCATAAAACCTTCCAAAAGTAAAATAATTTAACATCACGATCAAAAACAATTCTTCTAGGAACCCTATAAAGCCAAACTATCTTTCTAAAGAATAAGTCTGCTATATTAGTTGTATCATTTGTTTTATCACAAGATATAAAATGTGTCATCTTAGAAAACATATCTATAACCATAAAAATAGAATCTCAAGGTTCCTTAGCTACTGGTAAAGAATTTTACAAACCATAACGTAAAACTTTAGACTTAGCTTGTCTACAAGTTATGCACCTATCACAAATTTTTTACACATATTTTTTCATCTTAAGCAAATAAAAATACTAATGCAAATATTTGAATTCTTAACAATCCCAAAATATCTCATTGAATCACCCAAATGAGCTTCACAAATAAACAATTCATGCATAGAATAATTAGACACACATAGTTTTTTTTTTTTTTTGAATTGTAGACAACCAGAACACAATTAGTACACTTTTTTTAAGCTTCACTACTGTCATAACCCAATTTTTGACCATTTTTATTTTAATTATTATTATTATTTTATTTACTGAAAAGGATAAAAAATGATGATAAAAAAATAATAATGATGAAAAACAAGTAAAATAAAATAAATAAAGAATGAATTAAAATTTGGGTTAAGGGCAACATGATTGGAAGTTTAAACTTTTAATTAAATTCTTGACTAGTTTAATTAATCAAATCAAGGGCTTAATTGGAGAATTGATAAGTTTTGAGACTTAATTGAGCTTGGAATTAATTCAATTAATCCAATTAAGGGTTTAATTGGAGAATTGATAAATTTTGAGACTTAATTAAGCTTCTAAATTAATTTAATTAATCCAATCAAGGGTTTAATTGAAAAACTGATAAGTTTTTGGACTTAGTTGGCTTAGAATTAATTTAATTAATGAAATCAGGGATTTAATTAAAGAAATATCAAAGTTTGGGGTTTAATTGGGGTCCAAATTGCAAAAATTAAAATCCAAGGACCAGCTTGAAAATGGCGCGGAAATGCAAGGATCCAATTACATTTTAACCAGGGACTTGATTGTAAAAGTGCAAAATTCCGAGGACCAAATTGAAAGCAGCCTTTGGAATGGAAAAACAGAGTCGTTTTGGGAGGCGACTGTTCGCTCGTCTTTTTCCTCTGCAACGGCTCCGCCATTAAAGGCAGATGCGTTTCTCCATTGAATGGAGTGCCCCACGCCATTACTGCCGACCGTTACAGCGCCGATCGACCTCTGGCCTTATAAAAGCTGGGCAAAAGGCAACCTCGCAAGGGGGGGAACAGAAAAAAAAGCCAGAGGCTGGGCAGAGAGAGACGGAGAGAAAAACAGAACCGAGGGCGGGGAAAAACCCAGGAGACAGAGGACGGACGAGCAAAAAAAACCAGAAGAAAAACCAAAAAAAAAACAGAGGAAGAAAAGCAGGGGAAACAGGGGAATAACATAGAGAAGTGCAGAAATACAAAAACAAATAACACGCAGAGAGCAGGGGAGAAAAAGGGCAGCATACACATAGACAAGGATTGTCCTTGTCATTGTTTTATCCCGACAAAAACAAAAAGACAAAACAACAATCGGTATCCACAGTAAACCGGCATCTACATTGTTGGTTCCTTCGACATCTCAAAATCTGCTGGAAGACGAA
>Ga0325401_1002307_pt1 | contig 16912 bp, 10 predicted proteins | sample PopdelMetagenome_FD_205666 | JGI IMG/M metagenome (GOLD analysis project Ga0325401, IMG submission 205666) | Populus deltoides microbial communities from Bellville, Georgia, United States - Xylem-PdKOR-R2 | ecosystem: Host-associated > Plants > Phyllosphere > Stem > Wood/Secondary xylem | place...
AAAAAAAAAACTGAAATAAAGGAGTTAATTGCTGATAAAGATTGGAAGAAACTTGGCTGGGTTTTGGGAAGAAATAGAAAAAACAGGGATAGGATTAGAAAATGATAGAAATTCTGCCACGATGGGTTACATTCCTGCTGCCTTTCTAAACGACACCGTCTGCCATGATGGGTGACATTCCTGCTGCCTTTTTAAACGACGTCGTCGTACATTACTTTGCATTTGTTCTTTTCTTTCTTCAGCTGAGAAAAGAAGCGGCACCATTTTGAAACAGCCCCATTATGGCACTATTTATTTGCATTTTTAGAACAGTACTGTCTCTCTGCAACCATTCCCTGCTAATTTTTTAAATTGTCGTCCTTCCCTCTGCAACCTAGCATGTACAGGACAGCCCCCCATTTCACGCCTGTGCACCTGCAACTCAGAGCAGTCCAAGGGAAACGATTTTTGCACCTCCTCTGTGCCAGCTGTAGAAGAAGACACGGGGGGAGCCTCATCATCATCTAAGGGCTGGGATTGTTTCCCTAAGACAGACGGTGGAGATGAGAGAATGTGGGGGTGGTCTTCAGCTTGCATATATAACAGACAACTTTGTCGAACCGGGGAGAAAAAAAAAAGAAAAAAGGGAGAGACAGAGAGAGTAAATACAGAGAGAAAAGAGGAGGCGGAGAAAAGAAAGAGAGGGAGTTAGCATAAGGCTGAGGTTAGAGAAGCCGAAAATCATTGAGAACGTTAAGAGATTACTTTGAGTCTATCCTACTTTGTCGAACCGGGGTTTGCAAAGACTCTAAGAGGTTTTTGAAAAGCTCCTAACGGCAGAAAAAGAGGAAGGCTTGCTTCGGGTCTTTGTTGGTGAAAGGGCAGAAGCTTTTCCACCGGTTGCATCTCGTTTCTCTGCATTCAAACGTGCAGGTTCAGCAGGTATGAGTCTTGATTTTCTTTTTGCTTTAACATCTGTGAAGCTGTTTGTTTGGTTTTCTTTTCAAAAATCTGTTTTGCTGTTGTTGTTTTGGGACGATCGTTTTCCATCTTAGTAACAAAGTTGTATGCTTGCCCACTGAATCTCCCATGCCTTTAGATTATTATTCACGTTAGAGCTGCGTTTGTTTTTTCCTTCTGCTGGTTACTCATACGGCGACTCATTTAGAGAGAAAAATGAGAGAAAGTCCTCTTCAGAAGAGGATGTGTCGACTGGGTTTGGAGTGTGCTTTTTTTCCTTCCTGCTTCCTTTGAAAGAGAGATAGCTGGCCATGTGATTTGTTTATTTCTTCTTGGGTGCCTTTGATATACACGATATAAATGCATGCTCTTTCGGCTTTCATTTTTGTACAAAACCAACCATGGCAGCATCATAAATTAGAAAAAGGGGAGGCGAGCAAAGTGGGCTGTATTAGGTTCGGTTTTCAAATGTTTAGCTTTCATGTGCATATGATTTAATCCCTCCTGTCAAAGATGATGTGTCATACTGTACTTAGACTTTGAGTTGATAAGCTATGTTTAGTTTTTTTTATTCCATTGCTGTGAGAAACCGTGGGTTGCAAAGGTTTATCATCCCTGCCTTCTGTTGCTTTGATCGTCATTTTGCAAATGGAATATGGCATAGGAACAAGTGACTTATAGGTGCAGAAGAAAGAGTAAAAAACATGAGGGAGGGTCTGTCTAATTAAAGGAAAGAACGTGAGGGAGGGTCTGTTTAATTAAGGGGCTTTGGTTTTTTTTTTTTTCGGCAGGTTTTGGTTGCATACTTTCTGTCTCTGTTTTGTGAAAATAAGATAGCATACACGTTATTTTTTAATCTCAGCATTTAATATGTGTTCTTTCCCGCCGTGTGAAACGAGCATGACATTTGTTTCAAGATAAAAAGGATGATGGTGGGTCACTGTTTTTGTTATAGATGTTAGTTGCAGAACCTTGTTTTTTTCTTGGTGCGTGTGGACTTGTTTTTTTTTTCTTTTGAGAATAATGGGCAGACTTTTATTCAAGATTTAAGTTTAAGTTTGTATGCTGGGAATCGGTGGTTTGAGTTGAACTGTTGTAAGCTTCCTGTGACTGCTAGGATACATATGTGTATGGTTTGTTTTCTTGTTACTGTGGTACTCGGTTTAATGGCATAGTTGTGTTTTTTTTTTGATAAAAAGGTAAAATTCTTTTTTTGTATGATGCATACGGCCAATACCCTAACATATTTTTAAATTCCTTTTTTTTAAAAAAAAGCAAATATTCGAGTTTAAAAAAAAATGTGTTTTAGCATGGATTTCTTAAACACAAAAAAATTATTTTCATGCATCTTGGATTTTACAACATGTTTGTAAATTCCAAAGGGTGTTGGCCAATATTCCAAAAATATAAAAATCTTATTTTTGGGAATTCGTCTTTATTCACTATTAATGTTTGGATAAAAAAAATCTCATAGGGGCAAATATCCAAAATATTACTAGGAATAATTTGTTATTATTCACTATTAATGTTTGGATAAAGAAATCCCAATGGGGTAAATATCCAAAATATTATTAGGAATAATTTGTTATTATTCATTATTAATATTTGGATAAAGAAACCCCAAAAGTGGTTAATATCCAAAATATTATTATTAATAATTTGTTAGTATTTACTACGAATGTTTAGATAAAGAAACCCCAAAGGGTAAATATCAAAATATTTTTCTAGAAATAACAAGTCATTATCCCTTAATAATATAATGGCAAATAAACCTATGAAAGGTAAATGTCCAAAATATTGTTAAATAGGAATACAACTTGTTTATTCTTAACATAAGGGTAGATTTATGCCTAAAATTTTATAACAATCTAATTGCAATCCTTGAAAGAAACCTCAATTATAATTGAGGACATTTCAAATTTTGATTCCACAATTCATGAGTCATAAAAATATGAAATACTAAGGTAAAAAAGAGCTTTTAAAGCACCATGAATTTCCTTAGATTTCTAACTTAGTTTTTTTTTCTTCTTCTTTTCCTTGCGATTTACGAGCCGCGAACATTTGAAATACTAAGAAAAAAATGAGCTTTTAAGCACATTGAATCTCCTTAGATTTCTATGTTTGCTATAAATTAATTCTGAACTTATTTTCAAACCAAGCATAGACTTCAGGAGATCTGCATCATTTCTCTTTGGCACTCTATAGACATATCTAAAGGTATGATCCATATTGGCCAAGGGTTCTTCCCCTTAGACTTTGAACCCAAGTTCATCCATCATAGCAGACTTATCCTAGGAAACTGACGAGATTAGAGAACATCAACACCATAGCAATTATAAGGCAAACCAAACACCAAGCAGCTTACCTTAGGTAGGGCGTACTAGAGGTGCTAAAACCTTCCCTTTACGCAACCAGTCCCTTGCCTTAGAATCTCTGAAAGACTAGTTAGGTTTCCTAGTAACCATAATACTAGGTGGCGACTCCCTTTTTGACAAAACAAAAACCCCAACACCAATCCCTGCTACCAGGAAGGGTCGCCGCGACGTCGAGCTCTCGAGAGGGTACGACAAATATGTTGAAAACTATCTCAGATGTATGACTGGGGGACAACCTAAATCAGTGGGCAAGATGGTTATTATTGGCCAAATGGTGGTATAATACGAATTTCCATTCTTCAACCCAGCTAGCCCCCTACGAGGTACTGTATGATTTCTCTCCTCCTGTACATGTTTCTTATTTTCCTAAAGACTCTACAGTGGAATTAATTAATGACCTTCTAACTAAAGGGAAGAAATAATTAAGCAAATCAAGTGTAATCTTCGAACCGCACAACACTGGATAACACAAATTGCCACTAACAAACAGAGTTTCTTTATAGGAGACTGTGCATCTTAAGATACAACACTACAAACAACAATTAGTGGTTCGTAGAGCATCATAAAAATTATCAGCTAAGTTTTTCGATCCATATTCAATGATTGACATGGTCGGTAAGGTGGCATACAAGCTGGAGCTTCCACCCTCCTCTGCCATACATCATGTGTTTCATGTTTCCCAAATCAAGAGGCATGTCAGGCGCCAGCCAGTGCAGAATACCTTGCCAAAAATGCCTTAAGCCTCATAATTACAACCACGAGCAACAATGGATAGAAGAATCACAAAGAGGAAGAATCAAGCAATTACCCAAGTGCTTATTCATTGGAAGGGCCTCTCACATGTAGATGCTACCTAGGAGTTTACGGACAAAATAACAACGCATTTTCCTGACTTTAACCTTGAGGACAAGGTAGTTTTAATGGGGGAAGACTTGTCACATGCCGCAAATACTAGCATAACAGAAGATGATGAACAAGCATTAACAAGAGACGAAGAACGAGCACAGACAGAGGGGTAACAATTTGAATCAGTGGTCATAGTGGGAAATCACCAAGAGGACCAAAACACACTATTTTACTTTCTATTTCATAATGTGTTAAGGGACACATGTAATAAAGGCTATTATCCCTACCATTCGGGACAAGCAATTTGTGTGTTTAAATTGGTTTGTAACATAATAGAAAAGCAGAGAAAAACAATACACAATGAATGCGTGAAAAGAGAAATTCATGTGAATTACTTTCATTCTATCCAAGTTTCCTTCCTTTCCTTCTTCGTATGTTGATCTTGATATTTGTTTTTTATTATTCATCCATCACTGTTTTCAGTGGTAGTTGGCAGCAATTCTATTCGAATCATAACAGGACGCCTTAGAAGCATATAGTCATGGAGAAGAATTTAAAAAAGTGACAAAGATGGGGTTTTTGGAGAAGAAATAGAAAAGGATATATGGGTTAATTAAGGTTCTTTTAGAGAATGAAAAGTTTTTCTCTTGAGATTGTTATTTGCTAGTGTGAGCATTTTTTTTTTCAAGGTATACATGTGCCAATTAATTATTAACACGTCATTATTATTCATTTGTTTTTGCATAAAAATTAAAATCTAATCTATTTTTTTATCAGCTACAAGCTTTTTCATTCTAAATTTTATGCAACCATATTAGCAATGGAAAACTCGTTACTAATTCTTAATATATTAATTTATTTTTTAGTAATTGATTTTGTGTTGCTATATTTATTGCCAATATTAAAAAATTAACATACATGCCATTCATTACTAATTTATTGTGAAAGTTGTATTTCAATTATTCTGTTACTAATATCCGATGCTAATGACCCTCTTGTAGTGATCTATTTCATTTTCTAGCCACACACTCCGTTAAAGTTTTTTTGCAGTGCAAAAGGGTAAGTTTAGTATTGTTGTTCGACCTTGACTTTTTTTTTAGTTTTTTTTTTAGATTATAATTTAAAAAATATTATTTTAATTAATTTCTAATAAAAAATAAAGCACCTTGGCATCCTAAATAATACAATCCTAAATGACACTTATTTACAGGCAAAAAATCACCGTTGGTCCGTGTTTTCAGAATTTGGTTAGATTAAACTTCTACTAATAATTTGGTCACACCATCTTGTATTTCCGTTTATCGGTCATCTGAGACTCTCATTGATAATTTTCGATTGTCGACCATGAATCTTCAGTTGACCTGAGGAAGGCAAACGACACGCTGATAGTGCTGCATGTGAATAAGAATGTGGAGATTAAATAATAATTCTTAAAATCACAAGAACTAATTAATTATAAAGAGAAGTTGCTTTCCCTTGCGTTAGGTTGGGAGGGGGCGCTTTCCCCCAGCAATGCGTGACGATGTTGGCTCAATTTCCATGATGAGCCAGGAGGTATATATCTTAATTATTATTTATTGAAAAATATTTATATATAAATACTTTGTTTATCAAGTTTTAAATATTCTTATAAATATTTATTATTTAATAACATAAAATAGTAATATATGTGTGTGTATATATTATATTAGTTTAAAAAAATATAAAAGCTCTATGAATATATCAATATAATAAAAAAAATATTTTAGGTTGGATTTAGGTTGATTATAAGTGGGATAATATTTATCTTTTATTATTTATCTAATGAAATAAAATAATTAACTAATACTCTAAAAGGCGTGGGGAAAGTACTGTAGCTTTCCCCACGCCACATTCTCTTTTTTTTTGTTTTTTTTTCTAATTGTTCATTTTTTTTGTTTTGTATTTCATTTTTTTTGGGCTTTACATGTTTTTTTTTCTTTTTTTTTTCCAAGATTGTCTTCTTTTTATTTCTTTTTTTATTCTTTTTTTTTGTATTTTTTTAAAAAATTATCTTTGTTGATTTTTTTTAATATTGAACTAGTTGAAAATTTAGTTACGTAGTTTTTTTAAAAAATATTATGGATTACTACAATATTTCCCTACAGGGCTTTTTTTATGATTTTTTTCTTCCTTTTTTTTTTTTCCAAAATGATCTTTGTCGATTTTGCTTCATAGTTTTTTTTCTTTAAAATACTATGGATTGTTACAATGTTTTCCCACATGATTTTTTTTGCTACAATATTTCCCCACGTGTTTTTTTCTAAAATTATTTTTGTTGAATTTTATTTTAATATTGAACTGATTGAGAATTCAGCTTTAACTTTCCCCACATGTTTTTTTCCCATTTTTTCCCATTTGTTTTTTTTCCAAAATTGTCTTCTTCTTCTTTTTTCAATTTTTTTGTGTTTTTTTTTTCAAAATTGTTTTTGTTGATTTTTTTTTTCATATGGAGCTGATTGAAAATTTAGCTTTGTAGTTTTTTTCTTTAAAATATTGTGGATTGCTACAATATTTCTCCACATGGTTTTTTTTTCATTTTTTAATGATTTTTTTTTTTCAGAATTGTCTTTGTCAATTTTATTTTTTTTCATATTGAATTGATTGAGAATTTAGCTTCGTAGATTTTTCTTTAAAACACTATGGATTGCTACAGTGTTCCCCCACATAATTTTTTTTAATGATTTTTTTCAAAATTATCTTTATCGATTTTATTATTTTTAATATTGAGGTGGTTGAGAATTACAACTGTAGATTTCCTCATGAAACACTATAGATTGCTACAGTGTTTTCCTGCATTATTTTTTTCCTTTTGTTTTTTTTGTTATGATTTTTTTTAAAATGTTTTTTGTTCATTTTATTTTTTAAATACTAATCTGGTTAAGAATTTAATTTTATAGTTTTTCTTTAAAAATATTATGAATTGCAATAATTTTTCTTCGTATAATTTTTTTTTATAAATCTATAATAATACACAAATATACCACAAGCTCGTGGCATCGCGCGTACATGGCATCTAGTTATTTATATAATACGTGGAAATCGGATTGATTCTGGCCTTGGTCCGAATCGAAGAGGCGGATTCTTATAAACCATTACAGATATACAGAACAATGTTGATGTGGGAAATCATAAACCATTACGGATTCAACCACGTGACATTAATTGGATCCCAACCATCGGACGGAGGAGCCTTCCCCATGACAATATCCCGAGTGGCTCAAAAAATCCTACGTGTTGGCATCACCTTAAATTCCATGTATTTATGACATACTTACTTCGGCCAAGTGGCCTCCTTGTTTTACATAGAATGTAAGATGAGTTGTCGAAGTCGTGTTTTTTAAAATTTAAATTTATTTTTTGTTTTTTATATTTCTAATTATCTTTATATATTAATATTAAAAATAATTTTAAAAAAATAATAAATATTATTTTAATATATTTCTAAATAAAAAAACACCAATACCTTCTAAACAATATCTAATTCTAATTCACATCCATGATACAATCAATTATTGGGGACAGAAGCTTCCTCTCGTTATTATTATACTCTTATGAAAACCCTAGATGAACCACTAATCAATTACATATATAGAAACGTATTGAACTCCATTAAAATTGGCCTGACAAGTTTACAAGATTTCAGAATCTGTACAATATAAACTTAATTCATTAATTTTTTATTTTATTTTTAAAGTTATAAACTTGTCATTAACCTTTCTTGATTTATACTTTGTGTTCCAATCAACAATTTAATTTTTTTTTTGTTTTTTAAATTTAAAATTTAACTATTCAAATAAGAGAGTAGTTGTTTTTAATGATATTGGTTCATTTTTAACACTTGATGTTGAAATTAAACTTCCATATAATTTTATTTTTTTAAAACAAACTTCCATATAATTATTTTCCGCATAAGGACAAAATTAAGGATTACCGAATGTCATTTGTTTTTTTGAAATTTCGTTTAAATATTTCTATAAACATTTTTTAGTAATATGTTAATTTTATATTCATCCTGACATAGATCATAGGTATAAAAAAAATGTGTCTGTATGTAATTTCTATTTTCAAAATTTATTATAAAATTATTTTAAAAACAAATTTATTTTATATTTCATCTCTGTTTCTTCGTGTTTGTATCTTTTTATATGTATTTTATCCCGCAGTACCGATAAAACACAACAATATATGTCATATATATTATGTATTCTATCCTGCAATATTGACCAGACACATCGATAAACGCCAAGAAAGAGTTGACGAACTTACCGAGAACAGAGATCTTTCCAGGGAGATGCTGTCGGAATTACAACACTATATAAGCTCTTCAAGCAGTCCATACAAATGACTCGGTCCTCTCTTTACTGAAAAAGAAAACAAAGAGATTGAAGAATGGAGGGTGGCAGGCAACCACTTCTCTCCCCGCAAAACGATCACCAGAATCGAGACCAGCACTTACGATCAACAAACTCCTCCATCGCCTCCTCCTTCACTCCTGATCCTGATGACATCCCTCTAATCAACAGTGTCCGTGATTTCTCTATAGAATTCTGTAGAGAGTCCAAGAAGCTATGGTATCTCGCCGGCCCTGCCATCTTCACCACCTTGTGCCAGTACTCCCTTGGTGCTATCACTCAGCTTCTTGCTGGACATGTTGGCACGCTGGATCTAGCTGCTGTCTCTGTTGAGAATTCTGTCATTGCTGGATTCTCTTTTGGTATCATGGTATATAACTAACAGCTACCTATACATGTAGTTACATATAATTAAGCATACAATTGTTTTGTTGATCGCTTACAATTTGCCTGTATTTTATTTTGGACCCTATTTAATTCATGCTGAAAGTATATATGCCCATACGCATAGCTAGGTACTAGGTAGCACCTTTTCATGTGTATATATATAATATTGGTAATATTTTTTTTACAACTTTTGATTGATGAGTAGTATTTGATCATTGAATCTGCAGCTTGGCATGGGGAGTGCCTTGGAAACCCTTTGTGGACAAGCGTATGGAGCAGGGCAGCTTGATATGCTAGGAATCTATATGCAAAGATCTTGGGTCATTCTTAATGCCACAGCTGTTATACTTACCCTTTTATATATCTTTGCTGGGCCATTTTTGAAGCTTATTGGTCAGACAGCAGAGATATCACAGGCGGCAGGGATGTTCTCGGTGTGGATGATACCACAACTATTTGCTTATGCAATGAACTTTCCAATTGCAAAGTTCTTACAATCTCAAAGCAAGATGATGGTTATGGCTGCTATAGCGGCAGTGGCCTTAGTTTTCCATGCCGTTTTCAGTTGGCTATTGATGTTGAAATTAGGCTGGGGTCTGGTGGGTGCAGCCGTGGTTCTAAACGCGTCATGGTGGTTCATAGTGATTGCTCAACTGTTGTATATTTTTAGTGGAACTTGCGGGGAAGCATGGACCGGACTTTCTTGGAAAGCTTTTCAAAATCTCTGGGGATTTGTTAGGTTATCTCTGGCATCAGCTGTAATGCTTTGGTAAGAAACCCATCACAGTAGCAATTCGCTTTCTCCTTAATTGTTAATTATGACCCAATTTACAATTACAGCTAGCTTTAAGTGACTATGCTTTTGGTAAAAAATTTCATGCAGCCTGGAAGTATGGTATTTCATGGCATTAATACTGTTCGCCGGGTATCTAAAAAATGCTGAACTTGCAGTGGATGCCTTGTCTATAAGGTCAGTTGTTCTCCTGTTAACAGTAAACATCTCTCTCCTGCTGCATATGCTTAGTGAACTTGCATCAGCACACCCAATCTGACCCTCTTTCCGGGGCTTAAAAAGTCAGGAAAGGATACGAACAATAAGCTTGCCTCGTTGCTTTCGTTTCCTTATCATTGCCTCCTAACAAGAACAGACCCCGCCGTTGTTGTAGAAGATAAGTGCAAGTAAAATTACGTGTCTGATTTGGATTCATGATCTTTCCTTTGAAAACGTTATAATATTGAAATATAATTAAGTTCATCGGGTAATGCTTTCATCTTTGAAAGGAAAAAAAAATCTAATAATCTAACGTGTGCCTAGTCAAAGCAGATGACAACATGTTACGTTGACATAAACCCGGTCTTAATGGTAATTTCGATTCTTTGATTGCAGTTTTTTAAAGAGGAAGTGAAAAAAATTGACTTTTCTAGTGATAGATAGAATAAAATTTTAAGTTTAAACTTTATGGATAGAATATATTATTATTGAAGGAGTTTTATCCTTTTAACTGGCTGATTTAACTCAACCTAATTAGTCGATTAATTCAGTAGATCTTTTGGAATGTCTTAAAAAAAAAGCTTAAATATTATTCATGTTAACAATGATGATTATGATAATATTGATCTTGATTACTATTGTTAAACAGCAACCAATGATGATAACGTTGTAGGATTGGCCCTATGATGATGACTACGACTGATGATAGATGTGGGGGGCTAATTATTAAATAAATCGATTTTCTCTTATAAATCATAATTATATGTGTCGACAAATTAATTAGTTTAATCTAGAATTAAAGTTTTGGGTATAATCAATATTGAAAAAAGATTACTAAGCAATTGTTAATGACGTTTAGGTTACCAAATTTTGAGAAAATTTCGTGATGTCGATATTAATGTCATCTTTTTCCATGATAATGGCATGTTAATTAGTAATAATGTTAGACGGGGTGTTGAAAAAAAAAACTTATATGGTAAATTATACATGTATGTGGTAGATAAACGTTTAAAAAAAAATTAGTAAAAGTAACCATTTTTCAAACTCCATACAGTGATCAAAGATCTAGAGTCTATTTAATATTAAATTTTAAATCAAATATAATCAATTATTTTAATTTTTAAAATATTATAATTTTGAATTAAAACAATTAAATCACACGAATTAAAGGGAGTTTTATAACTTAATATCACCACAATATTTTATCACTATTAACTGTATCGCTGGTAGTTGTGCTGATAGAAGTGGTAGTTGATGGTAGCCATCAATCATACTATATTAACAAATAATTAATATATTATCCAAAGATTTTTTTTTATTATTTTAACTATCACCATATATCATCATCTCTTACAGCAATGCTGGTGGTGGTGATGATTTAGCGAGAGGAGTGTTAGTTAGATCACGAAGAACAATATTTGATTTTGAAAAAAAATTATAAAAATCTGCCATTCCTATTTCTGTATTCCTGTTGACAGAACAACTCAGTGAGTTGTCCTGTTAAAGTTTCTCTTCATAGAACTGACATATAGAACAGGAGTGGCGATCAGTCAATTATTACAAGCATGTGTCGTAGAAACAAAACACCATGTAAGAAAATGCTTCCTCTCCCGAGTGTTGTACGTACGTGGGGAATCAAGATTTTTCTAAATATGTAAAAGAAAATGTTTAGATCTTCAAGGATTCTTTAGCTTTGTTATTAAATATAAAAATATAGTCGCTTTGAAAAAAAATTCTCATTGAGATAAATTATTTTATTAATATGTCTCTTATTTATCTTAGAAAATACAATGTTATTAACTAACTAGATTATTGTTTTTCATAGAAAAAATATTTTATGAGTGTTAAAATAAGTTTTCAAAAATATTTATATTTTATGTGTGATTGAAAGTTAAAAAAATCATAATTATAATAAAATTATATTAAAAATTTATTTATTTTTTTGAGAAAAAAACACAACAAAATAAAATGATGTTAATTTTGTTCGAATCGGCAACCTCGTGGCTCTGTCATACGTGCTAACCAATTGAGCTACAACACAGAATTGTTATAAAATGATTATTGTTTAAGTAATTATTATTTAGTCACTATATTTTAATAAAATTATTTAATTAATTCTTGTAATTTTAGAAACTATATATTTAATTTTTTCGTTCTTGAAATCATCTAAAAGGTAGTACTTTCGTCAATTCTATGCGCCTTTTCAATTTTCTATGTATTCCTATCTTTTTTGAGAGATACAAAATGGAAAAGAGAAGTATATATAATGGAAAATCTTGATGACTGGAGCATTTTTTGAAACAAAAGACTACAAAATTAAAGATGGTAAGCACTTGTGAAGAGATTAATATTCAATTATTCTGATTCTACAAAGGCTAATCAATTATTTTTTAATAAACCACAAGGACTAAATTATAATTAACTTGCGACTGGAATAACCTTATTCGAATTAATAGTCTCAACGTTATGTTAATTTGTTTTTGATGAGCATTCGACTTAATTGCAGCACCAACATAGTGGGTTGGGCGGTCATGATAGCCATTGGAATCAACGCAGCCATAAGGTTCGCAGCAGATACAAGCCTTTCGACATTTTACACACAGACACACACACCCACACATCGAAAGAAGTAGATAGAGCAGCATGATATTTGAGTTTGAACTCGTTCGTTGATGCATGCAGCGTGAGAGTGTCAAATGAACTAGGAGCTGCCCACCCAAGAACAGCAAAATTCTCTTTAGTAGTGGCCACGCTAGCTTCGCTTATGATAGGCCTCGTAATCGCACTAATTCTTGTCCTGGCACGGAACCTATACCCAGACTTGTTTACGAACGATGCTGGAGTCAAGGAACTAGTAAAGGAGCTCACTCCTCTCCTCGCTGTCTGCATCATCATCAATAATGTTCAACCAGTTGTCTCAGGTAATCAAGTTCTTACTATATATATGTTCTCCTACGTGCATGCTTGCTTTGTACTACTTGGGTGCTGTATCTCAGGTCCGTCTCTTACAAATGGATATGGTGGTGATCTTGTTAAAATTAAACAGGGGTGGCCATTGGAGCAGGATGGCAAGCTGCTGTTGCTTATGTAAACATAGGGTGTTACTACATATTTGGAATTCCCTTGGGTCTCATTCTTGGTTATTGGCTTCAAATGGGTGTCCAGGTTAGCCTTGTAATTCCTTTTATTGTGCCGAATGTACGAAGTTGTACAATTATCATCATGTATGTGCCCTTTTTATTCAAATTACGGCTGATGAGGGAAACAAAACTCATAACTAGCCATAGTTACCGGACATTTTGAAAGCCCGAGTTACAAGTCGAGTTAATTTTGAAACAAAATCATTTTGCACAATGTTTAAATAAAAAAAAACTTTAGATTGATCCATTAGATCGATCACCATTGTTAAATCTAATAAATTCAAAAGCAAACACAAGTTCTAAGTCCACAGGTTAGTCCATTCATCTAATTAAGATTAAGATAGGTTAGAGGTTGATTAGAAATATAGTAATTGTTGTTTTTTAAAATATTTTTAATTTATTTATAAATACATTAAAATAACTTTTTAAAAAAAAATTATTTTTAGCATCAACACATTAAAATAATTTTAAAATATATAAAATATTATTTTTTTTAAAAAAAATTAACCAGTCTCCATTTGAACCGCAATCCTAATTAAACGAATTAATAACTACATTGTATATGATAAAAGAGATGATCGCCACCAGTTAATCAAGTGGGAGGCTGATGGACGATCATAATGAATGTTTGTACATATAATTTCTTCTGCTCTCATTGGCAATTTTCAGGGAATTTGGATTGGAATGCTGACAGGGACTGCCGTCCAAACTGCTGTTCTCTTCTGGATGATTGGTAAAACCAACTGGAACACAGAGGTAAGTTTCTAATTTTTTTTATTTCAAATAAATATTCATGAAAAGTACAGATTAAGAGGATATTTTTCACATCCAAGTGACCACCTGATGAATAATTTTAATTAAATGCAGGCTTCTGCTGCCGAAGAGAGGATACGGAAATGGGGTGGGGAAGATGATTCCAAAAACAAAAAAGGTGAACAATAAGAGAGATCCAGGAGTGGAAGGGCCCCCATTTTGATTCGTGAATTGTTACAATTTATGGATAATTAAATTTCAAAGTCTACTCAATTCTTCAATGGATGGATTGCATCAGTTTAGTTCTTTTGTTTGGAAAGTAGAGAAGTTAGGGCTTCAATTTATAGCCACATGGCGTTCCGTTTCATACTTTTTGAAATATTATCATATGAAATAACATCATATACCAACAAATAAGAATTTCACAAATCTATGATTATATCCACAACAATCATGACAAATGAACATGTAACATTAATTTAATGTAGAACTTTAGGTTCATATGGTTTATTATCGTTTGATATTACATCATATACCAACAAATAAGAATTTAATTTAGTGTTTATATAATGAACTCTAATATAAAATTAAAATTATAGCGAACAAAAAAAGAATTGTGAACTCGAGCAAATAAAATTGAAACAAGAAAGAGAAAAAAACTCTAATTAGCAAGGTTCATACTTGAGAATTCAAATTAAGAGGGCCCGAGAATCATACTTTGCTATCCCAAATCTTTCCCATTCTTTATCACATTCTTGACATGAACAGCTGCTGTTTCACCAGCATGAGTGGCAAGTTCCAGGTAAACTACAGCTTTCAACTTCTCTCCTTCCTGTCCAAAATATTACCATAGGATCCTCAGGCAAGCGAAAAAGTAATATAGAGGCCTATCTAAATAGTTCAACCATGAACACCATCCCATGTGACCTCTAGAGACATCTCGAGGCTTTGAAATTGGGTTTTAGCTGTGTTTAGGGTGGATTGCAAAACTATGCTTGGGTAGTTGATAGCCTATATTTGGCCAAAGCACCAATCCTTGTTCTTTTCTGAATCACACTGGTTTCGCCTCATGAAAAAAAGAAAAATTAGCAAGAGCAACAAGAAGAGGAAAGCAATTGAGAGATCACAACTCGAAAACAAGAGTCCAAACACAAAGCCAGGTAGCCACCCTTGGAAAAAATGGAGAAAGCAAAAGAGACACATTAAGTCAAATGTGTTGAGTATCAAGCTCTCTCAACTATGCCCTTCCCATCCCAATTTGTTATATTCTCCCACCTCAATGCAACCACTCAAAGCACAAATTAAATTAATCTACTTCCGGCACTGCCTATCCTGCATATATAAATACAGGTTAAATCAATAGTAACATACCGAAAAGAGTCCAAGTCCATGCTCATACTGAGCATTGCTATGACCAACCACTCAAAGCAAAAATTAAATTAATCTACTTCCGGCACTGCCTATCCTGCATATATAAATACAGGTTAGATCAATAGTAACATACCGAAAAGAGTCCAAGTCCATGCTCATACTGAGCATTGCTATGACCACGAACGGCTGCCCGCTTCATCCATTTCCTTGCTTGGCGATGACTCTGAGCCAAACCTTCCCCAACTGAGTAACACAACGCAACACGGTACATTGCACGCACATATCCACCTTCAGCCGCTTTTAGAGACCATCTAGCCTGTTTGAGAGAAAAGCTCATTAGTTCTGAACTGACAAGCTAGTCCCCAAATTTGTGGTCGGACGAGAAGAGAGGTGCTTACAGCCTCGTGTAGATGACGATCAAATCCACAACCTTGATGTAAACAGAGTGCGAGTTGGTATTGAGCACGAACATGACCAGATTTGGAAGCCTGAAGCAACCATTTCACTGTTTCCTTTCGTTTTGAAGGTTCGGCTGCACGTCCCATAATAAGCACATCCTAGCAACTCATTTCCATGCTTGAACCCCAGCTAACTCCCTACGAGGTATTGTATGGTTTCTCTCCTTCTATACATGTTCGTTACTTTCCTAAAGACTCTACGGTGGAATTAATTGATGACCTTCTGACTGGAAGGGAAGAAATAATTAAGCAAGTCAAGTGCAATCTTCGAACAGCACAGCACCGGATGACACCAATTGCCAATAACAAGCAGAGTGAAATGAGTTTCTCTATAAGAGACTATGGGTATCTTAAGCTACAGCACTATAAACAACAAGCAGTGGTTTGCAAAGCATTACATAAATTATCAGCTAAGTTTTCCAGTCTTTACCTGGTGTTTTCAGTCTTTACCTGGTGATTGACATGGTCTGTAAGGTGGTATACAAGCTGGAGCTCCCCCCCTCTGCCATTTATCCTGTATTTCTTGTTTCCCAACTCATGAGGCATGTCGGGCGCCAACCAGTGCAGAGTACCTTGTCAAAAATGCCTTAGGGCCCTAGAATTACAACCATAAACAACAATGCATAGAAGAATCTCAAAGAGAAAGAATCAAACAGTTACCCAAGTGCTAATTCATTGAAGGGCCTCTCACCTACAAATGCTACCTGGGAGTTTGCGGACGAAATAGCAACGTGTTTTCTTGACTTTAACCTTGAGGACAAGGTGGTTTTAATGAGGGAAGACTTGTCACATGCCGCAAATACTGGCATAATAGGAGACGATAAACAAGCATTGACAAGAGACGAAGAACGAGCACGGACAGAGGGGTTACAATTTGAAACAGAGGTCATAGCGGGAAATCACCAAGACGACTAAACGCACCATTTTACTTTCTATTCCGTATTGTGTCAAGGGACACGTGTAATAAAGCCTGTTATCCGTACTATTCAGGATGAGCAGCAATTCGTGTGTTTAAATTGGTTTGTAAGAGAATAGAAAAGCATAGAAAAACAATACAAAATGAATGCGTAAAGAGAGAAATTCGGGTGAATTACTCCCATTCTATCCAAGTTTCCTTCCTTTTCCTTCTTCATTTGTTGATCTTGGAATCTGTTGTTTATTATTCATTTCCAGCCATTCATCCATCTCTGTTTTGAGTGATAGTTGACAACAATTTTATTCCAATCGTAACAAGACGCCTTAGAAGCACATATTCATGGAAAAGAATTTAAGAAAGTGA
>Ga0325401_1002310_pt1 | contig 16900 bp, 4 predicted proteins | sample PopdelMetagenome_FD_205666 | JGI IMG/M metagenome (GOLD analysis project Ga0325401, IMG submission 205666) | Populus deltoides microbial communities from Bellville, Georgia, United States - Xylem-PdKOR-R2 | ecosystem: Host-associated > Plants > Phyllosphere > Stem > Wood/Secondary xylem | place...
GTTGATGATCAGATGCAATATAATGGTTGTTTATCCATTTTGGACGCATGCCAGTTGCTATTAGTTACAGAGTCTGCAATTTTCAGATATATATAGTCGACTGCTAGGCCTGTGAGGTGGGTGCCATGCAAGTTTTCGGAGGTTCTGTAATATTTTTTGTCAACGGGGTGTTTGCGAGTTGTGTAAGAATTATTTTTTAATATAAGATTAGAATAACATGTGAAATAATAATAATAATTTAAATTATAAAATTAAAATTAAAAACATTAAATTAAAAGAAATTAGAAAAAAAAACCATAGTTAAATCAATAAAAAAACATGAAAAAAACTAAATAAACTCGGATTAACTTAACTAACTCACGCCTGAATAATTTCACAAAACAAAAGTAGAAAAAACACAAAGTTCAAAGGTTAATAATTTAATGCTAAATGATTAAAGTGAGAAAAAAAATTAATTTCATAAAAAAACATTGATAAAAAAAATTTCTCGAGTTACTCCTGGCTAACTCGATTATCCCGCTATCTGAAATAAGTTAGGATAACGCCACAAAAAAAATCAAAACAAATTATAAAGCTCAGGATTCAAAATTTAATATTGAATGATGAAAATAAAAAAACAATTAAAAAAAACCTTAAAAAAATTGAACTTAAATGAAGTAAATATTCGAAACCAATAACTCGGGTTTTAAGACCAGGATTACCTCGTAGAAGATAGACACGAAAAAATAAAAAAGCAAAATCCTCAATCATTAAAAAATTAAAAACAAAATAAATAACAATCAAAGCAACTATAACCAAATTTGATATAAAAACTAAATGAAAAAAAATAGGAACTAAATTGAAAAAAAATAATAAAAAATAAGGATTAAAGTTGAATAAAAAAATTAAATAAAATAAAATATTGAGGAATAAAATTAAAGAAAATAATAAAAAATATTATTTAAAATAATAATTACCAAATTAAATATAAAATAAAATAATCTAAGATGAAATTAAAAAATAAATAAATATTAAAATCAATACAAATAATAAAAAAAAAACCAAATTTAAAATAAATACAAATTGAAGGCAGAATTGAATTTTGATTGGACCATCATGAATCCCGGGACTCACATATTTGGCTGTTATAATGGCTGGTGAAAATGTCATTTTACTGTGCAACATGCATGGCGAAGCACCTATCCCTTTTAGTTTTTTCTTTAATAGTAAGCATAAATAAATACAAATGAGCACCGTGGACGGGGATTTCAATTCTTAAGATTCATGACCGAGCAGAAATCAGAGACGACACTGGTCATATCCAAGAGAGAGACCATCCAACCAGGTAGAAAACAAGAGGCCTGCTCTCTCTGTGCAAGCTAAGCTCACGTACAAACACACGAGAATCGTTTTATAACTTATATCCCTTTCAAGAACAACAACCATTTGTAGTTGATGACCGAGCAGAAATCAAAGAGGCCACTGGTCATATCCAAAGGAGAGACCATCCAACCAAGCACAAAACAAGAGGCCGGCTCTCTCTCTCTGCAAGCTAAGCACACGAGAATCGTTTTATAATTTATATCCCTTTCAAGAACAATAACCATTTGTAGTTGATGACGGACAAGCAATACTTCATCATGTGGTACCCATCTTGAAATGCAAGTACGTGTATAGACCATACATAGAGTGAGTATAAATTGCAGGCTCTGGAGTGGTCCTCCTCCTAATAGCGTGATGTGCCTGGCATCTAAGATGTTAGAGGAACCTCATTCTTACTCCTGGCATGCTAGCATAGAGCCCGCAGCACAAAACAAAGTTACTACTGTTTAGTGACTGCTTGCGGCCATGGAAGGACTAGAGATTTCATAGGTCAGCATAATTTCTAGCAGCGTTATAAACGAGTTCTAACTAATGGTGTTCTTCTCCTGGCATATTACATTAGCTCTAGCTGTTTCTTCCTCACTTCCACTAAATTACCAGAACTAATTCTCTCCTTCAACTCACTGGTAATTAAAATAAGTGAAAACGTTGTGTTATCATCATTTACAATTCTTTGTAGTTCTACTATGTTTTAGGAAAAAGCTGAGGATTCTTCGGTCGGTAAGAGGTATGTTCGTGGAATCCCACACTAGGGGCATCTTTAATTTCCTTCTTTTTTTAAGTTCCTATAAGCTTTTCTTGACCTTCTCTTTTTGTCCACTTCGAAATATAGAGCCTGTTTGATTTTTATATTTTTTAAAAAATAATTTTTTAAATTTATTTTCTTTTCTTTAAAATAATTTATTTTTTATTTTTTAAATTGTTTTAATATACTAGTATTAAAAATAAATTTTTTTTTAAATACTATTTTAATATATTTTAAATAAATTTTTTTAAAAAAACCCTATAACAATATCAAATAGCTCATGATCACTGCCTCTTGTGATCATTACTTTTAGCCAATGTTCCTGGGCGTAAAATCACAGAAATGTTCACAATGAACCTTTTATTTTCGACTCAGCATGGGAGTGTGAGTTTTAAAGCTTGAAGTGGTGGATTTCAAGGTAATCTGGCTTATGGCATAAGCTCGTAGAAAGGAAAGTTCTCATAAAAATAATTTAATACTCGCCAGAAAGAAACAAAATTATAGAAATATTCAATATAGTTATTTATGAAGATTACAAATCAATCAGAACATCTTCCACGAAAGTAATAATATTATATATTTTTGTAACCACAGTCAGAAATATAATATGAGCCGGCAGAAGTTACATACCTGTTCACATCTTTTACTCTACCCTTTTTTTTTTCCGAGCTTCCATATTTTGGTATATACATTTTAATCCCTTCTCATGATTGACAATGTGTTTCCAGCAGCAATTCACCATTAGGCTTGTTAATAGCCAGATGCAGGAAGGCCAAAAATCCATCTTCAGCAGCAACCATTCTGTATTTGTGGTTCAGGATAGAGGTTACTTCAAGGGACTAAATCCAGATGAGCTCCAGCAGAGACTCAGCAGCTGAGTGATCCTCTACCGCAAATTCAGCCTTTGGGAGTAAAATGAGAACTCTGATTGTGCTTTTTAGAACGTTGTAAAGTTGCGGGCTTGAACAGAAGCTCTGATTTTTGGTCTGTGATTGGAACCAAAGCTCATCGCCTTTGAGAGTAACAATAGGCAGCCTGATCAACGGCCTTTTTTAATTGAAGTTTCAGATATGTATTTCGACTGTCACAGAAACATCCAGAAAAAAGAAATCTCCCCAAAAGGAAACTTGTTGGCAACTCCCTACACTTTTTGTTATTGAATTTGAAGACTAGCTTAATCACCATAAAGTCACAAACATCCTGGATTTTAGTCTAACTGATTCATCATGGTAACATCTGAATTCAGTAAGAAATTATTTATTGATGATTAACAAAGTCGGTAGAAAGATATGGACATGTACTTACAGGTTAACAATTTCCCTCCCTGGGTTCATTCTATTTGAATGTACACGCAATCACTCCGGAAGCACATGATTTGATAACTTGAACCTGGAATATCTAAGGGCATTGTCACAATTTTTATATTTCACTAGAATTCAATTAATAAAATAATGAGACTTACATGAGACTGGAGAATTTTACGTGTCTAAATCTGCCCCCATACCACCTCTATCTCGGCATAATAATATGGGAAGGGTACCTCATTGTTGCCCCATACAAGTCTTGCATAAGAAGTGCATCGCAGAGGCAACTTCAGGGATAGAACAAAGAAATCTTTCTGAATAATGCTCACTCAATAGTCCTGCCTATCAGGACCTAAAACCCATCTTAACTCCGTGTTGGAATATGGCAAGGTAACAGCAGCGTAAAGGGTATTGTAGGAAACAATAGAATCCTATGCGAGCCAAATTTTCAGGAACAAATTTGTATAGTCACCAGAAATCACCGCAAGAGCAGACTCCGTCTTCAAAATGATGAAATCGGCTGGCATCCCTCACAATCAGTTCTCTTTCAAAGAATTTTGAAACCAGCTTACAAAAAGTATGGCAATCAACACAAACTCGAAGGTTCTTTGTAATTCTAATAGGGGTTCCCTCAGAAGTGCTCATCAGACCACATGCAATTGCCAGCCTTTCACTATGTCCATAAAGCATCTGAACTTTCTCTTCTTTCCCTACATTGTGCAAAACAAGATTGGTTTGAGGCACATAGCCTCCTTCCTTCTCCAACTTCTCAGTAATTCGAGCCAACTTTTGATAAATCTTGTAAGATTCTGGGTGAGACTTGTCTCTTGCATGGAATGTATGAACCTTGTTCCCAACCTCAATCCAACTGCACCCAGGATTTTTCTTCAACCTACCCCCCTTCATTCTCATTCTTACTTCTTCCACGTCTTTCCATCTACCACTGGCAGCAAAGACATTGGATATCAGCACGTAACTTCCTGGACTATCTGGATCCAACTCTAAAAGCTTCTGTGCTGCAATTTCTCCAAGTTTTTTATTTGAGTGAATCCGACAAGCCCCGAGGAATGCACACCAAACTTCAGCAGTAGGCTCAATCTGCATGCTTTTCACAAAATGGTATGCCTCTTCTAAGTGATTTGCACGGCCAAGAAGATCAACCAAGCATGCATAATGTTCTGGCCATGGCTCCAGCTGATACTTACATTTCATAGTTTCAAGCAATCTTTTCCCTTCATTGATTAGTCCTGAATGACTGCATGCATAAAGAAGTGCCAAAAAGGCAATATGATCGGGAATTAGTTTCTGGTCCTCCATTATACTAAATAATTCAACAGCTGCTTTGCCACGTCCATGCATTCCATATGCGTTGATCATAGTTGTCCATAGAACTAGACTTCGACTTCTGGTGCAAATAAATACCTTGTATGCATTCTCCAGACTTCCACAACAAGCATACATATCGACCAGAGAGTTCACTGTAGATCCTTCTAACATGAAACCCTTCCGGAATATGAAACCATGAATTTCTTTTCCTTTATTCAAGGCAGATAAACTAGCAGCAGCAGAGAGGATGCTTACTAGAGTTATAGAATCAGGTTCAACACTGGTTTCTTTCATCAGGTAAAAAACACCGAGTGCTTCATTTGCAAGTCCATTATGTACATAGCACGATATCATGCTCGTCCAAGACACCACATCTTTACATTTTATCGACTCGAACATTCGAGTTGCATAATTAATATTCCCACAATCTGCATACACATCAACGATCATATTCCGCATCATAAGATCAGGTAAACCTCGCTTCAAAGTGTAACCATGAACTTCTTTTGCATGGGACAAGCATCTCAATCCACTGCAAGCCAGTAAGGTGCTTCCTATCATCATTGTATCTACGTCCATCCCTTTCGTCTGCACTTTCCTCAGCAATTTTAAAGCCTCAGTATGACAATTATTTTGAGCATAGGCAGCTATAACTGTTGTCCAGGAAATGAGATCTTTATTGAGCATCTTATCAAAAACTAGGCCAGCGTAAGCCACACAACAGCACTTGGAATACATATCTATAAGTGTATTTCCAATCCGTAGATTAGAATCGAGCCAATTCTTCATTGCGTAAGCATGAATTTCCTTTCCATTCAACAGATAACCCAGTCTCCCAGACGCAGCAAGGATGCTTATTAGAGAAACCTCATCTGGTTTTAGATTAGCATCTTGCAAACCACAGAAGAATTGCAAAGCTTCATTATACAAACCATTTTGAGTGAAACCTGCTATCATGGAATTCCAAGTGATGTTATCCTTCTCATCCAACTTATCAAAAATTCTAGCAGCATAACTCATTTTACCAAATCTAACATGCATAGCTACCAAAGCATTGGCCACATAAACATCAAGTACTTGATTTGATTTTAAAATAGCAGCATGAATCTCCATGCCCAGTTTCTTGAAGGAAGAATCCTCACAAGCTTGAAGAGCAGCAACCAAAGTATAAGTATTTGCACCAACACCAGCCTTCTGCATTTCCCTAAACAATCCCAATGCCTCCATACATTGCCCATTCAAAGAGTAGGCTGAAATTATAGAATTCCATGACACGACATCATTTCTTTCATTCATTCTATCAAACAGTTTCCTTGCTCCGAGTATGTCATTGCACTTGGCATACATGGAAACAAGAGAATTAGCAACAAACACAATAGAATCATATCCACATTTAATTATCAGACCATGAATTGCAGCCCCGCGGTGTATATCCTCAACCACACCGCACGCTTTAAGTACACACGGAAAAGTAAAAGAATCAAAGGGAACACCCAAAACCCGCATTTCCCTAAACAATTCAAGGGCTCTTAAAGGTTCTCCGTTTGATACATTAGCACCCATCATAGCATTCCATGTAAAAATAGTTCTGTCGTGCATTTTATCAAACACTTTGTCCGCATCCAAAATAGACCCACACTTGCCATACATAGAAACAAGTTTTGCGCTCAAAAACATAAATTCAGATACTAAATTGGATTTTATTAAATGGGCATGAATTTGTTGGCCCTGTAAAAGTGCTCTCTTGGTTGCACAAAGCTCAAGGATTGGTGCATAAACCTCGTCAGGGTTAATCAGAAGTGAGTTGCCATGGTCAGTGAAAAGAGCAGAAAATGAGACAAAAGCTTCTTCGAGGCTTCCTTGGTTGCATGTCTCTTTAAGAGGGGAGTTTTTTATCTTCTGAGAGAATTTAGGGATTTTGAGAGACGGGTTCGCTACATTGGTTTTGTTTAACGTTTGGAGTTGGGCAAAGGTTTTAGGGATACAGTAATAGCATTGTGAAATTGACGTAGCCATCAAAGAGACTTTGCACAAGAATGGAAGGTGGTAAGGAGGATAAGAATGCAAGGCAGATCACCTTTTCATTTTTAAGGTTTCGTTTTTATTTCATTGCATTTAATTTTCGTTTATGTCTTTTTCAATCTCATGATATTTCTTGTCATGTTCCCATTTCAGCAAAAGAGCGCCTTCTACTCCTACGTCAACATGGCAGCTGAAAGGAATCTACCCACAATCAGTCAACTCGGCAAACCACAAGAACAACCCGTTACATTCTAGATTAGGATGCTCCATTAGAGCATGTGCAAGGACCTTCAGTTTCCGAGAAATGCATTTTGTTTAAGATCAACAATCTTTCCCCATTAAATTCCATAAGCAAAGAAACATCATCATAGTGAGCGTACTACACTAGCCTGAAAAGACAATGCACAAGGAGATAGAAATAAGCAGGGAGAGGGGGGGGGAGCACGCTTCTCAACAAGAAATGGGCAGTGTGTGCCCCGTTGCACTATGCAAAAAAAATTAAGTCGAAGAATACAATAGCCCAATTAACTTGGCCAGGTGGTTTCACACCTCTCCATTCCTTGCACACCTTTTCTCTATACAACTTCATAACACACTCTTGGTAATTCCAACTATGTACATTGAACAAACAACCTAATGACTCTGTTCACGTGCAAAACCAAAAATGTCCTCGCCAATAACCCCAGAGTACAACAAGAAGCAAGACTCCACTTTCCCTATTCAATAAGAAGCCTGGCACGACGGTCTTCATGCTTGCCAGGAACTCGACATTTATCAGTCATCTATAAAAGATTTCATCTTCTTTTTGGCCTGTCCTCTTTCAATCCCAGGCCAGCCCTGCTGCCTTGTTCTCCCTTCTCAATGTATTACGAACATAGAATCCTTTACTTCCTTTGCCGTAGTAGCAGACAAAACCCGCATAGGATTTCAATAAATAATAAATAGCTGCCACGAGCTGAAACAATCACGCTTAAATCAGTTTTTCTCCTTCTCACCCCCGATTAGATGAAGTCAGCAAGCTCTCATCTGGTAGTGTCCATGAGAGCAAATGCCCACCAGAATCCCCACTGAGTAACTGCTTCAGGTCGCTTGTGAGATGAAGGGAAGTAACTGGATGTTTGTGAAACTTGAGTACCTTGTGGAGAAGTAACCTGTACTCCGGTACCTTATCACCTAAATTTAGCCCACCCGTCAAATTGCTGGTAGATTTGCTTAAGGCACTCTCTTGGTTGGAGCAGTGAACCATGTGCCACACCTTAACTGCCCCACTCTGGTGGCCAGTCACATACCAGTTTGTGTCCAGCCAATCGGAAAACGTGCAGCTCGTCACTGAGAGAATAGAATCAGATGGCAGTTGGGATGTGTTAATCACTGCAAGGCAGTCCCCATTGATGCTCCAGACAGCAAGCAGAATTCCAGCTGCTGTCACAATCTCTCCAGTCAAGTCATTCACATAAATTGCTGAAATTGGCACAGGAAACTCTGGCAGTTGCCTAACAAAAACCAAGGAGCTGAGGTCCCATAAAATAACTGTGCAGTCATCAGAGCCACTCACAATCAGCATGTAAGGCTGGCTAACATGAAGGCATGTGATTTTGGCCGTGTGACCACAAAGTGCATTCTCCAACTGCAGGTGCCGCAGTGCACGGGGGCCATCCTTGCTGATTCTCCAAACACAGAGTAACCCATCGTCAGCTCCTGTAACCAAAATTTGACCATCATGACTAGCACCAGCACACTGAATCTGGCTGCCCCCGTGAAGATTCTCATGAGTTGAAAGGAGTCTATCTTGATCATAGCTCATAAATCTCAAACTACGATCTGGGAAACCCCAAGCAACATATTTGGTATATGTTGTAGGCTTGAGCAAACTGTTTGTGCCCGCCACAAGAATTTTCTCGTGAACAGTAACAATCTGGGTTATGGCAGATGAGCTCTTGCGTATTTCATGTGGAGCGAGATGGGATGAATACTTGAGTGGGTGATGAATCCTTCTATTGGAACGTCTTTTCACATGGGGTTTGAGGAATAGCTGCTTGGGTGTCTGCCCAAAGTGATTGATTTGTGCTAGAATGGAGGCTTTCATTGCAGGATCTGTTACCGAGTCTATGTCCACACTCCCCTCGTATGTGTAATGATAGAAAACATTAACAGCTTCTTCAGCTGCCTGTCAATTATGCAAGGAAAAAATATCAGATCATGAACAGAACAAGGACAATTAATATAGAGCATACAGCTGCACAGTGATCCAATCACCCACACAAGTAATGGGACAATGATGAGTAATTAAATCATCACAATCAAACGCGTATTCTAGTGTAAGAGTTGCAATTCAAAGTAGTGGACGTGGTGGCAGGTGAGAATTTTTTTGTTTCTTTTTTAGGGGAGGTGGAGGCTAACCAGGCAGACACAGATCTTCGTGGTTTCTCAAACAAAAGGATCAAACAAAAGGATGAAACCCACCAACAGTAAACAGAAAAATATAATGAAAGCAATCAACTTAAATATCATGTAAACATTGGAAGGAGGTTTATTCTGCTGATCTGTCACCACCTCTGTTTTCCTACCGGGCCTTCAGGGGTTACATCTCAGAAGGTAAAATGGAATGAAAAGCCCGGTTGGAAAGGACAATATAATTTTCTGATGCAAAGAAGTTCTGAATGTTGAACGTACCTTCCCTCTCTGTTTATATCCAAAAATGAGATCTATCCAATGATGAAGATTTTCTGAAACAAAATCAGATTCCAGTGCTTCTCTATGCTTCCTAATGAAATCTCTAGCACTGCCTTTCGCCCATGGGGGTAAGAGGACATCACTAACCTGGAAGGAAAAAAAAACAATGCATGCTAGCAATTTTTAATGTACGCAAAAGAAAGTGAATGATTTTTGTAGTCCTTCCCCAGCAAATAATCAAACAAAAAAGATTAGTTAACAGTAAATAAATTTGCACTTCCAGAAACAAACCTTCTCTCCTGATTGTTTCTCTCCCAGATCAAGATTGAACATGTTCTCCAGAAATTCTGGCATGTAGAAGAATTCTGGAATCAATTCCTTGACATCAGATGTATTTCCCTTCCCTGCTGCACTTGACCAAGTATCTCGAATACTGTTGAAAAGACGATCAGCATGATCAAATTGGCCACCCTGCAGCTTCTGATTCTCTACACTGAATGGTGGAAGGCGTAAAAGGTAGAAGAGGACAATTCCAGCACTAGAATAGTGAGAGCCATAATGAAATTTTGGAACCTCTGGATCATCCCAGGTCTCATATCTGAATAGAAAACCAAAAATGACAGAATAAATGGAAAGCAGTGGATAATCATGGTGGTATAAACAAAAGGACTAACCGTTTCTTAAATTCATCTTCTCCCTCTTGTGTCTGACAACCCATTGGCTTCTCGAGCTTACGAAAGGATTTAGGATTGGACAAATCCAGATTTTCACTCTCATAATCAGCGAGAACCCATGGAAATACTGGATATTGGGTCAGATCACTGTATCCTCTACCGGCCAAGGTGTTGAGATGCATGAGATATTGGAAATTGCTAATTTCTCCATTTTGCCACCTTTTAGAGAAGGATTTAGCCATTATCTTAAATAGGCGACTGCCCTCGTTACTTTCTTGTTTTACTGATCCAGAAATTGTAGTATCCAACCTGAAATATGAGAGAATTGTGAATTAAGCAATCTTTTGTTCAAATATTCCGAGAAAGAAGCATCTTAAAAAGTCAATTAGCATCAGCATGTGAGCAACATAAATATAATAATGTCATCTTATTATGATTCTAAGGCACTATTAGCATATCCATTTGCCAAGAAATGGAAATTGTGATCGAGAACAAGGAAAAAGAGAATCAGGGAAGAGGGGGTGAGGGGGTGAGAAATAGAGAAGAGTAGCAATAGAGAGGAAAACAATAACCTTAATTATCAATATCATTCATTAATGATTCACTACCTTCAAACCAGTGCTTTATTCCCTTTCTATAGCATTTAAGCTAAAATGAAACACTAAAATATAGAAAACATAATAAAGTCCAAACATAACAAAATTTACATTCATAATTAAAGCTAAAAATCACAATAACCAAAAAAACTAGATTTGTAAAACAAGCAATATAAAATAACATTTATACTTTCCTGAAAATGAAAGATTTTTAAAATCTTTAATTCAACCACCACCCAATTGCATGACAAAACTACATCAGCAGTAGATATTAGATAACAACCTATTAACCTATTTAAGAGTTTCTTACATCAACCTCAGAGGATGTCATGGAGGGAGGGGAGTGGTGAACCACAAAATCACACAAAAATCATATCTTGAGAAGGTATTAGTCTAATTAGATGTATTTCACAAGTATAAATGAAATCTCAAGCGACATTTGAAAATGGAATGCACAAACACATGGGGATATTTTCCAATCCCCAAAAGGATCACCAGTGCATTTGATGAAGCAGTTCCTTCACTAAAGTATCTGCATTCATTTAATAAAGACCCTCTTTTTTTCTTTTGTGCAATGCAGTTTACGTTTAACTGCTCAGAGATACAGTTGGAGTTGTTAAGCAATCTCAAAGATAAGATTTTCCCATCTGTCATCATCATTATTCTTTGGTGGGTGGGGAGAGCAACACACAAACATAAAAGTCCTTCATAAAACTGTTCAACCTGCATTCCACTGTTATGACACCTAAGAATATGAAACCTACGGACAAGTGCTAGGACAAACAACCAGGTGACGAAGAAAACTCACACAGAATCAATCACTGAAACTCAATTTGCTAGATCAATAAAAAATAGCTTGACTTGGATGTCTAACTAGGGTGCTACATATAAGCATCAAAGATATTGCAGAGTTAAACCAGAAAAAATAGCAAAACAGAAAAACCACTTAACTAAGAAATAGAACTAAATTCGTACTAAAAGCTTATACAACTACTACATTGAAAATAATGAAATTCCTAAAAACTACAAAAAAAGATCATGAATGGCCAAATAAAATACAGATATCAAACTTAGAAGGTTTTCTTCATCCTCCATCAACAAGCCAATACACAATATCTCCCACGAGATCGGCATTGAGACATCAATTGTTTAAAGGCCTTGGTCTCTTAACGTTTTTCCATTCATGGTAAGATGTAAATGTACCAAGACATGAATTATCCTACTCAACCCTTACCAGATCAAAAAGAATCATGTGCAACTGTTAAAACACTTGAAAAATCTAACAAAAGAGTTGATACATGGCTACAGCATAAATTCACAACATGTGAAGCATAAGAATATATACAAAGTCAAAAAATAATTAGCAAATGCAATTGCTAGATAATGACAAGTATGCACAAAAATATAACAATCATGGAAAAAAAATCAAAACCTATAAAATTCAAAGGCAATGAGTAGCAGAATTCATACATGCTATTTCTTGGAAGATTCATGGCAACCAGATTTTTGAATACTTCTTCTCTCTCCTTTTTGTGGAACACGAGGAGATCATTGCATCCATCCATGCTGAATATCTCAACAGCAACAGGTCGGAGCTGGTAATCACGTTTCAGAATCTCATGAACACTGTTGAGCTTCCACATATGCCAGGGATGGGGTAAATTACCACTAGTACACACTTTCTCCTTGCCCCATGCACCACCATTATAGGCCCATGCCCTTCCACCAACACATGCCTTTACTGTTGTGATCCAGGAAGAAGTTGACTTGGATTGGAAATCAGCACTGCCAGTAACATCCTTCTTCACACCCAAAGCCTGATCAATAACAGAGAGTTCATCCTCGCATTCTTTTTCACAAATACACCCAGAATCATCAACGTAAAAATTCTCGATTATGTATAAAGAAAGCTCCCCTATCAAAAATATACCATCATGCTTGTCCAAACCCACAACTCGCTCACAGTTATATTTGAATCGTATCTTTTCTTGAGGTTCCAAATATGGTCGGATCAGATATTCACCATTATCATTCAGTTCTTTATCTGATTTATCTTCTGTGACAATGATTCCATCTGCTTTATTAGACGATGATTGCATTGGGGTTCCAACGTCTGATTTTTCATGCATGCTCTCTGACATTGGGACAGACACGGTACTAGACTTGACACCAAATTCAAGAGCTGAGTGAAGACTTGCTTCATTCATGTCACTAGCTCGTTCATCATTCCATTCACTTCTAACAGAAGCTGTACCTTTCACATCATCTGATTCTTTAAGAAATTCACCATACATATCACCATCCACACCATTTTGTTTGGCGCCATCAGTTAAAAGATGAAAAAACAATTCAGTGTCAGTATCAGAAGCATCTGGGCCATCCTCATATTTTCCCTTCAACAGCTCTGCTTCTCCTAACTCAAACTGTCCATCAAGAACATTTTGAACAGTGTCAATCCTCAATTTGCAGCGCTCAAGCTTTTTGCGCATCCTGTATGGTCCTTCAATGGGACAAAGCTGCCATTCAGGATCTTCAGTTGCCAAGGATTTCCGCAGTGGGAATATTCCACGCTCATGTACAAGTTGTTGAAGAAGGGTTTGCCACTCACTTTCAGCATGGAGAACCCATCCATACTTATCTTGGCGGACAACTCTTAACTCAGTAGACATTGCATCACGAAGCATGTCCAATGCATATCTTCGTTCATTTACCTGTTCCCAATGTTTTTGGTCCAACTTCAAAATATCCCGTGATCTTCTACCCATTTCCCTCCTACGACGAACCTCCAAACCTTTAATTCTCACTCCTGGAAATTTTGCCGATCCAGTAATACACTGAACCCACATAATGGCTGCACACTGCTCCAATACTTTGTTGACCATCAGTTCAGAACTCTGAAACCACTCAAAGAAAGTAGACAAACTTCCAGTCAATAATTTGTCGAAGCCACCATGTAGTAAATCCATGTGCTGCCCTTGATTTGGTTTCGAAACAAGCAAGTCTTCCAGCGCAGCCCTGCGGTGCACCAGCAGATACTTGACAATATCGACTGCCATGTTCTGAACGTTTTGCCTTTGATCGTGGAGAAGAGATATTAGATTTACACAAAGACAGCAATTCAGATCAGTATCAACATTGCTGGGACAGAAAATAATGCGCTTGTGAGCAACTAGCAACTGTAAGACTGTGCAGATATCAATTCCTGAATCATCTTGTGAAGAATTGGATGGTAATCTTTTCTTGGGCTCAATAAGCAAACCTAAGCATGAAAGAAGATCATCCTCTCCTATGGTGACCAAAAACGTTGGCAAAAAACAATACATTATCATACGATTTGTGTTCTTAAGGAGTGAATTTATAAAAGTATCAAGTTGCCTGCTTCCTCTTGTGATAGATAAAAGACTCTTTCCTGCAGGAGCTGCTTCTTCAATGCGACCATCTTTGTTTGCCAGCTGTAACATTGACAACAAGAACTCTAGAGTTTTCAACACACCAGCAGGTTGAGGAAAGGAGCCCATATAGACACGATCTACTATAATCCAACATAATGCATCCAGGTTTGAGGTCCATCGACTTTTGTCTAGCTTTTTCTCATCTTCCTCATCATCACGCAAAAGACGCCTTTCCACAAAGTTCATCAACCTGCTAAGGCACAAACCCTGAAAAACTAATACAGATTCAGCATCAACATATAAAGGTACTGTTTCCAAGATGCCCTCTATAACCTGTGCTGCTTTAATCTGCTCAGTGATAAAATCAGAAAGAACTTCTGCCATGAAATCTAACACAGCATTCGCTCCTGCAGAACATGGTCCTCCCCCATAGCCAGAATCATCCATTTCAAGGAGAAGCTTCGGGCTAACTGCAAAAAATGAGTTTGCAGCAGATGGCCCTGGAGAACTAGACTTCAAGTCCACCGATGGATCAAATTCACTACCAGACACAGAAGACTCCATGGAAGGAGTGGCTTGTAATGAAGCTTTGGATTCTTTGTGGGACGCGCTGCCAAGCCAAGATGACAATGCAAGGACCGGTGATGATGGTGATGTGAGGGGGATTCTTGTGCTCGACTTCTCGGATATAATAGGAGAATCTGGTATGTTGAGAGATGCTGAACTAAGGGAATCTGCCTGTCGAAAGGAATCCATATTGCCATCAACATTATGGATATTGAATTCATTTGAGCTGGAGATGGCAGAATTCTGAACAACATTATCCCCAACAAAGTTCTGAACAGCTGGGACACCTTGGGCTGATTTTTTCAATTCCTCGTGGGAATTAGAGATGGCAATCTCTGCTTTAACATCAGCCACATCATTTAGGGACACAAGCATATCTTCAGAACTTGTACTTGCATGCCCTTGAGGAAAGCTTCCAGCACTAATGGAGGTCTTTGCAGATTGTTCTTGTTCAAGCGGTAAGCTAGAGAAAGTATTCTGAGAACTGCTGGTATCATCACAATCATTCAACTCCTTTTCTTCTGTCTTCTCAGAAAGTGCTTTCACCATCTTCACTGCATAAGCTGCTCTGCAAGGGGAAAAAAGGGCTCATTCAATCACAATATTGCTCGAGTAATTAAAATTGGGAACAAGCAGTTCCAAAATTCTCAATGTAGCATCCAGAAAAGAGAATACAAATTGCAGCATGTCTGAAAACAAACCTGGTGCAAGAAAAATAAAGGTCGATGCAGCTTTCAAGAAACTCAGGCCTTCTGCAAGCAGCTGAAAAGGGAGGAGACATCTTTGCGAGATCAACCATAAATCTCAGAACTGCGGTTGCAGCAGCAGGAGCTGATGCCTCACCACCCATTAAGCGCGCTGCATATGTCTTATGCATCAAAGCTTCACCTTGAAGCTCTCCTGTCATGTCTGCATTTCCTTCCACAAGCTCTGCGACAAGGCTAGCACCAATCTGGGAAAGATTACCAGTTTGATGAGCAAGCACAGACTGCATGCTTAACCTATCAAAAGTAGATTTTGCCATCACAATCACTGATTCCAATAGCTCCACATATTTCAACTCCACATAGCTTCCATCACTTGGCATAAGGGCATGAAAATCTAGCATGCGCACTTCTGGTAGTCTTGGGTACACGGGCTTTCCAAATATCAGACAGAACAAAATATAATATATATCAGGAGAATCATAAAAACTAGGAAGCACCCGCATAAGACCCTGATAACCACCACTGGTGCGAAATTTAAGAGCAAATGTGGGAGAAGAAGCGAGAGACACACCAAGAAGAGTCATGATCCATCTCATGCTTGTAGGATGGGCAGCTTCATCAAGAAAATATGTTACCAGTTTTGATGACACAATCTTATGCCACTGCTCAAGTAACTCGTCTGATTTGATGGTTACTTGTAGATCAATAAGCATCTCTAGGAGCATATTCCTTACAATCACATGCTTACCCATTGATTCTCGAGCTATTTGATGCCTTGGTTTCAGTTCAGGTGGATCAAATGTCATAATCACAAACCTCACCACATTCTCTAGTTCAGAAGCCAGAAACCCATCTTCCAAAATGACCCCAAGCAACACCACTAATTTCTCCAAAACAGGAACTTCGACGTCGCCACGCTGCAAAGTCACTAGCAAATGCTGAACAAGGTTTATTCGACGCAGAACAGTAAGGTTATGATTCCTGTACCAATGCATGGAAACCAAATGCTCCAGAAATCCTAGAAGTTGAATTTGGATTGAAACTGGGGCAGTCACCCACAATGTCCAGTCCAACAAGACATGTTCAACCATATCGGCATTTGACAAGACGATACAATTTGAAGTTTCAACTAGCATATCAGAATTGTCTAGTTCAGAAATATGGCTAAATGAATCTTTTTGTGCAGAAAAATCATCCATGTCCCCATGAGATCCAACTGAAGAAATTTCATCGCGAAATTTTGACAAGCTGAGTTCCTCGAAGCTGGTTTCCTGCAAAGTGGCAGCCGGTGATAGAGTAGCTTGCCTGCGTTCCAACTTCTTTGGTTCAGAAAATGAAGCTTCACATGCAGCAATTTGAAAAAATATCTCAAGAGATTGCATGTCAAATAATGACATTCTACGATGCAGAAACAGAGCTAGCAAATGGTATCCCCTATATTTTTTCATATCTTTCACATTTTGGGGATTCTGATGAAGAGCACAGGCAAGTAATGTCAAAGCCATGTGAAGCATATCCCTGGTTTCAGCAGC
>Ga0325401_1002313_pt1 | contig 16893 bp, 15 predicted proteins | sample PopdelMetagenome_FD_205666 | JGI IMG/M metagenome (GOLD analysis project Ga0325401, IMG submission 205666) | Populus deltoides microbial communities from Bellville, Georgia, United States - Xylem-PdKOR-R2 | ecosystem: Host-associated > Plants > Phyllosphere > Stem > Wood/Secondary xylem | place...
GGAAAATAATGTGTGTAATATTTAATATAAAAGCATTTTTGTTATTAAATGAAATATATAAGTAATCTTGTAAATAATTATATATTAAGATATTAAGTGGTAACACATTAATTTTTCAAAATTTAATATAATAAAATATAAATGCCGGGTAATTTTTCTATTTTAAAAACAGGTTCGATGGTTATGACGTCTGTCTAACACATTGAAGGTTCAAACGACAAGTCAATTCTACAACTTCCACCGACACATCATTCAGCGTTGAAACAGCCGGAAATATCTCCTGATCGACCCCACGCCACCCCACCCTTACGCCAGTACCCAAACTCTCTCTCTGAACACCATCAAATCAAAACCAATCATCTTTCACCTCCACACCATTTCCTCTCTTCTCATTGGTCCATTCCTTCCACGTCACCATTCCATAAATCTTCGGACACTAATCTAGAACCTTCACCCTTTATAAGCCCCACAATAATAATAAAGAAATTCACAACCAGATCAATTTCCGCTCCAGAACCATCAACTTACCAATTCTATTGATCTCCCCTCTACTTTTAACCCCCTCCGGTTCCGATATCAATGGCAATCAAATCATCATGCCGCTACCTTACCTTAATTTCCCTCATATTCACAACTCTGTCCTTTACCGCAGCTCTGTTATCCGTACCGGACATCAATTCCCCTCCCCATCCAAAAGCAATCTCCGTAAGTAGTTAACTTCACAAATTGCAAAATTCTTTAACTGTACCTTTCCATATCTTTATTCTAATGACAATTTTTTTATTTTTACTGCTGTAGGATTTGAAGGAAGCGATTGTGAAGGGCTTAGGGTTTCAAGCGGATGATTTCAAGATATCTGGTTTTGATTTGAGAGACGCACTCGTGGGCCATTCGGTGGCTTATGAATTTGATGTGGAAGTTGATAATAAGGTGTTTCCGTTCAAGTTATTGGAGGATGTGAACCGGTGGGAGTTTGTTGATTTACCTATTTTTAGAGTTGAAGACCCGATTAGACCCGGTGATGAAAACGGGTTGGTGGAGCAGAAAAAGGATGACAATGGATCGCCTGTTTTAGCTCCGTTTCAGCTTGCTGGACCCATGGAGATATGGATTCAGGATGCCAAAGATATGCGCATTTCATTGCCGGTATGTGATTGATTTCGATTTTATTCTAGTTCATTCGGGCTATTTTCGACAGCTAGAATATGTTAGTTTTTATTTATTTATTTATTTTTAAAGGAGTTTATGAAGGGCCTGTTTTAGGTTAGCCATGTTTTTGTTACAATGATTTTGGGTCATTTTATTTGCCCGATAATTTCACCCCGAGTTTTCCTTAAGAAATTGTTTTGAATTTCAGTTCAGAAGCTGAAAAAATTAATTTCCTTTATCTGCAGCACGATGTTGATGCTGGTGTTTTGAAAAAAGTAATTTTAGCTGATGGCGCTGTGGTTACGGTGAAGGGTGCGAGATCAGTTAGTCTGCGTCACCCTGTTGATCTTCCATTGCCTCTAAATCGAACTCAATCTGGTTTTGCTTCTGGTCTTCTTGCCTTAGCTGAACAGCTACGTCGTGCTACTCACTCTGAAGAAGCTCCCCCCCTCTCCCTGCGCATTGTTGGGCCCACGTCGCTCACGTCTCCTTCCCCATCATCACAATCTTCCAATAACAGGCTCAAGCTGAAGCGCCTTGCTCCTGGACTTGTGGAACTATCCTTGCCTGCAAAATCCCAACCTGTTGATGCCCTCCCCGCTGTTGATTCAGAACGTGCTACAACTGTCCTTACTCCTAAACATTTCACGACAATGTGGCCATTTGTTTCTGTGAACGGCTCGAACTCAAATTTGGTTGGTTTCGAGAAATTGCTCGCCTCAGTTTTGGGGTCCAGGGCTAATAAGAAAGGTTCCTTCAAGTTGTTGAAGGCAGATGTGTCAGCTCAGACATTTGTTAAGATAGGTTTTGGTGTTGAGAAGTTGTTGAAAGAAGGAGATGGACTTGATTTGGAGGCTGTTCCTTGGTGGAGGACGAAGCCTGAGAGTGTGAGGATGCATTTTGAGGTATTGGCTAAGGTTGATGGCCAAAAGGTTGTACCAGAGAGAGTGGTGCAGGTTAATCCTGTGATTATAGAGGATACCGTGGCTCCTCATCTGCTTACAGGAAATGTGAGCATGTCCAGAACTCCTGTTGTTCACCCTCCTTCCAATCCTTTCACCACTTAAACCATTGGCCGGGGACTTAATTTTGGCAAATTTGCTGGAGAAACTGTAAATTTCCCCCCCTTTCCAGTTATACACAATGAGATAGTAGGGATGCGCATTGTAAAAAGATGTAAACGAAGATCTGAAGAGGTCCTTATTGTTTGTGCTACGAGTGATAATATGAGAGCCTTCATCTTGTGGTGTTGCTTGTTAATCATGTGTTGTTATCAACCGGTAGTATAAGCCACGCCCCTGGAACTCTTTCAGGAGCTATGGTCTTGCACGTTACACATAATTTTTATTCATGGTTATTTCCAAATTCCAATAGCTCCCTGGAAGTATTGGTTGTAAAATCAATTGAAAGTGCTGGTGATATATCAGCTCAACAGAGAACAGGCTGATCAAGCTTTAGCCTGCAAAATCCATTACAGCGGGGGCATTATCAAGATGGCGTCCACTAGAGTAGCCAATATTCCACATCTATGGAATGGTGATGAAGGTTCCATGTGGGGAAGCAAGGCTACTTGTTGTAACTCGTAAGCCAGTGAGAGAAGGGTATGTTACTCTGGGCATTTCATAGATCAATTGACTTCGTCCTTGGGTGGGGGGAATTGCGTGTTTCTACAGTAAAAGATCGATTTTAGGATTTCAAAAATACTGAAAATTATACTTGATACTCCGGTGATATTACATCAGTTCAAGCCATAAGAGATGATCGAGAATGACAATCTCTTGGTGAGTTTCAAATTGGCAAATATCATAAGAGATGATTTCAAACTGGTCCGGATACAAGGAACTACTCGTTAACGTTACATAATTTGCTTCACTTGAATTGAAACTATTTCCTGATGAAGGAAGTCCCCTTCTGAATGCTTTCCGCCAACTCCTTTTTCGCCTTTTGCAATCCCACCCTGTTAAATATAATTACAAGATCAATTTTTTTGTTTATTTCTTTCTACCAACAAAGGAAAGTCAGTTGAGTGATTAAATGTTTCTTCATACCTCTCATATTCGTTTAGGGGACCAAGTTGATAGACTTCCTCAGCTCCTCTACGGCCAAGCCGTACCTTGGTCGCAAAGAATGGAAGTTCTGTCACCTATTATAATCAATGTGCTTGATTATTAAAAGGTTAAAATAGAAGGTTTAAAGGCTCTGACAAAAGGAAGGATTTCAAAAGAATACCTCAGAAGCTACAAATGCACATTCGACAACACCAGCATCTCCCCTCAAGCCACGGAGGCAGGCATCTGCAAATTTAACAGCTGCATATGCCTGCACAATTATGTAACCTTGTCTTCATTTTGGTCCAGCACGTCCATTAGGTTTGAAGTTTTATCATTCATTTTTGCAATCAAAGTTGGAGAATGAACAAAGGAAGGAATAGATTGGCTAACCATTGACAATGTTGCAGAGCCAGCCCCAGCTTTTGCCTGCCAATCACAAAAAACATTGTTTAATGTAGTTTAACCGATCTACTAAATCCAAATGGAAAGGAAACGGCAAACGGCAACTAGTAGAAGCAGTTTGAGGAGCTCATATGCTGGGAACCATCAACTTAAGAACAATTGCATTAAGAATTCATGTAGTAGCAGCGTGGCACTTTCCATCGAAGCTCGCAATCAGGATTTAGCGTACATCATAACAAAAACATGCGGTACTATACAAGCAATCAAAATTCTACAATAACAGGTGAAAATTATTTTCTGAACTAAGATTAGAGCAAAAACAATTCAAATAGTGTGGAACCGTGAGATTGAGCTCCATCTAGGAATGTACTGTAAAATGTTTAAGGGTTAACAGAACTAAATGGAAAAGTTTGGAAGCTTCGGACTTTATGATCAACAGAGATGCAGTAGATGAAATTTGCAAAAATTTTCTCCAATAAAAATATCAATTTTTGCCAGTCCAATCGAAGATACCACCATCCTTGTCCATGTCCACTTGGAATTTTATGTTCGATTTACAATAACAAGCTGTTATAGCGCATGCTAATATATATCAGACCACTGAAAAATTACCAGAGAGGTGGTAACATATTCTATGTTAAACACTGGCTGGCTCTCTCTCTCTCTCTGCCCAAGCAGATGACACTCAACAGAACACTTGGAAGGATCTAATTACATCCAGTGTTGAAACCCAACGCGCTCCAAAAATATAAAAATAAAAATATTACCTGAACAACCTCTGTTCCACCATCTTGAATTCGTTTTGTCAGGTATTCAGTTTCTTCAGGGGTGAAGGAGGAAGGGGGCTTAGCCTGCAAATAGTGCATCAAGTCATTGCATTAAAAGCATTCACTTCATAATGTGCCAGATTTTTAACATCTAAATTGGTGTTGACATTTTCTCATAACAATCTACACTACCTGCGACAGAAGGGGCAAAATTGTAACTCCAGCATGGCCTCCAACGACTGGAACATCAACTTCCCTAGGATCAAGTCCCAGAACTTCTGCCTGCAAAGAAATCAGGGAGCGGAATGTAGAAAGCTTATAAAAGTTAAAAAAACAAACAAACATAAAAGCTCCATTTGGTGTTCCAGTAAGAAATATTCCACTTGGTCTGGCAGATTTTAGCTACCTTAAATGTCAGAGCGTAAGCAATTAACAAGGGCAGAAAATTATTAGCTAGTCCAATTCGCTGATTACATACCACGAAAGTGTTTGCTCTCACAACATCAAGCATTGTAACTCCTAGAAGTCGCTTTGGATCATAAGTTCCAGCTTTCTTGAAAACCTCTGCTGCAATTGGCACTGTAGAATTAACTGGATTGCTGATCAAGTTGACAATCGCATTGGGGCAGCACTTTGCTACTCCCTCGCAGAGAGTTCTGACGATCCCAGCATTGATTTTGAAAAGATCATCCCTAGTCATTCCAGGCTTCCTTGGCACACCAGCAGGTATGATCACAAGGTCCATCCCTGTAAGAGCATTCTCGAGCTGTGGCTGCCCTAGGAAACCCCGAACCTAGAAAACCAAATAGTATAACATAGCTATCAAATGCTTTCAAGACTACATGATAAAGTTCGAAATCATGAATAAAACTTCTGTTACTTGGATGAATGATTCTTACCCATTGGATTACATTAGAAACAGTTAAAAAAATGCCAGTTATAAAAACATAAAACAAGTCATAATTGGCTCCAAACCAAGAACATTACAATTCCAAGATAAAAGGATTACATTCCATTACAGTCGGACATGACCACATATATTTAAGATATTAAAAAGAAAAACATAGCTAATGATGGACTAATAAATTACCACAGCACCAGTGTCCATGTGACTAATATCAGCAGTGACCCCGGGAGCATTCACAACATCATAGAGGTGAAGAACTGAGACCAAAGGATTCATCTTCATTAGCATTGCAAGAGGTTGCCCAATCCCTCCAGCAGCACCCAAGATAGCCACTTTGAACCCAGGCGCTCCTCCTTTTGCTCTGCAATCAGTTCTCTTCAAAACACAGCTTTCCTCCACCTATTGAAACATTACCCACAGATCTTTTTCAAGAAAAAGTTACAACTTTCTTGAAAATCACATAGAAGGGTATACACATATATTAACCGCAAAACAAGTCAAAAGATAAAGCAAAACGAAGACCTGGGAATTTGGAGGTTGGAGATGAGCTGATACCCTTGCAATCCTTTGGTTAGCCACCGACTCCATAGCTAGGTGTTTTGCAAAACTGGCAGGTGAGAATATTGTTTTGGTGTCTCTGTACTTGCACAACTACATGAAGCAAAGAAGGGGTGGAGTGGATTTATTACTCAAGAAAATATTTTTTGGAGATAAATGGCAAATATAATTTTTGTGGAAACAAGTTTTTGAGCCCTTATCTCATCTGAATCTCTCAAAATGTACGTGGCTATAATTTTCTTCGCAGATTATGTTCTTTTTTTCCCCTCAAACATTTGTTTGGTTTCTCCTGAATTTTGATAGAGCAATAATGATCTCATGGCATTCCAAGAGCTCGCATTTAGTTAATGTTATATATTAAAAAATTTAAAGAAAAATTTAATATAATCAATCAATAATATAATATTTTTATAATTTCTATAAAGTTTTTTTTTATCTAAAATAAAATAAAAAATTCTAGATACCAGATTAATTTTTTTTGAACGATAAAATAATTTTTATTGATCAATTTTTTTAATGATAAATAAACACATAAAAATTTAAAAATTATTTTATAAAATAAATGGATCATATATCTTAACACTATTATCAACAACCACAAAACTATAGAACATGTTGGGAATCTAAGATAACAAACACACCAACTCTATCCTACCCTTTTAGGATCCACACCAGACAAGAAAAATCATGATATAATTTAATTTTCTGAACAAATTTTAAGTGATTTTATCATGTTAAAGTATTTCTTTCCCTCAATTTTTATAATTAATAACCAGATTATAAAATCACAATAATAATTCTGGTTTAGTGATCGGATCAAGAACCAAGTCAATGAGTTCCCGTGCTAACTTTTTTTTATATAAAACAAAATAACATTATTTTTATTAAAAAATAAATAGTTAATAAATCATAACTAGATTTTTAACCAATTCAACTGAGTTACTTAATGTCACTTTATATTTTTACTTTTTTTTTTTTTATGTTTTTTAAAACATGGCCCGGTTCTGATCTGGGTTCACCTGTTGGGGGCCGGGCAGGTTTTGAAAACTAAGGTAATGATTCCATTAATTTGTTTTTCCTCGCCCAGGAGAATTAAAATCATCGTTTTCAAACTGCCTGGGTTAAAAGCCCAGTTATAAACCCTCCAACCCAAGCCCTATCTCACTCTACTCACTTAAATGGGCTATTGTAGCCCAAACAGTCAAGGCAAGGAGCCTGACAAACAAGGCCTGACACAGCTCGGTGGTACTGTGCTTTCATTCCTAGGTCGGTCCCACTACCCTTGCAAGGTTGGCGGGCCCAGGCCCAGACGATAGGGTTCGGTTTGGCGGTTTGACTATGGGCACATTGCTTTTCTCAAGTTCATTGAATCATCTGAATGGTCCAAAATATGAATCCAAAGTTAGGCCTCAGTCTTTGACCTCAAGGCACCCCCTCGCATTTCTCTTGCATTGATTTCTCGTGGTCAACATGCAACTTGTTAGTAGTTTATTAGACCGCAGGCAGGCAGGCGGGCCTTTTTCCAGAATTTCTCTATCAGATAGACTTCAAATTTCCTGTCACGGAAAGACAAGAGCTGAAGGAAATCGCCCCTCCATGATTTGTAATGCTGTTGAGGAACAAATACAACCTATACAATAACTTTATTTATTAAGTATCGATCACAGATCAGGCAATTATTTGTCAATGAGTGCTTTTACTTTCTATATATCATCATGCTCTGCTTTGAAGTTTGAACACTGCAAAAGACAATATGGTTTCTTAATATGAATGATTGCATCGAGGGTCGCATCCTCGATTCGGTGGGTTGTCCGTGGATATCAAAGTAATTTCCTTTTAAAAAATAGTTTCCATGAAAAATAAATTATTGAAAAGGACATAATTTTTTGATATTTGACATTATTATGAAAAGGATTTGAAAAATGATTTTCAGTTTTTTTTATCGTAAACAATAACTTATAAAGATTATTTTTAAGTTTATTAAGAAAATAAAAATCAAATTTGATAAATAAAAAATTAAAAATAAAATTGAAAAAACAAAAAAATGAAATATTTGATCCTTTCTTTTAAAAAAGTTTTGGAAAGTGTTTTTTAGAGAAAATAAAAGAAAATTAGTTTTTTTTATCCGTAAAGAGTTTTTTTATTTACTGGTTTAATGTTATCAGGTATTGAAAAGTGGGGGAAAAAGTTTTCGGGAAAATATATTTTATAAAATATTATATATTTGGTTAGGAAAGGAAATGATAGATATGCTTAAAATATACGTATGGCCTTTCTCGAATCTAAATTCATCGATTCATGGGATAGAAAATTTTGATTCGTTTGGTGTTGGTTGTCTCCTTCTACTGTATTTTTATTCTCTCTTCACCGTTCTTCCCCTAAAAAAATATTTGCAACGAGGAGGGGCAAAAATCCGTCTACCTACTACAAATGATCTTGTTCGTTGTTGTATCTGCTGAATGCTCTACGATCTTTTAGATTTATCAGCAACCCAGCTTGGACTGACTTTATTGTGATTAAAATTTCAATTGGATGTCATTCCATGCATCTTCTTGTCGTCTAGGGTGGCACGCGATCGAGGACTTTCAAAATGCTTGAAAGAGGAAGAACAAAACAGGTTAATTACTAATTAAATATTACTACAAGGGAATAACATGCATGCATGCCAGAGTTGGTATTCTTTGAACGAACACAAAAAACAACAAAAAGAAAGAAAGGAAAAGAAATGTCACAATAATTATATAATCAAGGTGCTTTCTAACAACTACACGTGGTATTACTGCTTAAGAAGACACGAGGAAGGAGAAGTGAAAGAAAAAGGGAAGAAAAGGCTTTGCCTTGAAAGAAACAGCAACTCTACAGGTCAAAATGCACCACTTTCCTGGTACAAAGTGATGATGAATAGATGGGACATACTTCTCCTTCACTCTCTAAGTCTAGACTCATGGACCCAGAGACTAGTTGGGTGATCGGTGATGGAATATAGGCAGCTCTAGTTATATTGCCAATAATCACCGGTAACCAAGCTACACGAGACTTTTTGTGCAGGACCTTTATGCTATTTGAGCGTTTTTTGATGAAAATTTGTTGTTTTTTACCTCGATTTTTAGTTGCTTTTGCCAGTGAGTTTTTTTCCTCTCTCTCTCTCTTTGCTAGGGTGAGTTCAAATGAAAAATAAAGTATGTAATTCGTAATCACACACACAAAAAAAAAAAAAAAACCAAAAGAGAGATTGAAGCTTTTGGTTTGTGAAATGCTCTTTTGTGTTTGTTTTGGTTGGACGAAAAGCGTGGGAAATTGGAAGAGATTTGAGAGAAGAAAAAAAAATGGAAGAGATTTGAGAGAGAAAATGGTGGATTAATGGGATTAATCCTCTTCCAGATGAGAGACAAGCTAGCCATACAAGAATGGAGATCCATAATTTCTGTCGAGGGGTTTTTCTTATTAAGTTGGGAAAGCTTGTTGCCTCCACCTTCAAATCCAAACCACGAATTAGCCCCCGAGCCAAATCCCAGATCTCAATTCGATTCCATTTTTTTTTTTGTTCGAGCATCCAAAGTTTTCAAAGAAACCTGGATTGAGTCTGCCTTCTGAAACAGCGTAGTTTTTTTACACATAAACGTAAAACTTGGACGGAATCTATCTATGTTTAAGAAAACTTGGACGGAATTTATCCAATCAAGACCCAAAAAAAAAAAAAAAACCTTGAAAACTCAATAAGATCCCCCGGTTATATTTGGATGGGCTTGTGTGACTGGCCATTTCGATCTTCCGATCGTTTCTTCTTTCTGATAAGTCCAAGTCGGTGTTAATAAAGTGATGTCACATCAAAACAAGGCAGACAAAAGAAAGAAACACGAGGATCATCCGCCCTACAAGGCCACAACAACCAAAACGTGGACAAATACCAAAAAACTAGTACCAGTCAACAGTCATTAATACCAAATTTTTCCCAAGTGGCAGCTATATAGTCCTCCTCCATGCACAAGTCAACCTCGGCGGCCATAAGGTTCCATCTCTTGCTCGACATCCTGTTCCTTGCCCCCAACTAAAAAGTAAGAAGAGTTGCCCATCTTGGCGTTACAACCACAGAGATCCCAAAAATGAGTTATTATTGCTTTATCTTTTTTTTTTTAAAGTTATTATTGCTTTATCCTTAACAGCTAAATAATAATTCCATGGTAAACTCTTCACGGTTGGACTTGCTACGTGGAATATCATCATCTCTTCAACTAAATTAGTTCTGTCTCTCATGTGAACCGGCCTCAAAATTCAAGCCCACCTTGTGCCGAACTATGTGATTGTTCAGTTTACTCTGCATTACATTTCCACGCTTCTCTTCCTCCATAGACTAACCAGAAGAGCACATTGCTCCCTCCTGAACCCCCCACCATTCCTAGACCTCATCGGCCGAAATGTCGGTCCAATATTTCTGGCAATGGTTTCCTTTGCTATTTTTCTATCTAACATTGAGCATGCTCATTTCTCCGTCAAAATCAGATGATCAGTTTCAAATGCTTTTGAAGTTCAAGTCTGCAGTTCAACATTCAAAAACAAACGTGTTCACCACATGGACACAGGAAAATTCAGTGTGCAACTTCACTGGAATTGTTTGTAACAAGAATCTATTTGTCACCGAAATCAATCTTCCTCAACAACAACTAGAGGGTGTTCTTCCATTTGATGCAATTTGTGGACTGCGATCGCTAGAGAAAATCTCGATGGGGTCAAATTTTTTGCATGGTGGCATCACTGAGGACCTGAAACATTGTACAAGCTTGCAGGTCTTGGATTTGGGTAACAATTCGTTTACTGGGAAGGTGCCTGACTTGTTTACTTTACAAAAGCTGAAGATCTTGAGTTTAAACACCAGTGGATTTTCGGGGCCTTTTCCGTGGCGTTCATTGGAAAATCTTACCAATCTTGCTTTTTTAAGCCTTGGTGACAATCTATTTGATGTAACAAGCTCATTTCCTGTTGAGCTTTTAAAGCTTGACAAGTTGTATTGGCTTTATCTGTCAAACTGCAGCATTAAAGGGCAGATACCAGAGGGCATTTCAAATCTTACCCTGCTTGAAAATCTTGAACTCTCGGATAATCAGTTGTTCGGAGAGATCCCAGCTGGGATTGGGAAACTCAGCAAGCTTTGGCAACTTGAGCTTTACAATAATTCCTTGACAGGAAAACTTCCTACGGGGTTTGGAAATCTTACAAGTCTAGTGAATTTTGATGCTTCACATAATAGGCTTGAAGGTGAGCTCGTGGAGTTGAAACCCTTGAAACTCCTTGCTTCCTTGCAACTCTTTGAAAACCAATTCACTGGCGAGATTCCTGAGGAGTTTGGTGAACTCAAGTACCTTGAAGAGTTCTCTCTTTATACGAACAAGCTCACCGGTCCACTTCCTCAAATACTAGGCTCGTGGGCAGATTTTTCTTACATTGATGTTTCAGAGAATTTCTTGACAGGTCCTATTCCTCCAGACATGTGCAAGAACGGCAAAATGACTGATCTTCTGATTCTGCAAAACAATTTCACAGGCCAAGTCCCAGAAAGCTATGCGAATTGTAAGTCTCTTGAACGCTTTCGTGTAAGCAAGAATTCTCTTTCAGGTTCTATTCCTGCCGGAATATGGGGTATGCCAAACCTTTTCATTGTTGATTTTAGTATGAACCAATTTGAAGGTCCTGTGACACCTGATATCGGCAATGCAAAGTCTCTTGCTATAGTAAATCTAGCTAACAATCGGTTTTCTGGTACATTGCCTTCTACCATTTCTCAGACTTCTTCATTAGTGTCAGTCCAGTTGAGTTCAAACAGATTTTCTGGTGAAATACCTTCAACAATTGGTGAATTGAAGAAACTGAACAGTCTTTATTTGACTGGAAACATGTTCTCTGGTGCCATACCAGACTCATTAGGTTCATGTGTCTCTCTCACTGATATAAACCTCTCTGGCAATTCGTTTTCTGGGAATATCCCAGAGAGTCTTGGATCTTTGCCAACGTTAAACTCCTTGAATTTGTCCAACAACAAACTTTCTGGTGAAATTCCAGTTTCTTTGTCACATCTAAAACTAAGCAATCTTGACCTATCAAATAACCAGTTGATTGGTCCCGTACCCGACTCTTTCTCTCTCGAGGCTTTTCGTGAAGGTTTTGATGGAAATCCAGGTTTGTGTAGCCAAAATCTGAAGAATCTTCAACCATGTTCACGCAATGCTAGGACATCTAATCAGCTTCGAGTATTTGTATCTTGTTTTGTTGCTGGGTTGCTAGTTTTGGTCATCTTTTCTTGTTGTTTCTTGTTCTTGAAATTGAGGCAAAACAATCTTGCTCATCCATTGAAGCAGAGTTCTTGGAAAATGAAATCTTTTAGGATACTAAGTTTCAGTGAAAGTGACGTTATCGATGCCATCAAATCCGAGAATTTGATTGGCAAAGGTGGATCAGGAAACGTGTACAAAGTTGTGCTTGATAATGGCAATGAACTGGCTGTAAAACATATCTGGACAGCAAATTCCATCGACCGGACAGGTTTCAGGAGCAGCTCAGCCATGCTGACAAAAAGGAATTCGCGGTCGCCAGAGTATGATGCTGAGGTTGCCACATTGAGTAATGTGAGGCATGTGAATGTGGTGAAGCTATACTGTAGCATCACAAGTGATGATTGCAACCTGTTGGTCTATGAATATCTACCTAATGGAAGCTTGTGGGATCGGCTACACTCTTGTCACAAGATCAAGATGGGGTGGGAGTTGAGGTATTCAATTGCTGCTGGGGCTGCAAGGGGATTGGAGTACTTGCATCATGGGTTTGACAGACCAGTGATTCACAGGGATGTGAAGTCGAGTAATATTCTCTTGGATGAAGAGTGGAAGCCTAGGATTGCTGATTTTGGACTAGCAAAGATTGTGCAGGCTGGTGGTCAAGGGGATTGGACTCATGTCATTGCTGGAACTCACGGATACATAGCCCCTGGTAAATTTCTATCATGTTTTGCCTTTCCTTGTTTGTTTTACTCTGTTTTGTTTATAGATGATTTTGCTAATTTGGTTGTTTCTGCACTGTGATGCACAGAGTACGCATACACATGCAAGGTAAATGAGAAGAGTGATGTGTACAGCTTTGGTGTAGTCCTGATGGAACTGGTGACAGGAAAAAGGCCTATAGAACCGGAATTTGGAGAAAACAAGGACATAGTGTACTGGGTTTGCAGCAAACTGGAGAGCAAAGAGAGTGCGCTTCAAGTGGTGGACTCAAACATCTCAGAGGTATTCAAGGAGGATGCCATCAAAATGTTGAGAATTGCTATTCACTGCACATCAAAAATCCCAGCACTTAGACCCTCAATGAGAATGGTAGTTCATATGCTGGAAGAGGTTGAGCCTCTTCAACTCACGGACGTTGTTGTTGTCGATAAAGTAAGTGGAAGTTGTTCAAAGGAGAAAGTGAACACTGGTAGCATATCTGATCCAAGCAGTTAGAGTAGGAGGTTAGTTTTTTTTATGGGAGGCCTTGTAGGTTTTTTTTATGCAATAAACCTGTAACTTTGAGCTTATGAAAGTGCAATAGGCTTAAATATCTCTGCTTGTAAGAGTTATATAGTAACTTTTATATCAAGAATGTGATATATTTTCTCGTGCAAAGCAGTAAATGCTAAATAGTTGGGTGCAAAGGAAGGCAGGCGCATCACATATTTGCTTCTACACAACTACTTCACATTTGGGAATTACACTGAGAAGACTAATTTTTTACCGAAGATTGTAGAAAATTGAGAAGAACAATCGCCCCTTTAATTTGATTAGATCTTTTGGGGAGAGGGATGAAGTCGAAACTAGGTTCTTGGTGGACAAATCATTTTTCTGGCCATTAAACCACAAACTGGTTTTTAGTAGTTGATTTTTTGCAGTTCTAGTTACCACCAGCACCATAGTAATCAATAGCCATTACTATGAAAGGTCAAAATTAAGAACAAGAATAAAAGAACAGACAGAGAGTGTTAAAAGACCAGAATGCAATTGCCAATTGGGCTCAGAATAAAACAAAACTGAAAGCGTTAAAATTAAGAATAAGATACAAAGGTATAGAAATAAAAATGGGCATATTTCATTTTAAATTCGGGCTTGGAATCAGAACATAAATCCTTGAAAGCTATCCAAAACATTACCCGCACCAATTATGCCCACCAAATCATGAGTTTAGTAGGTTTCACCGATTCACTCCTCACTTTCACACCCCCTTCCCTCCCCTCACTCTCCATCTCCTTACACTCTCTTGTTTTTCCATCAGTGAGTACCATCTCTATCTGTTTTGGGTTTTAAATTTTATACACAGAAAACACTTGTACTTCATTAATGTTTTTGTAACTTCGCTGGAAAACAGAACCCTTTAATGTTAATGTGAGAAATCTTAATTACAAGCGTGGATCCCAGGCAATTGGGGCTACACATGGAACCAGCCAAGGAGTCAGTGATCTTAAATGGGAATCTTTATGGAAATATAGAGCCTTATGCGACTGGTTTTTTGAAGTTTCTGATCTTCACACAATTTACCATGAACAATCAGGAAATCCGACTGGGCATGCAAGTAGCCATGGTCCATAAAGTTTGCCTTTCTATTTATAAATCTCTGTGTTCACGTGTTTTTTTGCTTCTGGGTTATCTTTGTTTATTGTGTTTTTGATAATTGGACTTGTGTAATTGATCATGCATGTTGAAAGTAGCAGTCTTTCACTTGTCTTAGTTTTTGTAATATGATTTAGTCTTTTATGAGTGTTGTTTGGAAGTGGGTTGAATGAGTCTCTATATCTCTCTTTTGGAACTGTTTACGTTTTTGTAATATGTTGTATTTACATGTTTGAAGTTTCAACTGTGGCATGCTTGTTGAGATTTTTATTGTGTATCTGCTTGCTACAGGCGTTTGCAAGGATAGAAAATCATTGCTTTGTGAACAAGAGGTTTTTCCCTTCAGATTCTTCCCTATTAGAAAATGTTGATAAAAAACGACACATCAACACTACAATTGCACAGGTATGTGTTTCCTTTATCTCTACTTGCTGCAGCTTTGTTTGGAAAGCAAGTAATCTTTTCAGAAAAATAAACGATGGCCTTGTGCTATATGAAACCACCCTTGATTTTCTCTCTGATCTGATTCTTTTAACACCCTATGTTCTAGCCAATTCCTGCAATTTGATCTCTTTGTTAAATTTCGATTGTTTCTGTGGTGGTTGCATCTTCGAAGGTGTGAAGCAGTAATCGATTTAACACAGTCAAATTATGTTGCTGGGGAGACATGATGTCTGCAGTCCTATGATGTCTGCTTGGGATCTTCATAGGGCATGGCCAGAGGCAGGTCTGAAGGTAAGTGAACTTCTCTAAGCTGTAGGCTCGGTCACAAAAAGAGGTGGGGTTGGCTTAAGTGAACTGGTATTTGCAGAATAAATTTCTTAGCTAATTTTCTTGTCGATTCAGCATATGGAAAATTAGATTGTCAAGAAAAAATTATATTTTTATTTTCTTTCATCTTCAGGTTGCATTAGGCATCTTATTATTTTTTTTTGGTGAATTAATAGTATTATTGGGATATATTATAAAAAAAAATTAATATATTGGTATCTTATTATTTTGGAGGTGGGAAGAGATTATATATGGAATAAATTATAATGTTAATATTATACTTTGAATTTGTGATTCATATGGTTGTACAGTCTCACAATAGCAGTTACGCGCCGCCAACACTTTAGGATAACTATCAAATATTCCATCAAATTATTGAAATATTATCAATTCTATACCCAAACTATTTTTTTATATCAATTTTATCATTAAATTATTTTGATTTTTCAATTAAGAATTTTTGTTAGGATATTTAACAAAATCATGTGAAGTTTTCTATAAAATGACGTTATTTCTTACAAAAAGAAAAATAATGCAATATGAATGAAAATATAGATAAAAGTTTTTAAAAATAGATGAAAATTCTTAATTAAATATTTAAAATGAAAATTGATATAAAACTTGTCTGATTGGTAACATACGATTACCTATATAATTGAATGGTATTTTTAAGATTTGCCTCTATTTTTATTTTTCTTTTATGACTTGAAGTAATTAATGGCTACTTCAATTTATTTTATTTTACATTTTTATAAATGAATTACATGAATTGCTCAAAAATAAAACATTTTACTTAATTTTTCATATTAATAACAAAAAGGTGAAGTAATGGCAGCAGTCACCTACGGTTCATATTTGTGGTCATTATCTACGAAGTAAAAACGCTGAAAAGTTCTTGGCTGTGTAGTGGAGTGCAATAAATTAATATGTGTTGCTCAAAAATAAATAAATAAAAAATGTTAGTTGTAAAGCAATTTAGCACCAATTTAATCTCTTAAAATATTGATTTTTTATTGACTAAAACACCCTTAGTTCTCAATTAAATATTATACCCATGCTAAAAAAAACAACCTTACTTCATTAACGGGGAGAATAAAAAAGAACAAACTCTACAGTACGAGTCTGCCCATGCCATCCGCTAAGATGCCCACCATAATCTTTCTTTTTTGTTCTCTTTATACAGCTAATTTCACAATTTTTTTATATTTTATATTTTAAAATAACTACAAATTTGAATGTCGTACTGATACATATAGATTATATTATTTTATCCATTTTTAAAAAAACTATGTTGTTTTTCTAATATTTTAAAAAACAATGTTAATAAGCGAAAATAGCCCATAAAATGGAGGACTGTCTGTGCTGTCCGAACAGAGATGGATTCCTACTGCCTGAGACGTATCACGCTCTCTTGATGACACGTTTCAGTTAACATTTAGTAGACAATGGTTTCCCTTTGTTATCTGATTTCAATTCCTTGTTTCTTTCTGGTGCATGGCTTTTCGTACCTTTTGAAACCAGGTCTGATTCAAATGGAAATGGTCTGTACCTTTTGAAACCAGGTCTGGTTTTCTTTCTTCAAATGGCAATGGGTTATAGTATGATCGTACGTCCCTGACAAGACTTATAGTAACTTCCATGGAAGGTTTCCCTTTACTCTCAGT
>Ga0325401_1002315_pt1 | contig 16884 bp, 5 predicted proteins | sample PopdelMetagenome_FD_205666 | JGI IMG/M metagenome (GOLD analysis project Ga0325401, IMG submission 205666) | Populus deltoides microbial communities from Bellville, Georgia, United States - Xylem-PdKOR-R2 | ecosystem: Host-associated > Plants > Phyllosphere > Stem > Wood/Secondary xylem | place...
TGCGAGAACAAGTAATCATGCATTTTGTATTATCTAAATTTAATGGGTAAAATTTGATAGGATAGGACAAGTATTACACAGAAGCCGGTTTTTTAAAAGACACTGCTCAAAACCCTAAACCCTCCCCAGCAAAAAAATGAAATAGAGAGAAGAAGACAGGAGGACAGCCAAAAGATAAAAACCCGGAGGAGAAACTTAGAAAGAGTGAAAATGGCTCTGCTGCACCTAAGACGCACAATCTCTTCTCGAAACTCTTTTCTCTTTCTTCTTCGAAGCTCCACTAATTTCACCAAAGCCCGCACTTTCTCTAACACCACCACCATCTTCTCTCCCCATCTTCTCTCAAACTCTGTTTCCCACAAACTCCCGTCAGCAACTTTGCCTTCCTTTGATTTCCTCAAACAGTCTCGTCGTGGCTTTGCTAAAGGAAAAAATAAATCAAGTAATGCTCCCTTTTTTTTTCTCTGTTTTATGATTTACCCATTTCTGATTGATGGCTAATATGTTGTGAAATTGTGATAATCGGAGGATCTGATATTATTGGCTTGTGCTCATTTCTGGGTTTTGCTTAATCTGAGGCAGACTATTCTACTTTGCACTTCTCGTATTGCACTTGTGAAAGTTGGTGTTTTTGGGTTTGATTTTTAAAGATGGAAAATATAGTAAAGAGAACAGTTTCTTGGCTGTGTGTTGTGTGGTTTCTTTTAATTTAAAGATCCCGTTATGTGTTTTTCGTAGTTCAATATCCCTAATTTCTTTATTTGAATACTATCAATGTATGTCAAATTGGGAGATCATTTCTTTTCGTATTTGTATTTTAGGGGATGACTCTGCTGGGGGTACAGTTGAATTTGTGGATATTGGGCCTACTGTTAAGGCAACTGCTAATTCGCAGATGGATGCGGCTGTAGTTGCATTATCTCGAGAACTCCAGAAATTAAGAACTGGAAGGGCATCTGCAGGTATCCTATCATGGCCCTCTGTTTGCTTTAGTTTGATTATTCGAAACAGCTGGTTTTAATTTGTTGAAGTGTTCATCAATTGTATGCTTTGCAGGAATGCTTGATCACATCATTGTCGAAACTGATGGTGTGAAGCTGCCTTTAAATCGATCAGCTGTTGTTTCAGTCATGGATGCTAAAACCTTATCCGTTAATCCATATGATCCAAATGTAATGATCTTAATCCTATCTGTAAAGTTTTGATTTTTTTTTTTGGTATTTGATCTTTTTTGTCCATTCATTTTGTTTATACTACCCAATATCTCTGCAGTGTTTCAATGGTGCTAGTTTTCCAATTTAAAAAATGTGGCTTTCAAGGTGATAACTTTTGTGCATCTATTCAAATGCTTGCATTCAGTGCACAACTCAAATGAACTTTGAATAACACTATTGTTGAAACAAGTTGGTCTCCTGTTATAAACTTTATAAAAATTAAGTCTGTGATGCATTTTTCTCTTCCTTTCTTTAACTGTGTTTTACTAGTGTAGTGTTAAAGCTATCGTACCCTTGAGAATCATACCCATTATGTATTTTGCAGACCCTCAAGCAGCTAGAGAATGCCATTGTTTCGTCTCCGTTGGGATTAAATCCTCAAAGGGATGGTGATCGATTGATTGCAGCTATACCACCGTAAGCTCTTGTTAACTTGACATTAATACTTGTTTCACATGAAGCATTGGTCTGACACAAGGGCAATTATTGTTGAGTTAAATTTTCAAGATCTTTCTTTTAAGATGACACAAAAATACTTGTCAAACTGGTTAAACATTGCGAATGCATAAAATGTTGAGGATTTCCTGGACTGCTAACTGATATACTTTTTCCATGCTTTTGCATTTACCAGATTAACCAAAGAGCATACCCAGGTTTGCTTATGATTGAATGTCTCTTTCATATATTTTTCAATGATGCAATGTGATCCACAACTCATCACTGGAAATTTGTTCTAGGCTATGTGTAAGGTGGTTGCAAAGTCTTGTGAAGATTGTAGACAAAGTATAAGAAGGGCTCGCCAAAAGGTATCGAAGTTAAAATATTTTAACATTAGATTTGTCATTGCGATTGCATAGTCATGTTAAGCATTCCGAATGCAATAATTTTTCCTATAAGTAATGTTCTATAATCATGGAAGTTGGGATCTTTTAGTTCTTGGAAAATCTTGAAAGATTTCCTACTATTTTCTAGATGTTTCGTGTTTCCTATATGTGATAAGAGTACAGACCTTCAAATCAGGAATTCATTTACAGTTTGAAGATGGGATTCACAATACAAGTGGACAATTTTCATAGCGTCTTATTAGTAACTTCCTAACTAGTGGCTGTATAACAAATTGTATTAAAGTACGGCTGTGTTTAGGTGCTGGTATTAGAGAAGTAGAATTTCATGTTCCAGTGCAATATAATATGCTTCAGTGTTCTGTTATTTAAGCACATTGTTGGTTGGCTTTATAGGCAATGGATACAGTAAAAAAAGTAGGTTCAAGTTTCCCCAAGGATGATGCCAAGAAACTAGAGAAAGAGGTGAGTTTAGGGTTAAAACAATTTTATTCTTTTTCAGAAAGTATAGGTTTTGAAATGATTTGAATGTTTTCTGATGTTTAATCCTCTTTGTCAGATTGAAGAGATGACGAAAAAGTTTGTCAAGTCAGCAGAGGACATGTGTAATAACAAGGAAAAAGAAATTAAGACTGGCTAATTGCTGGAATATCATGATGGACAATTAAACTCGTCTAATCACTTAAAGAGAGTTGCACTTGAAATTGAATTACAAATTCCATTGATCAGATTCTTAGTAAAATGTTTCAATAGAAGTTTCAAACATGTGTGCTATTGATTTGATGATAGCTAGCATGAAGTTATATGCTATGTTTTCGTGGATAGCTAGAGACATTACCATGCATAGGTATCCAATGCGTTTCCAACTCCATAAAGGTATTGGAAGTGTATTATGGAGTGAATGTCTATCATCATGATTTTCAAGGACGTAGGTGAAGGTCGCAGAATTCACTGAGCGATAAATTTCCTCTGCAACTGTTTCTTCTGCCATTTGTTAGCTTGGTCATCACGGTTAAAATCCATAAACAGTGCACATAATGACAAGTTCGTCCGAGTGTCATGTGGTGGGACTGGTGAAATAATTTTGTGCGCTTTGTATTTGGCCCAGAATGACAAGTTCTCTCTCCATTTAAATGCTCTCAAACCCTAGATTCGAAGTATTTAACAAGATAATATGGCGGGTATTATGGTTGAATGTGAATATCCCATTCAGGCCTTGAGATTATCACGATACATATTTTGCTACGCCTGATTCTTGGTGCTGCCTTCATTTGAAACCTCGAATGAGGTTATCTCAGATGACACTGGATTTTATTGTACGTGCTTGGCTGCTTTCTTTTATCTTGTGTTTTTTTTTTTCCCCTTTTTCTTGGTGATTTATTGGTAATTGAGGTATCAAACTCTCACTCAGGCAAAGATAGCATCAGCATGAAAAACTTATCCCTGGTGGCCTAAGTATATTCGTCCGTCTGCAACTTCTCCAAGGACAAAAGGGGAGGAGGCCAAGTCTATCGCAAAGTTCAGTTGCAAAGATGAAAGCATAATTCTGACACTTGGCCGACGGGTTGACTTGTTGTCTCCCAGCCTAAGGCCTGGATCGGATCTGAGTCAAGATGAACCGGTGGGTCAACTTATAATCTTATTAAAACTAGATAAATTATATATACATATTTATTCAAAACAAAATTATTTCAGTTTTTTTTAGTTAATTTATTGACTTATCTTAACCTACGTCCAGAGTGTGGTTGTGTACCGGGCCAGGTTTCAGTGAATTGAACTACGAGCATCAAAAATACTGCTCTTGAAACTGCATGGTGATCAAATGCTGCTGATTTTTAATTTGAACGAGAAAGGACAAAAAAGGAAAAAGAGAGAAAAATTTACAGCTATTGAGATCAAAACCTAAGCATGAAAAGCAACAGCCTACTTCAAGATGAAGTATCTTCTAAACGTCTAATTACCAAGCCAGATCCAGCCATTCAATTCAGCCACGGATGGCCTTTCCATGAAGCAGGAGTTTTGTCACGAAATGTGACGGCCTACTTCAAGATGAAGTGCTTCTAAAATTCTATACATGCTCTTCCTGGATACGATCCTCCAATCCATGTCCCATCGTGCTATTTAACCGCAGATAGCCTTCCTTGACACGAGTTGTATTCCCCTGACCCAGAGCTCAGCCATCTCCAGCCCACCATCACATACGAAGTGCACCTCCTTGTTCTTAGTAGTCAAAACCCGAAACAGACCAGGAACATCAGCATCACCCCTCCTCCGCCTATTCCTTCGAAAGGTTGGGCTTGGCCCCGCTTCTGCTTCCCTGCAGATCACATTTCTCCTACTTGATTTTCCCCATCTAAGGACGCCAGCTTCTCCGATCATTTTTATCTCCTTTCCATGCGGAACACCACTCCCTCTCTTGGTGTGCTTCAGTACCTGTGAACCACCTAACACCAGCTTGCAAGCAAGCTCGTCTAGTATTACTTGTTCTGCATCATTTTTTATTCCAACATATCTCCTTGCAAGTGAGAGTGCTGTTTCACCTCTAGCGTTCTTGATATCACATTGAGCCCCGTGTGAGATCAAGAGCTCGCACATGGACCCGTGGCCCTCTCTAGCAGCCAGCATGAGAGGAGTGTAGCCATCCCCATCAGGGACATTTACATCGTAACCTTTACTTATCAATAATTTGACTGCATCCACGTCCCCACGACGCGCTGCGCAGTGCAATGCATAGAATCCTCCAGCATTGCGGTTGCCCATTTGAAGAGCAAATTCAAGCATCACCTTCTCAAACAGATCATGATTCTGATTCAGTTCAGAAAGGGTGATTGCAGTTTCGCCAGCTTTGTTACAAAGCTTTACATCAGCCCCGGCATAGACCAGCAATCGAAATACTTCAACATGACCATTTAAAGCTGCAAACATGACTGCTGAGAAACCATTATCATCCTGATAATCAACATCAACTTCTCCCCACTTAATGAGTGCTTTCAAGGCTTCTATATCACCAGCTTGAGCTACAAAGATTAGTGAAGAGAAAACAGAAGCGCTGCTGGATTTGGGAATCTTTCCAGCCCTGATAACTTCAAGTATTATTTGCTGGAAACCAAGAGACCACTGGTTTGAACCAGCGAATGAAGTTGCAGATTGGCCAGCAGTATTAACTAAGCCAAAATCAGCACCGGCCATAGCCAATATTCTCAGACACTCTTCTTGCTTGTATTTGGCGCATATCATTAGAGCAGTGTCTCCAGAATCAGTCCTCGAGTTTATATCACAGCCTGAGTCAATGAGGCATTGGAGGGTTTTAGATGAGCCTAAACGGGCAGCCATATGTACTGGTCGGAACTCTGTTTTCTGGGTTTTAACAGAGGCCTCTACATTGGCTCCGCTGCTTAAGAGCACATTGACGGCGGCAGCATTTCCACAGAGAATGGCATGGTGGAGGAGAGTTCTTCCATGGTGAGGAGTGTCAGGAGAGAGATGCTGGAGGAGCATTCGCAAGGTAGTGCCAGTGATTTCAAAATACTCCACCGCACACCAGGTGATGGCATATGGCTCTGCAAGTCCAGCACCCACTCGAAACTCTTCTCCTGTAGTTGCATCCCACGACCATGCTCCCAGTCTAACTTTGAAATCTGTCTTTGCACCGGCCTGTTTAATCATTTTGATAACAATCAAGATAAGCATTTATAAAAAAAATAATAAAAGGATCAGCAAGAAAAATTTCAAGTCAGAAATGACAAAAAATGTGCCGCCACTTCACTGTCCAATTCAATCTCGAACTGATTGTCCAATCATCTTCAGTACAATTGTTTTTCACTTAAGCTACAGCATTGGATCCTACATTTTGAGATGTCATACAAAGTCGCATATCCAGCTGAACCAGTATGGAGGGGGTCCAACCTATTTGAAATGTGGGGCCCAATATGCAGAATTTTTCATTTATAATTGAAGGATAATTTCACCTAGCCTTAATTTTGATAAAAAGGTAAAAAATTGACAGAGAAGAATAGAACCCCCCAAACTTGAACCTTTTATGGATCATGCTGATTCTTTTAAGACTCAAACCGAAAGAAAGAGATGAGAAGGTTACCTTGAGAAGCAAATGGACAACTGCAACCTGCCGACTAACTACTGCAGCAACAATTGCATTACAGTCAACATTTGCATGCAGAGAAGGCTTAGATGACAACAGCATCAATCTATCCGTTTCATCAACACCAACACCACACTGCCATTAAACAAGAATGAACAATGTCAATCACACGGAAAAATCCCCTGCAATTAACTAGAAGACAACTGTGATTAATCAGATCAACTAGATGTTCCAGGAGATTTGTTGAACACATAAAAAGAAATTAACTCATTTAACACAAAGCTGACTACACTGTGGGTCCAGAAAGTTTAACCAATTGTATTTTTAAAAAACCCGTTGGGTTTTGGAAAATTCAGGGATTTGGTGAATGTTTTAGGGAAAAGGTCAAAAGGCCAAAAGAGTGGTAAAGCAAGCAAAAAAAACTTTGGTGTCAACCATAATTATCTAACTCAACCCAAAATTTAACCCGGCCCAATGCTTGTTCACATGTTGGCCACATCAACCCACTCTATCCATAACAACGTTGTTATGGTTTTTTTAAAAAAAAAAAAACATGTTATTTTGGTTTTTTTAATGAAAATACATGATTTGAACACCAAAGTTTAAAAAAAAAAAAAAAAAAAAAACCAACTTTGTTTCAAATTGTTTTTTAAAAGATCTTGAAGTTGACGTTATTGAATCTCACTCGAGTTTGTCCAAGTGTCCTAACCCAGTTCGAAAGCAAACCCAACTCGAGATAGACTCCAAGTTAATGGGTCAACACATCAGGCAGGCCGGGGTTGATCTCTATGGTATCAGCTATCCCACTTTCATAAGACCACACCGAGAACAAGTAAAAAACAGTTCACGACAAAGAACGCAGTCATACTTTGTCAAACCAAAACTCAAAGGAGTGAAGAGCAAAAAGACCCGTTCAACAGCTTCAAAAACTGACGCAAATCAGGTTTGGTAACAGCCATTTACATTTCGCTGCAAGAGTAACTTTGATTGAAGCTTAAAGATGTAGTTATACAGCAGACATGAATCAGCAACTAAATGGTTTACCTCCAGTAGAGTGCCCACCACATCTGCAAACCCCCTGCAGCATGCTGTAACAAGAACATGCACAGCAACACGGGGCCGAATCAAATCAGAACCCATGAGCAGTTCTGCAAGCCTAGCTCGCCCATGGAAGCCCGCTTCAAGCAAAGCCTCCTCACAAGCCGGCTGAGATGCCCCGGCTTTAAGCAAGATCTCCAGAATCTCTCGGTGGCCCTCCCTCACTGCTGCTGTAATTGCAAAACCTCTGAAGAGTTTCTGGTTGACATCAGCTCCAACTCTCTGCCAATTGGAAAATCCAACCTTTCAGTACTTCAACAAAGATCATTGAAAGACTGGCATCATTCTAAATCCAAGTTTCTGTTGCTTTGTTGTCATAAAAATCTTAACGAGTTTAACAACAAGAAGACAAAACTAGTAGCAGTCTAATAGGTTTCATTTCTTTCACGGAGTACAGGAGGACACAGTAAAGCACAGAAAAACACAGGGAACAGTACTGATGTGATCGACAAAGGAACATGGAACTGTAATAATTAATATACTCTAATGTACTTTACTCTCCAACCAATCGTAAGAGACAACTCATCATGGGCCTCCCTGATCCAATGTCTGTTAGGTAAAAAGGTTTATGTTACCAGTGTATGGCTTTCGCTTCTTGATTGTATACTTAAAATATAATTTCTCCAGTGAACAGAACAGTACAAAATAATGAATGGTATGTGCAGAGGATATGGCAATTATTTATGGATATGAATATGAACAAACAGTAGGCCATGGGTATATAAATTCCCAACTTCACAAAACAAAGATTCCAGTGATCATTGTAATTTTAGACAGTCATTTAGATCCACACCAATATTATGGATTTGATGGTAGCTGCTACGAATAAATAAGCATAGCAGTCGAAGGACAAAAATCAGGAAAATGCCAAAGGGCATTCTGTTTGTGCACTAATATCTAGGACATAATATTGGTTTTTTACTTCTATCAAATTCAGAAAGATAGGTCAGAAGTTAAAATTCCTACAACAACCAATTATAAACACATTCTTGAACGTGAAACAGCAAATCTTGATGCATTAATTAACCAAATTAACAGATTTTTTCCGAGTATAATTAAGATTTATTAATAGGTGCTTATGTATTTTGATACTAGTAATAATTAGACGTTTAAACTGAAAACTAACAGGTTGAACAATGTAGAGGGTTCATGCAATTTTGTAAACGAGTTATCGAATTTCTTAAGAAGAAAACATAATGAAATTAATTAAATGAAAATCAACTTCTGAAAATTTTCCCATATAAGAAAAAACAAAGCAAAGCAAAGCCACTGCAAAAGATTGCGAATCTGATTCATATCCAGCGTTTGGAAACAAAAAGTAAACAAGGAAAAAAAGAGCTTCCGTATTCGAATTTAATCAATTAAATTTCTAATTATGGGGGGTCGGCATTAAGACAATGAATCCTTAAAAAAAGATATAAACAGCTTTAATTTCAAAGACAATACCCGCAGAAACCAAAACCATAGCAACTTTATTAAGTTCGAAAGTGACAGGCAGCCAAAGAAAAAGACAATAAGTTCGAGAAAATCACAGTATAAACTAAGCTTAAGCGGATTAATCTAAAAAATCAAATGCTTGATCACTAGCAACCAAAAAAACCCGCAAAATTTCCAGAATAGCTAATCTTGACAAAGGCTAAGTTTGGTTTTTGTTTTAAAGAATAAAAATACAAAAAATACCTATTTATGTCCTTTTCATTTTATTTTATTTTTTGAAAAAACACCGCTTTCCGTATCAGAGGGATTCAAAATTGAAAATTCAAAAATTTCAGTTTTGGTAAAAAAAGAAGGGGAAAATAATACTCGTTCAAAATCTAGGCTTGTAAACATCATTTCTATGTTAACTCACTCAAATTTAGACAAACACAAAAACGCGACTAAAACACACTAAAAACAACATCAGACGCAAACACGAGCTCTGACATTACCAGCAATTTCTTGACGAGAGCAACATTTCCAGCATGAACAGCGAGAAACAACGCAGTAACATCAGTCTTTAACTCTTGATAATCAACAGAGACTTCACTGGCTGACTCATCGTTTAAAACAACCTCACTCTTTCTACTCTTCAAACAAACAGCTCCAATGTAGTTCACATCAATAAACGGATCGGCGATGCACTCTAAGGCCGATTTCAGATCGCCGGAGAGTGATGCTTCTAGAAGCCGTTGTGAGACTTCCGACTCGTAGTCCACCGGGACTACCTGCTTGCCGGAGAAGACAGTCATTGTTTGCACGTGGCAAGTCACTCTAGTCAAGGTAGGTTCCAAATTTGTTTTTACTTTGGAGTTTAGTTTTTGCAGAGAGAGAGAGAGAGAGAGAGAGAGAGAGAGAGAGACGTGAGGCTCGAGAGAAAAACTTGAAAGGAGTGAGCGCCAGAGACAGAGAGAGGAAGTGGGTTATTTATTAGGAAGCTTGGTTTTTACTGTTTTTTAATTTATGTTTTAACTGCGGTTAAACTGTTATTGTTATCTAGCCTAGAGTGGTTAAAACCTGTGGACAGTGCCTGTGGGGCCCGGTTGTTTGTTAATGGATAAGCGGCAAGCTTGGCTCGGCTTAGGAGATGGTCTTTGGCTTGGGGAAGATAAGGTTGGGAAGTCAAATCAGAGCCGTTGATGAAAATGGAAATCGCAATCAGGATCGTTGGATGGGAAGGGAGTAGGGTGGTTTGGACTGACTGAAGAAGAGATATAGGGTAGGTGATATAGATTTGGAAGCTTGAACAAACGAGGAAATGTCCTCATCTAGGGTCTCAAGAAAGCCCAAATTCATGTCACCAAGTTTATTGTTTTGCATGATTTCAGAAGAAAATCACTAACTCTTGACTTTTAAGAGGTTATATGAGGTAATATTATAGCTTAGCGGGTGTTTCTAATTGCTATATTAGTTGTTTTTTAAAGTATTTTTTACTTAAAAATATATTAAAAAATACCATATATTAAAATATCCAAAAATATATATAAAAAATTAATTCTAAAAAAAATTATTTTTTGAAGAAACGTCATTCTAAACATGTTACCGGAGCTCCTTGATTTACATCTATGATTTTATTTTATTTTTAAAGATTTAAAACATGAAATTTTTTATAAAAAAGAAAAAAGAAGATTTGTTTTCCTTGTTAAAGAATGTAAAGATTATAATTAATGGACAAAACGGATACCAGCATCAAAAAATACAAATCTCAATCTTGTGAATGAAATCAAGGCGATGTGGACGAAGTTAAGGAGGTAATGTGGGGGTGAGAATTACGACATTGGAAAAACCTATTAGCATGTTTATTTATAGAAAATAGTTTTTTATCTCTCCCAATCTGGATGGATTTATAAAAAATAAAAAAACAAACAAAAGTGAGGTTTAAAGACTTAATTATAAATATTAATTAGACAGGGATGATTACAAAAATTCCCTTGAAAAAATATCTTTCATCACACACACCTGTGTATGTGATGAAGCTAGGATAAAACTTCAAAAATTCTTTGATGAATGCAGGTAATTTTGGGCTCGAATATGAGGGTTATCTGCAAAATAACTCTTCGATATTTAAATAAATTAAGAATTTTATAGGTAAATAAATTATGCAGAAAGTAGATTGAAATTCAGTTTTTGTGTTGTTGAGGAAAAAAAAACCCTTTTTTCTCTTTCTTGAACATGGAATATATAGCTTAAAAAACATGAAAATATATAGAAAAATATTTGGAGACTTATAGGTGAAAGTAATATTTATGGACAGTAATGAATAGCACACCAAGGTGAGCTATCTATGTTAGAATGAAGCTTGAGCTCAATTGGGCCTTGGCCGAACTGAGTTCGTGAAGCTTAGTCAGACCTTACCAAAAAAAAAGAAAAAAAAATAAAAAGAGGAAAAGAGACGAGAGTAGCTTGATTAGATCGTGGCCTAACCAAGTCTAAATAACTTAGAGCGTGTTTGGAAATGTGATAGCAGTTGTTTTTCAAAGTATTTTTTATTCTAAAACACATTAAATTAAATAATATTTTAAAAAAATTATTTTTGACATCATCACATTAAAATGATCTAAAAACATAAAAAATATATTAATTTAAAGCAAACAAAAATTAAATTTTTTTAATTTTTTTCAAAAACACTTTCAAAACATAATAATAAATACACTCTTAATTTGACAAGACTCAATTGAGCAGCCGAACCAAACTTCAACAATTGTTTTTGTATTATAAATATTATATCGATTAAACTCTAGAATAAAATTTTCATATTAAGAAACCCTCACATGCAGCTCTCATTAAACACCGTCGGTCCATTTAGTTAATTTTAATTTTAATTATTTTATTAACTATGATAATATCTACATTTTATGATTTGAAATTCTTTTCTTGTAATAGATATCATGTAATTTAGGAAGCAAAAATCAGTACAAAGACTAGTACCCCTGACATTACCCATGTTTCAATATATTAATTAATGTATTCTACCAGTTCTATATAGCAATATTATATTTGCAATATTTATAAAATTAAATTAAATATACAGTTGTATTTTATTATCACATACTGTGCGTGTTTACTATAGAATAGTTGTTTAAACAACGTTTTCTATTTGAAGAAAAAATTATTTTCTATCGTGTATGTGTTATTTTGTATGTAAACATAATTGCACATGTAATATAATCATTAATTATAAATATAAATGTATCTTCTACATATTTGAATACTGTAAGTATTAAATCATATAAATAAATATTATATAAAGCTAATCAAAATATTTTTTTATAAAAACCTAAAATTATTTTTTTCTTGTAAAAAAAATCCTAATGTGTTAACAATTAAAGCTCGTTTGGTATTATGGTAGCAGTTATTTTTCAAAATATTTTTCACTTAGAAATATATCAAAAAAATTATTTTTAACATCAGCACATCAAAACAATTTAACATCATAAAAAATAAAATAAAAATTAATTTTTTTCAGAAATATTTTTATAATATAAAAACAAGAAGGAATAAATAAAGTTAGATATATGAGTTTTTTTTTTTTTTTAATGAAGTGGCCGAGTCCAAAAGCAAGCAGAAGAATGTTCTTTAATGAAACATTCGTGCACTAATGTCGCTTAAGGAATGATTTTGGTAGTTACTGAATTCCTGAATTGATGTGATATGCATGATTTCACTAATCACTATCGCACGATTCAGCCACGCTCAATTCTCAACAAAGCCGCTTTTCCATTATTATCTTTTCTTTTTCTTTTTTTCTTTTTTACCATTAGAGCACACGTAACAAGGCATCAGGAGGAACCAGCAACAAAAGTTGACTATCACACCACCATGGAATCTTGGCATACTATACTGTTATCGATGGGTTAACTAAGGATAAATTGGGTATTTATCACCCAAGATATAAATTTATGATGAAATAGCATAAGATTAGAAGTTTTGATAAAATAGCATAGTGAAAAGATATCATGGTTTAAAAATACAACATTTTAATAATTTCACGGTTCAGAATCACGGTATTTAATATATTTCACAGTTGTGGACTGTGATATCAATTTTTATGGTTTAAAACGCGATATCTTTAATGAGATTGTTTTGAGAAACAACTAGATATTTAATAAAACGATTGAACAATAGCCAAAATTGTCAAATTGTTTTAACTATTGTTTAGTTTTAGGTTATTTTCGTGTTTTAAGCCGGAAAAAGTTTATAAAATCATAATATTTATTAATCTAAAATTTTATTTATTTTAAGATTTTAAAGAATTAAAATTTTTACAATTTTATCAAAATTTGAATAGAATTTCTTCTATATAAAAACTATACTTAAAATTGTCCCGTTTAAAAAAAACTGCATAAAACCACAATAACCGCAATCAACAAATTCTAATTAAACTCAATAAAAAAACATATATACATGCAAAATGAATAAAAAATAATTCAATAATATAATATTCAATTAATCCCAAAACATATAATCATAACTCATATATCTATCTACGTCTGCTAGATAACTCAGACTCATCAATAGCACGATTAGATCAAGCTCTTGTTCCTGCTTGAGTGGCCTCATCATCTACCATGACATCATTAAGAGTTAGACTCTCTTCACATATTTTAAGTCCAGTGCGACATACATTTAACCATCAGAATATTATGGTGTGAACTTTGCTTTCTTTGTTAATACTATGAAGATCCTCACATAGCAAGAAGCCAACATAGTATTAATAAAAACATCAATATTGAATTAAAAAATAAATGCATAAAATTTAACGGTTAACATATATTAATTATAAAAAGACTTTTATTACTTATATGATGTTGAATCCGTTAGGTATATATTGCTTATACTGTATATATCCAGGTGGAGAAACCTGCTTGGGATCTGGAGTAATGATCTGTCGTGTTATACTCATTTATCAAATCATATACTCCTCGTAAATAATTACATGATACATATTTGTAAATATTTTATTTATTTATGCATCTCACCATGATACATAAGCACTATATCAGTTTAACCGGTCATAATCTATACGAAGTACTAGATTGATCCATATAGCCAAGATGAGTTATATAATTAGGATAGAAAGTTTCTCTACCAAGGAAATCCTATCCCTCGGTGATGATAAGGTTATACCTATACTCTTTACATGTCTTCTTCTTTTTTTCTAGACAATGAAAAGAAAAGGATGGTAAAGAGTTACTCTTTCCAATCCATATTCCATACTCTATGGTCAATACGAGTACTTGATAAGCTAACAATTAATGTCCATTGCTTTCATTAATCTCTTTCATCAATATTTTTTTTTTATTTTTTATCATATAATCTGGTGATTATAAATTTATCTCAGTCATTATCTGAAATATCTTGCACTCCAGTAATAAATCATGCAATTGTCAAGTACATAGTTATTAAACTTGGCCTAGCAGTTGACTGGGGATTCTTTATTTATTGGTTATTAACTTGTATCAAAGTAAAAAATACTAGAAGAAAATTTTATTCTTTTAATGCGAGATTAGAAGTTTATTAAAATAAATATTTTATGTTTACAAGAAAAAAACTTGTATTTTTATAATCTAAGATTAAAAAAATTTTAATTTAAATACTTTAAATTAAAAAAATATATTTTTAATATATGATAAAAAAAACTTTTCAAACAATCTTTTAATCACAAATTATATTATTTAGAGTTTTCTTCCCCATATGCTAGTACCTTGAGGTACCGTACTTTGACGGGCAAAAAAATCTCAACTGCACCACTCCGTACGACCGTCACCGTTTGATTTCATATAATCATATTACAAACGGACGCGATCATCATGGCCCACATTTAGCAGGACCCCCTTGACGGAATGCATCACAGTACAGCTGGATGTACCAGAATTCTATCTCAATACAAGATCCCAGTAGATCTCCTAGACCCCACTGTAGTTTGCTATGAGCTAAGCCGCATGCAGCTCCGTAGCCAAGAACGAGCTCCGGCTTCATGAAGCACCACGTGGCAGATCTAGAAAGTAGAATGGTAATGCATACGGTTACAGCTATTGTCTGGTATTGTTGTAAAATGCGGATTGGAGTGGTCCACCCGGTGTCGGGATTTAAATTAAATAAAGAAAGGTAAAACCTCGGTAATTCATTTAAAAATCTATATTAATCCAGTCCAACCTAAGTGAATTATTTGATTGATTTTTTAAAAAAATATTTTTTACAAAAAAATATTGTTTGACTTATTTACTTTTAAAAATAAAATAAAATAAAATAAACCTGAATTGATCTCCTAATAAATAAAGTAGATAATTTTCTAGATTGATTTGATTTTAAATTGAATTAAATAAAATATTGATTTAACTTGGCAGGTAAATAGTAAATAAAATAAAATAAAATATTATTATCTTAATAAAAAAAATATTAATTTAAATTAATCCAAACCCCAATGATACATGAATCAATCCAACAATATAATAACCCCATATTCTTCTTCTTCTTTCTTTTTTCCAGATTTGTGCCGAGTTAGAACTCACAACGAAGTGAACAAATCAGAATTGTCATGTTCTAATCAGAGACAGGAATAACTACGTGGCAGTCAACATATGGAGGTAAAGGGGGCATTTGCATTGTTTTACCATTTTTCTCTATAAAATATATTTTCAGCTTCAAGACAAAGAGATCCTTCTCCTCACAAATCCAACTGTAATCTTTGATTTTTAAGTATTTTAAGGCAGCAAAATCAATGACATTGTCAGGCCCTTGTATGAATCTCCAAAAACTGGAGAGTTCTTTTTTATATAAAATCACTTACTAAAATATATGAAAATTCATCCACTAAAAAGCAATCTTTAATCCATTAAATATTTGAAAGGAACTTAACTATCTAGTCTAGTAGTAAGAGTTTAGAACTAAAAGATTTGCTCTATCTATGATTTCAGGTTCAAGCTATATGGTTGCTAATATGATGACTACTGGAGGCTTACATGGTCGTTAATTTTATAGTTCGTACGATTAGTCGAAGTGCACGCAAGCTAACTCAGACAATCACGTTAATAAAAAAAATATCTAAAAAGAAATTCATTTTAACTGAGAATATTACTATACATAGACGATTAAAATATCTTGAGACTCAAATTGAGATCTTTAGAGAATATATATATATATATGATTTGTCAAAGTACATCTCTCCAGCAATCCGAAATGATAATTTAAGACTCGACTAAGTATTTGTTTTTTTTTTCCAGACATGATAGAACATGAAAAAGAGAAATACCCAATCTTAGACAAAGAAATTTTAGACATGAGCTAAATATAAAATCATATATCTGAACAATATTAGTTTGTATATATGAATATATACAATAAAAAATGATTATCCTTTTATTCTAAAAAAAAAATACATATTAAAAACTTTTGTTTAAGAATGATAATTGTGCAATATTTAACCGTCAAATACTGATATTAATTTGTTTAAACTTGACATTATAAACTAATAAAAAAAGCTCATATATATTCTAAATGACAAAACCATCATAATAATAATAATAATAAAAAAAAGCATCTAGAAAAAAAACCAAAACTTCAAAAAAGGCTCGAGATTTAATATATAAATATAAATATAAATATAAATATATATACATTGCATGTAAAACGTGAGAACCTTGTTTCTTGTACAAGTTATGGACGTGGTCAACATGCAAGGGCAACGTGATGGGGAATCGAGCAGACTTTTCCTCCTTGTGCTCTTTGTCTATCCTCATTTATAGACTGAGGAAGGCTGCTGGAAGGGCAGCAGCAGCAGCTCATGTGAGTTTCTTTAATGGTTTCTTGGGTTCCTCCACCACTCTGTCAGTTTCTGCGAAGGTACGGAAGGGCGTAGCTACCTAACTTACCTTCTTGCTATTGTGCAAGACTTGGTGTGTGAGTGCATATGGCCATTATCTGGGGTACTGAATTATATATAGTACTGGTGAAGTAGCTGGAGGGTTGGACTAGAGTCAACTCATTAAGCTGGTTGCTAGAGAGATTCACTACTACAAATTAGCTTTGAGTAAGCTGTACCTTATCAGATCAATATAGTTTTTACTAATTAATTCTAGCTGTTTGTTTAATTAGCGAATCAAGAATTAATGTAATTGGACCAACAATTTTCTGTTATTAAAAAGAAAGTTAAATA
>Ga0325401_1002316_pt1 | contig 16883 bp, 9 predicted proteins | sample PopdelMetagenome_FD_205666 | JGI IMG/M metagenome (GOLD analysis project Ga0325401, IMG submission 205666) | Populus deltoides microbial communities from Bellville, Georgia, United States - Xylem-PdKOR-R2 | ecosystem: Host-associated > Plants > Phyllosphere > Stem > Wood/Secondary xylem | place...
ACTTTTTAAAATTTGCTAAATATATACTGTAATATCTTGCAATTGTAAAAATATATAAACAATAAATTATAACAAGGAGAAAGTTGAGAGATTATGAAAAAGGAATTTGAATATGAAAAGCTAGAGTCTTTCGGTAAGTCAGCACATTTAAAAAAATTATTTTGTAAAATAATATAGGCGCAAAAATAATCAGAAAGTCACAATTAATATCTATGACATGCTAGTTGCATTTGCAACTAGTGTGTCCTAGATGGTATAAGTGATTTTTCTAACATAAATGGTATAGATGACTTTTTAATAAAGATATTCTGAAATAGACTATTCTGTATTCTGTCATCAACATTAAGTCAAAAGAAAAAATAATTTACACAATCATAAATAATTAATTTTTCAGCATCAAAATATAGTTCATATATAAAATTTAGACGGACAATTAATATAACATAATATTTTATTAAAAATTAAAATAATTATACTTTTATTCATAATTTTCATAATATATAATAACATGTAATTATATCTAATAATCTCCCCAACTTGTTGAAGGGTCTGAAGCACTCGTGTATGGGTCTGGAGCATCATCCTAACTCGTCCAAATCGAGGACGAGTTTATAATGTTCATGCAAGTTTGAGGAGGACTAATGATATCCCAACTCGTGGATGAACTTGGGACACTCGTGGATAGGCTTGGGATGGTTGTGGACGGACCAACATCCCAACCCTTCCATGATAAGCAATCTCATCTTCTACTAATGTTGTTTCAAGATGCTCAACCTCCCCAACCTCATGAAGTCCACCATGACATAAAATTAAGCGTAGTGTTGGCCACAATATGTCCTTTTCCATTGAAATCTTCACAGATAGTCGTTGTTTTCCGAGCTTCCCGTACCAAGCAATTAATCTATATACATACATTAAAAACCAATTAGTAGTCATCATTCATGATAAAATTAATCTGGTATTTAATAAATGTAAAACAATATTGCATATCAATCAATTATGTCTTGGATATTAGGGGCATAGTGCATCGAATTTCATGGATGATTTGGGAAACATGACAAGGTCGAAGTAATGAAACAACATGTAATGAATAGACACCATGTCATATAGGCATCTATATCAATTGTCGGATGCCACTCCTCAAAAACACGATCTCTATTGGCATCCTAAATATCAAATGTAAGATGCATGAATTACCAACCAGTTTCCCTCACGCCTACCCTAGCGACTAATACTGTGCAGCTCATCTCCGGTATCAACATATCTGAAATATGCTGAGATAGTCCAAATTGACACATTACCTGATTTAGATAATGTATCTTAACAATGTCAAAGCAATGCAACAAGACTTATGCTAACCAAATATCATATCCCTCACGACATATTGGCAAAAATAAAAGTATCAAGTCCTCTGTATAAGACATCCATAAAGCCTATTAGAAACATATAAATAACTTATTTTAGATTAACACTCAAATAAAAAAAATTAAATACATGTGTTACATACCTGATGCGGTAGTTGGGCATCTAACTCATCATGGTAAAACTTGTGGATATGAGTGAGATTTACCGTGAAATGTCTAACCTCACATCATCTGACATGACATACCACAAAGTTAACACCTTTTTTTTGCATTCAATTTATATAAATAACATGTTGAATACAATCAAATATTTTTTTTTAATTATTACCTAGAACAAATGAAGAGTGGCCTCTGAGTAACAGTGTCAAACATGTTATTACCCTAACTCTCTGAACGTCCAATATGAATATACTCCCATGACCAGAACTATATTAATCAACATTGAGAATTATAAGCATTTAAAATGTCATTAATTCTAATAATCAAATAATTTGAAATACATAAACTTGAAGAAATAGGAGACACCCAACAATTTATCTTCTCTTTTTCAGACATGTTTTACATAGTTATCGGTATAAATATGCAAGTATGCTCCCCCTCAACTATAATTCAGAATGGCCCAAAAATCATCAAGTAGTGTTAGAAAGTATAATGGTACTGCATTGCCACCAATACTTGTGAAAATAAGACCTCCAAACATATGTAATATGTATGCTCGAGCATACATAATCAGTTTGTCTCCTGTCACATCTATTGAGGGGTTTGAAAATTTCTATTGAGGGGTTTGAAAATTAGCATCCAACCATGTCAACTTGATGCAGTCGCCTCTATGTGCATTGGATGGAGGCACCCGTCCTAATAGACAATCACATAACATATCTCTATCAATCGAGCCTCCACAACTAGTGACATGTGTCCCATCTATCGAAAGATCAAATATTATCTCCATATCCTGGAGTGTTTGTGCCATCTCACCAATACGTAGATGGAAGGTGTACGTCTCGCGTCTTCATCACTTATCAATGCTGTAATCAATGCATGATTAAGATGTATACGACGCAACTGACTAATCTCATAAAAACCAGTCTCAATACATATGGATGCACGCGATCATGTTGTCTAGGTGTGACCGGATGATCACTGTCCTAAAAATCAAACAACTTAGTTAAATCATCAATTAATATAGTTAAAATTGTACAATTAGAAATCTTAATTAAAATATTCATCTTACCTCTCCACTCCAAATATCATCTGAACGATATTGATCCTGTATATATAATATCGACCTATCATCAGGACTTGCAACAACAATAAGGTGGCCATATTTGTCGGCACTCCTAGAAGAGTTCGAACCTCCTCTAATCCAAACCATATGTATCTCGAGGTCCTGTATAAAACAATATTAGAATTTGCAATATAATTGAACATATATATAGTTAAATTAAAAACATTAATTGAAGTTGACTTAATTTAAAAAATATATATATAAAAATAACATACGTTGTCTAGTTTCACAAGTTTTTTTTTCTGTTATAACCATTTTGATTGTATATACAACATCTATTCAATGAGTGCCCTTCTTCAGCATCCATCTCATTATATAAACGAGTGAATTTTCTTTGATCTTTATCCGTCTGCCATCTATTTGGACATCCATATACATTTGGACTAGTATATGCATACCATAATGATGACCAGGCAAAAGTTGAAAACAAGGACTTTGCATTTTTATACAACAAGTTGTAGTAGAAATCATCAACAAATTATATATAGTCCACATCTCGTAAAGTGCACATGCAATTACGTATGAACATGGTCGATGATATAATTATCATTTACCACAAGTACCAGTTGCTGGAGGTGTCTCGGATTGAAATATACCACCTCCAAGATCAAATAGAGATATCAAATGTGATCTAGAAGTTGTCGCATCAAGAAGTATTTTAGCTAGGACTTTTGGAGGCCAGAACACATCACAATTCAAAATTTTTTTTTAACTTTATCTCTGTACTCCATAAAATATTTATTACATCTAAAAAACATTATCTACACTATAACTAAAATAGGAAATCCATGGATAGTTTTTAAAACATTATTAAAACCTTCGACAAGTTCGTGGTCATATTGTCATAACGACGACCACCATAATCATAAGATAATGCCCATTTTTTTTAGGTTCAACTTCTAACCACACTTTGATTGCATCATCAATCTCTATTAACTCCTCATATAAAATGTCAAAATCTTGTTTAGAAGGATTTATACACATCTTATGTAACATATTTTTCAAGGCAACATTTTTTAACTTTGTCTTGAAGTTACTCATAAAGTATGGTAAACAATGATATCTAATAAGCTTAGGAAAAAATTATGCCATAGAATTCTTTATTACCACATGTCTATCTGATATAATACACAACTCGGTCCATCCTCCAATCATATATCAACGAAGAAAATTAAAAAATCAACTCCAATTATTGTTCGTCTCTTCTTCCATAATAGCAAAACACAACAGATAAACATCATTATTCGTATCATAAGCAACTACAATCAACAACTTAGCCTTGTACTTACTATAAAGGTGAGTATCATCAATACTAATTAGAGAATGACAATATTTAAACCTATTAATTAAAGCACTAAATGCCCAAAATGCTCTCTCAAATGTTGCCTTATTGTTATCTACCATTTTATGATCTCAAGTGATAATTGTTCCTGAATTGGAATCTCTGATGGCTAGTAGAGTTCTATATAGGTTTTGAAATGACTCTTTATGTATACCAAATAATCTCTTCAATATGTTTTTTTTTTGTTGTCCACGCCTTCCAATAAGATACTTCATGCCCATAATCCTTCTCTACGATACCCTAAATCATTGCAACACTCGCACTTATCTCCCTCTTCTTAATTGTCAATATCATCTTAGCAATTAGATATAAGTCAATTCGATGATGAAATTGTAAAACAAGATGGTTTTGACATGTGTGTGACACTTTCAATTTAGAAATTTCCCATGAATCAGACCTTTGGTGAAACCCCTATGTAAATATCATTTACAAATCGGTTCTTGAACACAATGCAACTAAACATAAGACTTTATTGAATGATGAATCTTGTACTGCAAAGAATTCTTTATATGCCACTACTTTATTGCATCAACACTTTCAGACCTGTCTTTGAATCTTTTCCCAATCATTGACTCATCAATTAATAAGCCTAAATGCCTATTACTATTAGCCCAATCATTGCATCCATATTGGTCATCCATACTAACAACCTCAAATTCGGGAGCTAGAGGTGCCATGTATTAATTAACAAGATCAAGCAACTCAGCATCCTCATCTTTCTCATCAACCATAACTCTATTAATATGATGCTCATTTTCATCATCACTTAGTTCAGATTCTCCATAGTAATATGAAGCAGATGTCATACTCAACCGAGGTTCCATATTAACAATTTCCTACCCCCGAAACTTGTCTACTAGCATTACCACCTAACCTAGATGGATCAGTTGTTTGTAATGTCTATATGGTTCTCTGAGAGTTACTTGGAAACTGGGTCAACTCCATACTAGAAGAGTTTCCTTGTCTAGTTTCATTATTCAAGTAGAGCTCCAGAATATTAATCCTATTGATCTTTGCAAACCCACACATTGAATTCACACTCTTATCACTATAGATCGGTACACTTACATAACGAGCTTGACTAACCCTGATTTGCAACATCCTATAAGTAATTTCAACTTCTATTTCAAACACATTTTAACCAAGTTCATCACATAACATTTTTTATAATTCGTTAAAAGGCATGTATGATGTAGCAATTAGGAATTTATGGCTTCTTCCATTATAAGTGATACCACTATCGGTATTGACAATGATACCATTATGAAAGCATAATATTCCTAAATTATCAAATATTCTATCAAACAACACTACAAAACATAATTTTAATTTATTAATATCTTGGAATTAATCAAAATGCATCAATTATCAACTAAAAATATATCTAATTAACCTAATCCATAATTTAACGTAAATCAACATTAACATTTCAAACACATAATTTTGTTAATTCACAATTAGCAACAACCTAAAATAATTGGTTATTTAACAAAATAACCTAACTATCTACTAAAAATATATCTAATTAACATAATCTATAATTTAACCTAAATCAACACTGACATTTATTCTCCATAATTTTGTTAATTCACTAAATAACATAATTAATACTAAGTAAACATAAATTAATTCTAATTAACCTAATTTCTAATTCAAAACTCTAACATTCAATAAAATAAAATTAACACTAATTAAACATAAATTACATGAAATTAATTGAGGGTGTTCAATATACTTCTAGAAGTAAAATGTGGCTAATAAGGGTGACCGGTGGTGGTGTTTTGGCTGGAATGTGGTTGCCCCTCCGCTGGTAGAGAGAGAAAGAGAGAGGTTGTCGCAGGTAGAGCTAGAGAGAAAGAGATAGATGTGTGATGTAAAGAGAGATATGTGTTTTAGGGTTGCTTGGGGTGTTTTTGGTGATGGGGAGAGAGAGATCTAGCTGGAGATGAGAGGGGAGGATCGGCGGAGGGAGAGAGAGAAAGAAAAAGAGTCACAAGATTTAAAATTCAAGAAGAGTCGTGACTGATTGAAGTTTGCTACATTATTTTTCAACTATGTTACTTTATTATTATTTTTTAACTGTGTTAAAAAACAAAACAAAATTGAAAAGCTCGGTTTTGTAAATGAACCATTACCAATCCCTTATTTGCAAAATAACTGGCAATAATAGTTGTTACTATTATATAATTGATGTTATGCTATGATTTGCAAATAACATGTTATAACTTTGAAATCTTGATTTCATTAAATAGGACTGTCAACTAAACTATACAGAGAAAGTTCAAGCATACAGTAGTATCATGCTTGTATTGCACACTGAAGAATTTCCTTGGATCCTTCTTTGTGATGAATTTTTGTTGATGTCATGATGTGTGTCATCATTTGTGTACTTGCTCAGTCCTGTCATGCCGGCAAGCCTGTATGATCCACCAGGACTAGAAACTAGAAGCTAGGGTCTTGGTTCCCCTATGAAAGTGATAATTGAGCCAGTAAGGAAAGAGGAAAGAAGGAACCATGGCTTTTGCGTGCTTTTTGGTGCATACTGACTGCTTAGCACCAATCTAGTTGGTGTCTTCCTCTTTAAGTTAGACCAAAGAATGCTATGGACTTGATTGGTTCAATTAATGTTGGGTCTACTCTACTGGTAAGGTGCAACAAATTCAAAAGTAAATAGTGGGAGAAGAAATTGCCCTCCTCATTGCCTAGCAAGCAACAATGTCCATGGACCCCATCATTTTCTTTTGCGCCTGTCCCCTGCACAAATTAAAAGACAATTCTAATGTTGCAATCACTTTAAAACCATCAACATGTATTACTTTACAAATAAGGAAGATTTGTTAAAACCAAGATTTACTTTAGCAAGAGTTATTAGTCACAACAGTGGTTTTACAAAGATTGGTAATCTTGGAAAGTAGGTGGAAGTTCCTCTATTACATCATAGAATTACCAAGCAGGTCGTATAATTACATCATTGAGAACATGCCGCCGAAGTTGGAAGAGCAATAACTCATCATTAGCGACGAGAATCACCCTTTGTAAATCAGTTTTGGTAGTTGTCCTGCTGTATCCAATGCAATCTTCCCTTATTCCAGAATCAATCTGTTATGAGATTGAAAAAATATGCAGAAGATTTATATGGGGAGAGAATGAAAGTAAAGCTAAAGTCCACCTAATCCATTGGAGCACATTATTCCAGTCGTTGTTAGATGGAGGACTGTGATTAAAGAAGATGCATTTAGTGAATAAAGCCTTCGTTATGAAATTATGATGGGGGATTATTCATGATAAGACCAACCTCAATTGGGCCGCAGGAGCGCATTCCTCCTATTCAGGCTAAAAGAAAAGATTCCTAACTATGGAAAGCAATTTGCAAAACTTGGCCTCGTGTTGTTGATGGTGTTGGCTGGGCAATTGGTAGTGGAAGAGACATTCAGTTTTGGATGGATAATTGTCTAGAAGGTTTTGGCCCGTTAATTAATCATGCACTTCAAGAAATTCCAGTGGAGATGAAAAACCTATCAATTGCCAAAAATGGTTAACATTAATGAACAATGGAGATGGGAAGCCTTTGCCCACCTTCTTCCCATATAAGTGACTGTAGCTATGGCTAGTGATCTCCCTCCTACTAGCGTGATAAATGATGATAAGGTCTTCTAGAGCTTTTCTTCTAGTAGAATCTTCTTCATTAAACCTGCATACGAGTCTCAAACCAACATGATGAATTCAAGGATCCTATTTGGAAACTCATATGGAAGTGGAGGGGACCGGAAAGAGTAAGAGATTTCTTATGGACAGTTGCGCGTGAAAAGATCATGACCAATGAATCTAGGGTTCATCGTAAACTTGCTCCTAATCCATGTTACCATACTTGTCGGATTGAAATGAAAATAGTGCTTCACGTTCTGAGAGACTGCAATAATAGAAAATGGCACAACCAAAAACACCCAAAAAAGACTCCCTCAAATTGTACTCCTACAGCTATAATTAGGTCATTGGTTGCAGATACAATGTTAGCCAACGAGATTGATGCTAACAATTTGAAAATCATTAAGCAAGACAATATGGTTAGCTGGAAATACCCTCTAAAGCAATGGATGAAATTAAAGTTGATGGATGCAACAATGGCAATCTAGAAAATGCTGGTTCAGGTGGAATTATTCAGGATCGTCTGGTTTCGTGGGTTAGAGGTTTTGCCATGAACATTGGATTTAGTAATTCTGTCAAAGCTGATCGTTGTTGGGTTGTGATCACCGGGTTAGTCAACAAAGCAAGAGAGTTATTGGCTGGAGAGAAGTTTCAATTCAACTGTGTATAAAGAAGCCAATTCAGCTTTTCAAGGCTCTTAAGCCCTAGTTTCAACCAAAAAACTAATAAGAAAGATAGAGGGAAACATATAAAGATTTAAAAATAAATGCAAGAACTTGAATTTTTTTTTAAGACATAATTTGCTAGAGAATGACATTGGTTAAAAAAGTGTTTGAAAAATAGTATAATCTGAACAGAATTGTGTTTTTGAATATTGGTTTTATACTATTGGGATTTGTTTGTGGTTAATCTAGAGTTGATTATGATCTAGTTTGGTATCTTCCAAAGTGGGTTAGAATTATTTTATTGAAATCTTTTTAATGATACTAGATGTGTTAAAATGGAGTATCGGTTTGTTTCCGGTGAGCCATTCTTTCTTTTTCTTCTCTCATTTCTCTTTTTTTCCACATCTTATTTCATCTTCCTTTCTTGGCCATTAGATCTTCAATCTTTTATCTTGGCTATTGAATCTTTATAAAATTTTGGGTTGACTTTTGTACATGTTAATTAATTTGTATGAGATATTTATTTTGGTTTCTTACTAAACAATTGTCATTTCTAATAGCAGTCATGTACAAAACCAATATTTAAAACACAATTGTCTACAAAACCAATATTTAAAATGTGATTATGTTCAAACTGTGTTATTTTTCACTTTCAACTTATATCATTTTTCCAAAACTTTTTACCAAATTGTGTTAGAATGGTAAAAGACCCAATAAATGCTAATTTTAAAATCAAATGGGAAGTTGATTATTGCTTTATTCTATTAAGATGAAACATAAAATAAAAGAGTCGTACCATTCCATTCTAGCTTAACTTTTCATAAAGAAATCTTATCATTGCTCTTTTCTTCTCATGGATTCGACATGTCTGAACTGCCCCTTAGCTTGGGCTGAGTGTGAAAAAAAACCCTGACTAGATTTCACTAAATCTACATGGAAAGTCAACCCATGACTTTTTATTATATTTTTTTTTGTAAAGCAATATCGTTTTGATATTTGTTTTATTAAAAAAATTAATTGACCCAAATCAACTTGCAAAACTCGTGACTTAAGTTTTGCTTTAAGTCAATCCAGGATTGAGTTTAATAACTATGTGCTATAAAGTAAAAGGTGTGTTGTATTATTTATACTAAGCTTAATACTAGATTATTGCTTGTGTTATGTTGTGGGTTGAATCAGTTTTTTTTAATGTAAAAAAACAATTCATGTATTGTTAGTGTGTTTTGTAGCAGGAAATATTTTTTTTAATTATATAGGGATTGACCTGATATAACCTGGTTAACTTGACAAATCTAAAAACAACCTAGATGACCAATAAAAATGTATTTTGACTAGAAAAATATCAAGATAATATTTTTTATATATATTGAAACGACAACATATTATATCGACTAAAAAAAACTCGAGTTAACTTGGAAAATCCGCTACTTATGTCATGAGACCTTGATAACACTGTTAAAAAGCAAAAAAAAAAAGTATATTAAATTTAATTCTTAATTAATCCAATGTTGAATGATGAAATTGAAAACAAAATCCAACTAAAAAAAAAGTCAAGTCAACCCTGATTAATACGTCAAACCTAGGTCATAAAATCAAGATGACCCGTTATAAAATAAATCAAAATAAATTATGAAGTTTAATTATAAATTAACCCAATATTGAATGATGAATTAAAAAAATAACACAAAAAACCACCCAAGTCAACCAAACAACCAAATATTCAAGGATGAAATTGAAAAACAAAACTCAACTAAAAAGAGATAAAAAAAACCCGAGTCAACAGGCCTAACCCGTGACCCAAGTCATAAGATAGTGATAATCCCATATAAAGCAAATGAAAAAAATTTATGAAATCAAATTCTTTATCAACCTAATGTTGAAAGATTAAATTGAAAACAAAAGGATAAAAAAATAACATGAGTCAACCTACAATCCAAGTTAGGCAATCGGGATAACTCCATAGAAAACAAATAAAAAAAGATTATAAAATTTAATTCTTAATAAACTCAATGTTTAAGGAAGAAATAAAAAAAATTAATTAAAAAAAGGACAAAAAAACATGAAGCTCAATAGAAAACAAATAAAATAATTATGAAACTCAATCTCTAATCAAATCAATATTGAAGGATGAAGTTGAGAAAAATTAATTAAAAAAAAAGATCGGGGTCAACATGGCTAAGTTGTAAACTCGCAAATCGGGTTATGAAATTATGATAACTCTATATAAAACAAATTATAAAGTCTAATACCTAGTAAACCCAATACTAGTTTATGAAATTAAAAAAAAAAAAACTAAATTTGAAATTAAAAAATCTCAAAAATTTTAAAGACCAAAATAAAAAAACCTTTGGCACTTCATTGTTCATTATTGTAATAAAACACCCAACCTTTTAGTATTATTAATGGATATATAAAAGTTAGAATGAGAATAATATGTGAAAATCTGTAAATTGTAATCCTCTTTTATCACATAACATTAATAAACCAACTAATTATATAAAAACATATCATCCAATTTAACCACATCATATTTAAAACCAACAAATAATAACCATAACCATACCTTGCTCATGGATATAAAAAGATAGTTTATTCCTCAATTTAAGAGAAGGAAAAATTATTATATTTCCTAATGAAATTAAAAAGATATACTAATTGGTTTCTATATTGAAAATAATTTATTCATGATAATGATAATAATATTATAAAAAAATTGATGAATTAAGGAATTGATAAACCAACGACTAAGCCTAATTATTCAAAGAAATCAAATCATGAAACTCATTTTTCATTAAGTATGGATGGTTAATTGAAAAGACACATCATCAATTTGAATACATCTTAGGAGCACACAACACTATTTTCCCATTACATAAAGCTAGCTTAATGACAATTTACCATCTACATACATACAAGTGAGTGAGTGTGTGTAGCTTTTCTAAAAGCTATAGCTTTGTATATATTATCAAAACACTAAAATTGATAGGTGATTTACTCTAACATGATTTTGCTATTCTTTACACAAAATAATTGCCTATTTATGGGGTAAAACTATCTTTTTTCATGAGTCAATAGTCATTTATAAATTGATTATGAGCAATTTAGTCTATTTAATTTTGTTGAGGCAACAAAGTTACTTCTTTGTCCTTAACAAAAAAAAGCCTTTTAATCAAGAGCTTTTTTGTCTTTTTGATTTTCTTTACATGGTTAAATAACATAAATATCCTTAGAAGTTGCAAAATATTGAACTTGCAAAGAGGTTTTTTTTTTTGTCTTTTTAATATTTTTGTATAGTAAAATGACGGGTTGAAACTTGATTACATAAAATTTTAAGGCTTGTTTAGAATAGTGTTTCTGTAAACCCCCAGATGAAATTCACAAAATTAATAAGAAAAATACTGTGTTAAATGAGTAAATTGAATATTTGAATTAAGAAGGTGAATTTAGATTTTGGAAATTTCAAATAAAATGTTCCTATAACAATTTAAAAATAGAAATATAAAAAATAGTGGGAAAATTAAAAAACAAAAAAAAAAAGATAAAAACCAAGAGGAACAGATAAAAAAGGAAAAGGCAAGGAAATAGAATGAAGAAGAAGGAATTTTGGGAAAAATGGTAAGATGACTAGAACTTACTTATATAGGTTTTAGTACGATTAAGTGATTTTGAGCAAGTTAGAGAATTTTTTAGCTAGGGTTCTTGGTGAAAAATTTGAGAAAATGTGATTTTGATTAGAATTGAATAAACTAGGTTGTAATGGATGTAATATCATGGAAAAAGTTTAAATAAATCATGGTGAAATTGAGAGCTATGTGGCTAGCTAAGTATGGAAAAAATGAAGGACTAGTTTAGTTGATGTTGTTGTTATTTAGAATTTAATTGATGTGTGTAAATATATGGATGATGACTTATAAAGGAAGGAGAAAGAATGAAGTTGATCGTAAAAGAATTTTTAAGAAATTAAATCAATTTGAGGATTCATGTATATGGTAATATAAATGGTATGCATTTATATTATAAAAATGTTTGGAAATAATGGTCACTATGATTCAAGAAATTAGATTTGTTAGGGTAATTGCAAACAAGGATATAAATAGGAAATTAGGGAAAATAGATAATTTTCAATAAAAAAAAATATATATTATTGATTTGAGTTTACATGATGTGGATACATAGCAAAATAATGATAAAATTCTTAAATGGAATGTTGTGAAGATTTTGTGAGATCAAGTAAATTTATGATTTTGAAATTTGGCCATAAATTGGAATGAGAGTGCTTGATAATAGAAAAATACTCATAATTAATGTTAACGTGGTGGAAGTAGATTTGGATAGAAATAATAAATGTATTAATGGTTTTTTAAATATTTTTTAAATATTAATTTTTTTAAACATGAAATATTAATTTTTTAAATATTTTTTAAATTTTAATTTTTTTATTGGTTTTATTATTTGATATTGAGTTATTAAGACTTAAGTTTCGTGATTTGTTCTACTTTTATTTTTGTTGGGATATCCCTATCTTATATCTCGGGACGCGGGTTAGTTAAGTTTACTCAAGTTGATTTGATTTTTTCTAAATTATTTTTTTTAATTTTATCCTTTGACATTAAATTATTTATGCTTGAACTTTGTTTTTTTTTTTTTTCCTTTAAGTGGAATTATCTTATGTGCGACTTAGTTAAGTGAACACATGTTGGCTCAAAGTTTTTTTTTTCTAAGTTTTTTTAATTTTAATTTTAATCTTATATCATGCTTGATAGATTAACAGAGTAAATACATGTTAACTTGAGTTTTTTTCTTTAAAGTTTCTTGTTATAAAATTGATTTTTTTTTCTTTTATCATTTAATATTAAATTATTAGAATTTTTTTTATTTTTATACTAATTATCTCAATTTTATATACTAAATAAATTAAGTTATGAACTTCTTTATTTATTTTAGAAAAAAAATTGATATAACCATGATATATCGCGTGACATCGTTAGCTCTCTTTCTACACACACACACACACACACACACACACATTTGATAGTGTTATAATTGTGAACCAGTGCTACATAAGTAATAGAAACTAAATGTAAGATGGAGCAAATATTTCATGACGGAAAAAAAAGTTGTGTTGGTGATCAAAAACTTAGAGACTGAACAAAATGATTTGTAGCAATCTACAATGTTTTGTGAGGAAAGATACAGTGCTTTCGCCACATGATTTAGCTTTTTTGTTAATAAAGCAAAACATTACAAAGCTAAATTCTCTACCAACTTAATGTAAAAAAAAACCAACAAATATAATTTTGGAAGGAAAAAAATCCACGAGAAAAAACATTGTAGCAATTGATAATATTTTGTGAGGAAAATTACAGTGCTTTCCCCAATAAAATAAAATAAAAAACCATTTAGAGAAATACTGTAGTAATCCACAGTGTTTTGTGAGAAAAACTATAACCCTTTCATCATATGATTTAGCTTTATTGTAATTATGATTCTTAACCAATTGAATATTAAAAAAAATCGACAAATATAATTTTGAAAAAAATCATAAAAAAATTATATGAGAAAACACTACAACAATTCATAGTGTTTTAAAAAAAATTACAAATCTAAATTCTTAATCAGCTCAATATTAAAAAAAAATCGATAGAGACAATTTTAGAAAAAAATAACAAAAAAAACACCAAAAAAAGAGAAAAAAATCATGTTGGAAACACTGTAGCAATTCACAGTGTTTTGTGATGAAAGCTACAGTGCTTCCCCACATGATTTAGCCTTATTTGTAATGACTTGTAATTGTAATTCTAAAAAAACTTAATATTAAAAAAAATAAAATTGACAAAGATAATTTGAAAAAAAAATATAAGAAAAAAAACCATGTGAAGAGACACTGTAGCAATCCACAATGTTTTGTGAGGAAAGTTACAGTGCTTTCCTCACATGATTAAGTTTTATTACAAAGTTAAATTATAACCAACTCAATATATATATAAAAAAATCGACGAAGATAATTTTGGAAAAAAAATATTACAAAAAAACACAAAAGAAACTGGAAAAAAACCATGTGAGGAAAAACTGTATCAATCCATAGTGTTTTGTGAGGAAAAACTTGTATTTACTTGTAATTGCAATTCTTAACCAGTTTAATATTTTAAAAAATAAAATTAACAAAAACAAAAAAACATGACAAAACAGAAAAAAAACCATGTGGAAAAAACATTGTAGCAATCCACAATAATTTGCAAGGAAAGTTACAGTGTTTTCATCACATATTATAACTGTAATTTTTAACCAGCTCAATATTAAAAAATAAAATAAAAAAATATAATTTCAGAGAAAATCATAAAAAAAAATTATGTGGAGAAACACTGTAGCAATCAACAATGTTTTAAAGAAAAAAATTACAAAACTAAATTCTCAATCAACTTAATATTAAAAAACAATCGACAAATATAATTTTGAAAAAAAATAGAAAAACTATGTGGGAAAATACCGCAGCAATCCACAGTATTTTTTTAAAAAAAATTACAAAATAAAATTTTTAACCAGCTCATTATTTAAAAAGTAAAATCAACAAAAATAATTTTGGAAAAAAAATATAAATACAAAAAAAAAAGAAAACAAAGGAAAATTGAAAAAAAATGAAAGTAATTTTGAAAAAAAAATAAAAAATAAAAAAAAAAGAAAAAAAGAAAAAATTAGAAAAAAAAATAAAATGAAAAGAAAAAAAAATACACTATAAATTAATGTTGTAATATATAGTGGTGTGAGTGGTGTGAGGAAACAGTGACATATCGAGTGACATCATTCTTCCACACTCTTTCAATATATACTAGTTACATGACTCGTAAGATGCCGTGAGTTAATTTTTTTGCTTAAAAAAATATTAAAAAAAGCTAAGATTTAAAAGTGTTAGGTGTTTTTATAAAGCTATACGCAAGAGTCTTGAGTTTGATTGCAACGACTAACCCAAGAGTAATATTTATAATAATATTAAACTTGAATGACCTCAGTTTAAGTGGGTCTGGCTGCAATACCAAACTTAAAAGTCTTGGATGTGGGCCTCGCTGCAAGGTCGTGTCATAAAAATATGATAATTAAATAGATTAATTAAAAATAAAAAAACAAAGAAAAAAAACTAACATGAAGAAAAAGAAAAAAAAACTGAATTAACTGGGTTAACCCGTCAAATTTGAGATTCGTGTCATAAAAATCTAATAACTAAATAGAAAAAAATTTAATATCAACAAAATAAATAAATAAAAGTTAATTAAAAATAAAAAAAGGCACCAACCTTTTCACCGTGGACTGCACTGTGCAGTCCACATTAAAAGACATAAAAAGAAAAAAAGAGGAAAAAAAACTAAAGGATAAAATTTCTAGTTGACTCATCAAATCAGGTTAACCAGTCAAACTCGGAATCCGTGTCCTGAAAGTCTGATAACTAAATAAAAACAAATTTAACATTAACAAACTAAATTAAATAAAAAAATTCATTAAAAGAAAAAACACAAAGAAAAAAGCAAAAAAAAAAAACCCATAAAGGCATAAAAAACAAAAAAAACAAAAACAAAAAAACAATTTTTTTAAATATATGTTATAATAATAATAATAATAATATATAAGTACAATTAAAAGGTGTGAGAAAAGCTATAGTATTTTCCCATGCCTTCAGGTTAATCCGTCAAACTCAGGATCTATGTCATGAAAGTCTGATAACTAAATAAAAATAAATTTAACATTAACAAACTAAATTAAACAAAAACAATTCATTAAAAGAAAAAAAGCATAAATAAAAAACCAAAAAAAAACCCATAAAATCATAAAAAATAAAAAAAATAAATAAAAAAAAATTAAAAACGAAAAAAAGTTATAATATAATATAATATAATAATAATAATAATAATAATAATAATAATAATAATAATTATTATTATTATTATAATATATAAGTGTAATTAAAAGGCGGCCTTTTAGAGTATTACTTAATTATACATATAAAATACGAAAGAATGCTAACGCCCCTGTTCGTAACTTTGTATCATCATTATCATACCATCACCAGAAAGCATCTGCGAAAAAGAAAAACATCCTTCTAAAATAAAAAAAAAAACCTTAGGATTAGATTTCGTCTAGGTCTTCGATTCCCTCGAAGGCCTGTAAACAACAACATCAACACCAATTGTTATTAGGTACACACATGTGTATTATCAAAATTTAAGTAGTATCATCAAGTTTTTTTTTTTTATCCGATCATCATTGTTTCCTTCTTTTTATGGTTTGATTTTCCTTTTTTTTCTCGTTTTTTTATACTTCAAATTGCAAGTTTTATGTTTTTTTTTTTCTGGGGGTGGGTGGGTTAAAGTGAGTGTCTTTTTTAGTGTTTTGGTGATGATAATTCGGTTACTGGTTTATCATAAAAAGAGAACAAATCATGTGTTTTCTTTAATGTTTTTTTTTCCTTCTTTTCTGCTGTTTAACATGTTTTCACTCTTACAGCGTTGTTTGAGTTTTTCTTTTGGTGTTGTTTTCACTGAAAGCAAACCCTGTGTAAGGATGATGAAATGGACATGTATATATGGTTTGGA
>Ga0325401_1002317_pt1 | contig 16883 bp, 12 predicted proteins | sample PopdelMetagenome_FD_205666 | JGI IMG/M metagenome (GOLD analysis project Ga0325401, IMG submission 205666) | Populus deltoides microbial communities from Bellville, Georgia, United States - Xylem-PdKOR-R2 | ecosystem: Host-associated > Plants > Phyllosphere > Stem > Wood/Secondary xylem | place...
GTGGCCAGGGAGTTGAAGGGTACGGTGGGCAGTTCTGAAAACTTGATGGTGCGCTGCACACTGAATACCGAGTTTTCGAGTTGCGCAAACAACTCGGCCGGGCTTAGCGCTAGCCACTCGCGCATGGACTCGGCGGCGCGGGGCTCCTGGTTGGCCAGTACGGGCGGGTCGCGCCGCACCTGGGCTAGGTAGCCGGGCGCCACGGTTTCGAGCCACGCCATGTCGCCGTGCTCGAAGCGCTTGCGCACGCGGCTGGAAGCGTACTCGCGCAGGGCTTTGGTCAGGGCTACTTCGCGGTCGGGGTGGGCCGCTTCGCCGCAGCCAGTAAGCATTAGCGCGTGCGGCACTTGGTTGATATCGCGCTCATAGCCAACCACGTATAAGCTCGTGATACCAAAATCGGTCGAGGCCAACTTCACTTGGATTTCCAGACCAGCTTCGTCGTACTGGCGTAGCAGTTCGCGGGTGGCGGGGTCTTGCACGTCGTCGAGCTCGATGCGCACGCCCTGGTCGAGGGCGCGGTAGTTGATGGCGTTGCCATCGCGCTGCAACAGTTCCAGCAGCCCGTGCGAGAGGGCGCGCTCCAGTGACTCGCCCGCGCCCATGCCGTTGGTGATGGGCGTGTAGAGCCAGTCGTGCTGCTCCTGGCCGTGCCAGTCGCCGGGCCACGTGGCGGCCGTTTCGATGGGCACCCACACAATGTTGCCGGCCGGATAGGTGTGCGCCTGCGTCCACACCAATTCGGTGTCGGGCGTGTAGGCGGTGCCTGCCGGCAGCCGGTCGCGCAGCGGGTCGAGGCAGGCTACCCCTTCGGCTTGCAGCTGCCGGTAAGAAGCCCGGCGGCGCGGCATTTGGGTTAAATACAGGTTGACGAACGTCTCCTCAGTGATTTCGCCGTAGGCTCCCACGCGCGCCTGCCCATCGGTAGCGCCGTAGCCAGTGCCGGTGCTCATGCCGCCGGGCAGCCACTGGGCCAGGCTCCACACGGGTACGCCTAGGTAGTCGAGGCTAGTGAGCGGAATCTCGTACACTGGCTCGGGCGGCAGGGCACTTTTGTAGAGGGCTACGGGGGCGGGGTCGGGTAGCGATTGGGAAGACATAGCAGGAGAAGTTAAAGGCAGGAAATCGGCAAACGGCCGGCCGGCTAGCTGCGCTTCAAATAGCTGAGCAGCCGCCGCTTTGCCACCGTTGGCCACGGGTTCCCAAGGCGTGAGCACCCCGTCGAAATCCAGGGGCAGCAGCACGTGCTGGTAGTGGCGCACATCGCCGTGCGAGAGCGGAATGTGGGCGTCGTAGGCGCGGTGGGTACTGATGTGGGTGGGGCGACCTAGGACGTCGAGCTTGAACTTGAGTGCGTCGCCGCAGCACAGCAGCTGGCGGGCGGGCAGGTGCAGCACGGCGTGGCCCGGCGTGTGGCGGCCGGTGTGGTACAGCACAGCCCCCGGGTGCAGCTCAGCGTAGTCTTCGTAAGGCCAGCTCACTCGGAACGCCTGGCAAAAAGGCAATTCGTCCTGCTGCATTACTACTTCAGGCTCGAAGGCCTCCACTAGCTGCCACAAGGCCCCGAACACGTGGCAGTGCGAGGCCGAGAGGTAGCGAATACCACCTAGGGTGCCGATAAAATCCAGCGCGGCGGCGTCGTAGTAGCCAGCGCCCTCAAAGGCTACGTTGCCGTGCTCAGCATCAACCAGGATGTAGCTGCGCGGCCCAATGCCTACTGTCGGTTCATTCCAAAATTGCCAGATGCCGGGCAGCACCTCGGCCCATTGCGTCGTGAGTCGCGCGCCTACCTCGGCCGGCGTGCTAAACTGCCAGCCGGCAGGCGGCAACGGGTGGCGATAGTCGCGGCACACCGGGCAGTCGGGCGGACCCGGCGCAAAGTAGCGCTGCCAGAAGCCGCAGTTTTCGCAAACGTAATGAGGCATTTAGGAATATTTTAAAAGATATTGCCACCTAGACTCGGGGAGCTAGCTACAAGCTGTCCAGTTCCTGGCTTTTGGCGGCTGCTAGGTCGAGCAGGCGCATCGTGTGCAAGTCACGGGCGGGCGGAAATGGAAACGGCTGCCCGTTGCGCACGGCTTCGGCAAACGCTTCGACTTGGCGCTGAAAGGGGGAAGCCTCTTTGTCGAACGCAACGTCCTCCACGGTGCCATCGGGGCGGGTGAGGGTAAGCGAGCCACCGGGCGTTTGGCCCATCGTGTTCACGGCCAGCGCCCGGCCTAGGTCGCCAATCACTTCGAGGGAGCGCCGCGGAAAGTTGTCGGGGCAGTTGTACGCCACGGCGTGTGAGAGCAGGACCCCACTGGCCGTCTGGCCGATGATGACCGCTCCGTCGTCCACGGGGTAGTCGTGGATGCGCTGCTGGGTGAGGGCCACCACAGTTGTTAGCGGTTCATCGAGCAAGGTTTGCACTAGGTCGAGGCCGTGGGGCGCGAGGTCAATCATGGCCCCGCCGCCCGCCTGCTCGGCCGAGATGCGCCAGTTTTGGTAGGTACCCTGGTCGGTATCGGGAGCCCAGTCAGCGGGCGTCCAGCAGGCGTAGTGAATGCGCACGCAGGTCACGCGCCCTAGGTCACCGTTTTGAATCAGCTCGCGCAAACGCACATGGGCCGGGTGAAAGCGTTGGTCGAAGGCCGTGGCGAGCGGGGTGCCAGCCGCCTCGGCGGCGGCCACCATACTAGCCGCTTCGGTAGCGGTGCGGGCCAAGGGCTTTTCGCAAAGCACAGGCAGTCCCGCGGCGGCCAGTGCCTGCGCCACGGAGGCGTGGTGGACATTGGGCGTAGCCACGTATACAGCTTGTAAGCCAGGCGTTTGCAGAAACTCATCTAGGCTGGTGGTGCGCAGCAGGGTAGTATCGTCGGGCTGCACGGCGGCCAGCGCGGGCTCGCTCAAGTCGCAGAGCGCTACTAGGCGGCCGTTGCCGGAAGCCGCGATGGCTGGGGCCACGTAGTCGCGCGCCACCCAGCCGCAGCCCACAATGCCCCACAAGACATCGGGTTGATTTTCGGGCATAAAAGCAAGAAGAAGGTTAACGCTCAACTGGGAGCAATCCGGCCGCGGTAAGCACCTGCTGGTGGAACTGCTGCGTGAAGCCCGCGTGCACGATATTCAAGTCATCGAGGGCTTGGTGCAGGCGGAAGCGCGCACTCTGGTCATGCCAGGCCATTTCCAGCACCCGGTCAAATACATCGGCGGCGTGGAAGGCACGTGCGGCCGGCACATCCACGACGCGGGTGCGGTCGAGGGCCGCCGTTACTACGGGCTGGAGGTCGCTCGGCAATTGTTGCATGGCCTGCTGCGTCGCCTGGGCCATCAGGCCCGGCAAGTGGCTACCTAGGAGCTCGTCGCCCGCGTAGCCGGGGTCGGGCAGCGCCGCATTGTGCAGGTGGTGGGCTAGTCCAGTCAAGAACGCTTCGCTGGGGTCAGCGCCGAAATATGGGCTGAGCAATACCGCGTAAATGGCCACCATCGCGCAATGGTCGGCGTGGCTCTCGGGCGGCCACAGCATAATGCGCGGCCGACCAGGATGGGTAGCCCCCGCCCGCGGCTGCTGCGCTAGCTGCGCCACAAAAGCTGGCTGCCGACCAGCTACTATCTCGCCTGATGCACTTGTGGCCTCCGCTAACTGCGCTACTAGATTGACCTCTAGTGGCTGCCCGGCATCGTGTAGCGCTTGTTGCAGCACCTGCCTAGCTTCGGTTTCGGCCATGCCCAACGAGCCAAGCAAGGCCACGTCGTAGCCAGGCAGACGCACGCCGATGAGGGCGCGGGCCGTTTCGCGCAGCGCCACCGTAGCCGGTGCTTCGCCCGCTACCAGCGCGCCCCAGGCGCGGCCAAACAGTTGTTCAGCCAGTGAGCCTTCGCGGCCGGCTACCCGCACACGCTTCAAGTCATTAAGCTCGCGCAGTAGCGGCAGCACCGTGGCAAGCTCAGCCAGCGCCTCCGGCCTAGCCGGGGCGCTGGTGTTTATAGAAGCCTGCACTAACTAGGCAGTCGGAATGTCGGGGCTGAACGACGCTAAAGCGGGGGCTAGAGCGCCTTTAGCAGCTTCTACCACGGGCTGGGGCTGGGGACCTTCTACGCCCGCAGCTAGCCAGTTAAGCAGTACCGCCTGCTGCTGCTCAAAGCCGTGAATGGGTACCTCGTTGGGGTCGGCTACCATCGGCGATTTAAAGAACACCCCTAGGGCCGGCGTCACGCCACCTTCATTGCGACGCTTGGCTAGGTCAGCTAGGCGGGCTAGCTCCAGCGCGAGCGGAGCCGCCAGAATAGAATCGCGGCAAAGGAAGTTTACTTTAATCTGCATCTTCTGTCCCAGGAAGCCCTCTATGTCGATGTTGTCCCAAGCTTCCTTGTTGTCGCCGCGGGGCTTGTAATAGTGGATGTGCACCACGTGGTTCTCCACTTTGTAGCCCGTTATCTGGTCAAGCACCGAGCCTTTGGTCGTGATTTTCGACGCCAGCGACTCCGCATTGTCCAGCGCCAGGCCGTCGCGGTTGCCTAGGATATTGGTCGAAAACCAGCCATCGATGTGCAGGTTGCGAGCGTGCAGAGCCGGAGCCAACACGGTCTTCATAAAGGTCTGGCCAGTCTTGCCGTCCTTGCCCGAAACGGGCACACCGCGTTGCTCAGCCAGGCGCAACAGCGCTGGCGCATCAGCGGCGCAGGAGGGCGTGAAGTTGACGTAGGGCACGTCTTCCAGAATGGCGGCATAAGCGTAAAGCATGGCCGGCGGAATCTGCGCATCATCGGCCTGCACGGCAGCCTCGAAGGCCTCGGGCGTGGCAAACTGCGGCAGCGTCAAATCGGGCATGGCCTCGGTTGAAGCTAGGTTAATAACCACCACGCGCTCTAGGTTTTGCTCTTCGCGGAAGCGCTGTAGATTAGCCCGAATAGCTTCGACGGCGGCGGAATGCGAGGCCACTTTCAGCAGGTGCTGGCCGGTTACGTTGCGGCAAAAGCGCACGTTGCCCACAGCGGGCCAGGGCTGGATGGCCTTCAGTTCGGCTTCCACATCAGCCATTTGGTGGCGCTCCAGCACGCCATGGTGGCGGGCAGCGGTGGCTAGGTCGTCGGGGCTCAAGTCCCAGCCGCCAAATACTAGGTTCTCATAGCGCACGAGCTGGTCGGTATGCTGCGCGGGCAGGGTAGCCAGTGGCAAGCCAGTGGTGCTCATGGCGCCGGCGCGTAGCAACGCTACGCCGGCCACTGCCGTAGTTGCTACGGCCCCGCCAAGCCCCACAATGGCCACGCCCAGGCGGGTAGTTTGCTGCGATACTGCTCCCGGCACGGCAGCAGAAAAATCTGATGTTGAAAAATTTTCTGACATAGAATAGAGATAGGAATTGGGTGGACCGGCTTCTTGCCGCTTGCTCGATAGACCCTACTATTAAGCGAAATGTTTTAGCAATATTCTTTATATTGATTTAATAATGTTGATGTTACGTTCATGTATCAGTAGCCTGTATTTAGCTATTTTAATTAGTAACACGTTGAAAATCTGCTAGATTAAAGTCAGACGTTGTAGTACTAGTAGGGTAAGCTGTAGAATAAAAAAACAAAAATTATATACCTCATCCTGGGTCTATTATCTCGCGTAAGCGACTATCCATATTCTTTTATTACGTCTAAAGTGGCTTGCACTTCAGTTTCTGATTAACAGCGGTCCAACCAATAACAGACGAGGTAAGTACAGCAAGGCTACTGTTCCTCCGCAGGTCATTCGTCTTCGCTATGTTCGCTAATTCTCGTCTGCTGCTTATCTATACCATTGTTTTACTAGATGTTATTCTAGGCTCAGCTCTAGGGCCCGTGCTGCCGCAGTTTGTGCAAGGGCTAGGCCAGCCGCAACTGTGGCTTACGCTAGGTACGGCTCTGTTTCTAGGAATTCAGCTGGTAGCTGCACCGCTGCTGGGTACACTTTCTGACCAAGTGGGCCGGCGGCCTATAGTGCTCCTATCGGCGGTGGGTACCCTGGTGGCCAACTTATTTTTGCTGCCGGTGCGCACAGTGCTCTTTTTCGTCAACCGTCTCAGCGATGGGTTCACCAATGGACTGTATTCGCTGATGCGCTCGGCCGTAGCCGATGTGTCGGAGCCGGAAGAGGTAGTGAAGACCACTGGCCTCGTGAGTACCTTCCAGTCATTGGGCGGCGTGCTGGGGCCGCTGGTAGCTAGCGCTGTGCTGTGGCTCGGGCCGCCCAAAGACCAGCAAACGCGGTGGGTGGTAGTGGCTGTGCTAGGGCTGTCGGTGCTCAACCTCATGCTGTCGTTCTTCTTTAAAGAAACGGCTAAGGAAACCAAGCAGTTTGATGCCAGTCAACTGCGGCAAGAGTTGGTGCGCAGCCTCAACGTCCGCCAGCTATGGCAGCGCCTACAGAAATTTGACCAAGATCGTCCTGGATTGGCTCCTATCACTTTGCTTACTTTGTTACTTACGCTCAACCAAGGCTACCTCAACTACTTTATTCCTTACGTGGGTTTAGGACAGCTCAAACTCGACGCCACGCAGATATCCTACTTCTTTGCCTTCTTCGGCGGCCTGTGCGCGCTCAGTAACTTTTTGTATTTCAAGTATCTGGTCGACCGACTCAATAAGCGCTGGGTGCTCATTGGGGCTGCCTGGGTGGGAGTGGTCCTACATTTGGTTTACGCCAATGTACACAGTTCACTACCTCTCCTTTATGTGGCGGCGGCGGCAGATGCGCTGTCGGCTTCTCTCATTGCAGGCCTACTAAATGGCTTATTAGCGCAGCTCTCCGACGAGCAAAGTCGGGGTGAATTATTTGGACTTACCCAAGCACTGGCTGGGCTCGCCAGTCTAATTACTACCCTCGCCTATGGAGGGTTGTCGCTGCTGGCACTTAATGCGCCTTTCTATTGGTTTGCGGCTTGCATGGCCGCATTGGCTGTCCTAGCTATGCGCCTGAAACTACCTACCGAAGAACCTGGCGAAAATATGAGCTAATGTTTGAACTGCTTGCTCCAGGCTCTCTTAGCTGAATAACTAGCCTTCAGCTAAGCATGGCTATACTCTCTATTTCAATTCACTAAGATCGGTTTATAGCAGGACTGTTCGGCAAACAAACCAGTTTTTCTAAACAACCTTGCCCTGAATTCGCCTTGTTTTCATAAGGATGCAGGTTTGTACTCCTTCTTACGGATAGGCAGGTTGCTCACTCCAACGAGAATAGAGCTGTTGCAGAAGCCCTGCGATAGGCTAGCCGCTATATCGCTTCGCTGCTGCAAGCCGGAACTAGCAGCCATCAGCCGCTACTGCCAGCCGATGAAACCGGCTAGTAGCAGCTGAAGTCACGGGGAACAGTTGCTTGTATGGCGCGGTCTCGTGCAGTAGGAGCATTGGTCAGCGGGCATTATCCAGCGCGAGCACAATTTTGCCGATCATCACGCCTTGCTCTAGGAGCTCATGAGCTGCGCGGAGGTTCTCGCTCGTTAAGCCAAGCAATGTTTTCTGCCGGGTAGAGCGGACCTGACCTGCTTCTACCAGCTGCGTGAGTTCGCGCAGCACCTGACCTTGCTGCTCAGGGTGCTGGTGGGTGATGACCCGGGTAAATACACTTTCCAGGTGCACGGAGATCGAATAAGGAGTCAGGCTGCTGACATCCAAGCTCTGATGGGCATCCAGCAGAGCCAAGTGTCCGTAGGCTTTGAGCAGCTGCGGCATGGCGGCCAAATGGCTGGCGGAAGAGCGGGTCGCCAGCACCATATCCACCTTCTCGATGCCGTGCTGCCTCAATTGCGCGGCCAGGTCCTGGCGGTGGTCCAGCACGACATCGGCGCCCATCGCCTGCACCCACTGTTTGGATTCGGGGCGCGACGCGGTAGCAAGCACCACCGCATTGGTGTGGGCTTTCAGCAGCTGGATGGCGACAGACCCAATGCCGCCAGCCCCGCCCAGAATCAGCACGGTACCGACTCCCGCCGGCAAGTGATTATCGTTGCGCAACAAGGCCCCCCAGGCCGTTTGGAAGCTCATGGGTAGAGCGGCAGCGTCTGAAAAAGATAACGTAGTGGGTTTGTGAGCCACCACCCGGTAGTCGACCGCCACGTACTCGGCGTAGTTCCCGTCCCGCGAGAGGTCGCCGGCGCCATAGACTTCATCGCCTGGTTCGAACCCAGTGGTGTGCGGCCCTACTTGCTCAACAACGCCGGCGAATTCCCAGCCCAAGATCACCGCCTGGCCCGGGGCGGCTGACTGAAACCGGCGCACAACCGTGTCACCGGGGTTTACGGCAAAGGCGTGGATGCGAACCAGCAAATCGGTATCCCGCAGCGTGGGCAGCGGCACCTCTTGCAGGTGCAAGGCAAAATCGGCTAGCTCATGAGCCTGCTGATAGGTGAGAGCTTTCATGGATAAGTAGGCAAGGAGTTGAGTAAGTAGGTAATAGTCGATTGAGCGCGATCGGCGGCTTGACCGTTTGTTGGGGCAGCCTGCTTCCACCAACTTCCTCGGTCGCTGGGCGCAAACCCTATGGCGGAAATCCGCTCCTAGCTGGTGTGCTTGGCCTCCTCGCCACGCAGACAGGCAGCGAGGTAGGGCTTGGTAGAAAGCAAGCCGGTGCGTTCCCGCGGGCAAGTCGCTTGCCCGACCCGGTAGATTTTAGGCAATAGGTCGTAGCCGCTACGAGTGGTTAGGCACCGGGGAAATACGTCGCTTTCAGGTACTTCCGTAGCGACGTAGGTTTGCGGCCTAGCAGCTGCTCGACGGTATCGTGCGTGCCCGCCAGCATGCCGTGCTCGGCGGCGGCTCCCCACTGGGCGAAGAAGTTGGCCACGGGTTCGGGGAAGCCGGCGGCTACTTTCTGCGCGAGGTAGGGCGCTAGCTCGCTGTTGTGGTAGGTGATAGGCCGGCCCGCTAAATCGGATAGTTCCCGGGCAATGTCGTGAAACGAATAGACTTCGCTCCCGGTCAGGGTATACTCCTGGTTGTCATGACCTTCGCTCGTCAGCAGGGCGGCCGTGGCGGCAGCTAGTTCGGTCCGCTTGACGAACGCAATCTTGCCTTCGCCCGCCGGGAACCGGATCTCCGCCTCCGGTACTTCGCTGCCAATCAGGTATCCTAGGCCTTCGAAGTAGTAGCCATTATGAAGAATTGTGTAAACCAACCCCGACGCTTTCAGGTAGGCTTCCGTAGCCAGGTCGCTTTCCGTGACCTCGGGCATCACAAATTCGGCGCTGCGCTGGATGCTAGTATAGAATAGGTGCTTGACCCCAGCTTCCTTCGCCGCGTCGATGACGTTGCGGTGCTGGCGCACCCGATCCGTGAAGGCTACAGCGGAAACCAGTAGCACCTTCTCGACGCCCCGAAAGGCCTGCACCAGCGCGGGATAATCAAAGTAGTCGGCTTGCCGCACGTCGACGCCCCGTTGGGCGAGGTCCGTGGCCTTGCTGGCGTCGCGCACCAGGGCGGCGATTTCCGTGGCCGGGGTGGTCGTGAGCAAGCAGTCGATGGTTTCGTGGCCTAAGCCACCAGTGGCTCCCGTTACTAAAATCATGGTGAATAAAGAATTAAAGACCACTACTGCGTGGTCGGCAAGAAGGCAATGTGATGAGAAGACGACTAAAAAAAAGCGGCTAAAGCCTGGAAGACGAGTGTTGTGCAAGTAGTAATAGGCCTTGCTTAAGTGTCGGTGAGCAAGCAGGGAATCCGCCTATTCCGGACCAGGTGGGCTTTTGGTTATGACAGAGATAAAAAGCTTGTATATTTACTTGCGATTTGCAAGTGCAAAGATGAATAATAATACTTGCAAAAAGCAAGTAAAATATATCTTTTTTTATGAAAGAGCTAAAACAGCGTTCTACTTGCCCCATCAGCACCTCGCTGGATGTGCTCGGGGACAAATGGACCCTGCTGATTGTGCGAGATATGGTGTTCGCTGGCAAGTCGACCTACGGGCAGTTCTTGCAGTCAGCCGAAAAAATGGCGACCAACATCCTCGCCGACCGCCTGGCAGGCCTTGAGGCGCAGGGTATCGTATCCAAGACCGTGGCCGCCGACAAAAAATCAAAGTTCACCTACCGCCTAACGGAGAAGGGCTTGGATATCGTCCCCATTTTGGTCGAGCTTATGCTGTGGAGCGCCAAGCACTGCCCCGCCATCGTGGACCCTAGCTTACTGGCGGAACTCCAAACGGGGAAAGACGCAGCCATCGAGAAATACCAACGGCTCGCCCGCGAAAAGGTCCTGGCGTAAACAAGAAGGGCGAACAGCCCGGTTTTCGATTTCGAGTTGACGGCGGAATACTAGGCCGCCCTCAAGACGCTGGACACGAAGAGGAGCACCCTCCTCGACCACCACGCCCCGGCCAGCGTACAGAAGATTAGTCAAGTACATTTCAACATCTAGCGTACAATCCTTCCCTTATGGCGCGTATTTTCATTACGGGCTCGGCCGATGGGCTGGGGCAGCTCGCTGCCCGCCAACTTGTGGCCCAGGGCCACCAGGTCGTGCTACACGGCCGCAGCCCCGAACGAGCCCGGCAGGCCCTGGCGGCCGTGCCGCAAGCCGAAGCCGCTGTGGCGGGCGACCTCTCCACGCTGGCCGGCATGCACCAGGTGGCCGAACAGGTGAATGACCTAGGTCGCTTTGAGGCAGTTATTCACAACGCGGGCCTCTATCAGGTGCCCCAGCTCGTGCCCACGGCCGATGGCTGGCTGCCCCTGCTGGCCGTGAATACGCTGGCGCCCTACGTGCTAACCTGCCTCATCGAGCGCCCGGACCGGCTAGTGTACCTGAGCTCGGGGATGCACCGCCAAGGCGACGCCAGCCTGCACGACCTGACCTGGCAGCAGCGACCCTGGAACACGACCCAGGCCTACTGCGACTCGAAACTGCACGACTTGTTGCTCTCCAACGCCGTGGCCCGGCACTGGCCCGCCGTGCTCTCCAACGCCGTCGACCCCGGCTGGGTGCCCACCAAAATGGGTGGGGCGGGTGCCCCCGACAACCTAGCTAAAGGCGCCGAAACCCAGGCTTGGCTGGCGGCGGGCGATGACCCGGCGGCCCGCATCACCGGGCAGTATCTGCACCACCTGCGGCCCAGTAGTGCGCATGCCCAAGCCGCCGACGTGGCCTTGCAGGAGCGGTTATTGGCGGAATGCGCCCGGCTCACCGGGGTAGTATTTCCAACGCACACCTAGGTAAACTGATTCGCTACTTTATAAGAAGAAGGCGTGGTCGATAGACCACGCCTTCTTTTGCTTAGCTCATTTTCATTTACCCCATGAATAACCTCATTGCCATCATCGGAGCCGGGGTCGGTATCAGTCAGGCTGTGGCCCATCAATTTGGTCAGCCAGGCTAGGTTATAGGAGCGGGGGATACAGTTACACTATTTCATTTGTGGGGCGGTGGCGCTGGTAAGGCTTCTTAAAAAAACAAAACCACTGCCTGTTAAGGGAGAGAAGGAGCGAAGGGACAGGGCGTCCACAGCACGTTCTGAGTACCGTGACCGGTCCTGCTCTGACCACGTGCTGTGCTACACACCCAGCCAACGAAGCGGAACCGGAAAAATACAGGTGACCCATGGACTTTCCCAGTTCCGCTACTGACCTAGTCTATGGCTCGGGCCGGCACCCGCTATAAGCCTAGTGTTTCGCCATCCTGGGGAATGAGTAATTTTTTGGCGCTGATGTGCCGGGCCGTCGCGTGTTGCCGCAACGAGGCCCGCGTGGTGCGGCAGTGGTCCAGCGCGTCCATGTGCACGGCAATGACGGTGGCCTTCCCACTAGCCGCTACCAGGGCTAGCGTCTGCGCCTCATCCATGAGAATGGGCGTGTTCTCAAACCCGGCAACTTGGGCCCCGCCGGAATTGACGATGATGTAGTCGGGCTTGTACTTGATAATATTCTGCTTGATATCCTCGGTCCAGATAGCATCACCGACGATGTACACGGTTGGTTGGTTGCGGGCCTGCAGCACAAAGCCCGACGTTTTGCCCATCTTTTTCAATACTTCCCCGCTGCCATGTTTGGCCTCTAGGCGGTGAATCTCAATTCCCTTCCACACCTGCCCGTCCGTCAGCGTCTGGGCGCGGGTGAAACCTTGTTTGGCGAAGAATTCCTGGTCGGCGGGTTGGTTAATGAGCTCAATGGATTTGGGCAGCGCTTGACTGGCGGCTTCGTCGAAATGGTCTGCGTGAGTATGCGTGACGACAACCAAGTCCAGGTCCCGCACGATTTCGGCTACTGGCATCTTTAGCTCCACGGTCGGGTTGCGCTGTACGCCGCCCCAAGACTCAATGGCGCCCTTTGGGGAGAGCATCGGGTCAACGAGGATTTTCTGCCCAGCGTACTCCACAACCAGCGTCGCGTTGCGAATCAGCTGCACCTGGGGCTTGGCGCTAGGTTTGGATTGGGCATAAGAAAAGACCGTCGATAGGGACAGTGCAACGGCTAACACAATTTGTTTCATGACACTTTACGTTGAGGATACACGGGTTCACCAGTGCGTTGCTTGTCGTAAACAAGCAGTGGGGAATCCGGTGCAAAGGTCCAAACCGACTAGGGCTAGCTCCCTACCAAGTAGCTATGGATAGCTACCATTTTGATAAGAGGGGCTGTTTGAGCAGGTGAGTAGCCGTCACGTTGCATTGGGCCTATACCGCTTTATTAAGCGTGATGTGGCTTATCCTAAGTAGGGCCTTGTAGTCTGCTACCCGCTGCTTCTTGGTGATATGCACTTCCAGCAGCCGTATGCAGTGGTAGGCAAGTTGACCCGCGCCGCTTGGTGTAGGCTTCACAGCCGAAAGGCGTATACGCGGCCGTACTGTAAATCCTAGGTTAGCGACGCAGGCTCGGTGTACAATAAAGAACGATTTCCCGCGGCAAAGGCAAACGCAGTGGTTTGTCTTTGCCGCGGGAAACTACTATAACAAGCGGAGCAGACAGCTTGAAAGACAATAATGCAGGAGATAGAAGAGGCTAATTTATGAGCGGTAGCCCGTCCCCATGCCTTTATCCGAGCAACTGGAATGGCCATCGTGGTAGGCGCGGCGCGGGCGGGCCTGATGGCTGGCATTGGCTTAGCGCGTACCGGCAGTACCAGTGGTTTTCCTAGAAGGTTAACATAAAAGCCAAGGAGTACACCTCTTACTTTCTTCCTAGCTTTTCTTCCAGCACGGCTCGGTAGAGATTACCGCTATTTTCTTCATAACCTGTGAAGCGCTTGATTTCCTTCCCCCGGCTGTCGGCCACCAGAACAAAAGGAATGGCGCTAAAATTGAATTTCTGCCGCACTAAGTCGATCTGCTCTTGGTCGACGATCAGCTGTTGCCACCCCATTTGCTCCTGACCCAAGGCCTTTTGCCAGCTTTCCGGTTTTTCATCTAGGGAGACACTCACCAGGTTCACGCCCCGGTCTTTGTACTCGGCATAAAGTTTTTTGAGCTGGAGAATTTCTTGGCGACACGGCCCGCACCAGCTAGCCCAAAACACGAGCATATTCACCTTCGCCCCATTATCCATCATCCAACCTTGTTGTTTGTCGGGTCCTGTCAGGGGTAGATTGGGGTAAGGCTGATCAGGGTCGATGCGGTTAGCTAGATAGAGGTTGACTTTACGCCCAAAAGCGGAGGCCTGCACCTCTTGGTCGAACAACGCGAGTATCTGGCGCAACTCCTGCTCGGAATATTGTTCTTTCGCGTTATAGATTTCTTTTAGCAGGTAGTACGAGTAGGGGTTCTCTTTGATTTTGTTTTTGAAAAACGTGAGTCGCGCGGCTCGTTTTTCTCCTTCCAGGTTACCGAGCCACCCAAAGTCCGCTCGATTAAGACTGTACATGAGGCCCGTTTCCCGACTACCAAACACTCTTATATTATGGCTTTGCGCATCCCCTATTAGTTTCGTGCGCCCTTTCTCCAAGAAAAAGGAGGTGTCATGGTATTTTAAGCTGTCCGCCCCTTTTGAATGGTTATAAAACGCGAGCATTCGATATCCCAGCCGGTGGAAAAATCGCTCCGTACTATTCGTAGAGTCATAGGGTATCGTGTTATTAGTATAGTGAATGGACACATTACTAGGAGTAAATGAGGAATCTGGTTTCAGCTTGAAGAGGAAGCGACCATTCTGGCACTCCGCCGAATCCAGTAAGATATCGTATTGGTAGGCATCGGCTAAGTACACCTTGCCATCCGGGATATGCTCAATGTTGCCCTCGATGGTAATTTCATCCGTCGGCTTCTCTTTGTTACAAGCAGCCAAGCAGGCGAGTAAACTGATTCGTACGAGTACGTTTTTCATGATTTGATACTGTAGCACATTGATTTATAAAATACTTACTATCAATAATCAAATATAAAACAAGATATATCTTATGCAATTAGATTACCCTTACCCGATAGTACCGACAGTGTACACGGGCAAACTGAAGCGTTATTCACCCGCTTGAACCAGCTGCCGGACCTAGGTCATTTGGTTAGGAATTCCACCAAGTAATAGGTTAAGGGCCTGTAAGATTCAGAACCCGCCTGCCAGTAACCAGGTGCGCTCTTTCGTTCTAGAGCCAGAGAAACTGTCGCACGTGAATTAGCCGCAGGAGCATCTGATTGTCCAGCTCGTACTGGCCTTCCGTCCAGATGGGATCCGTAGGTGGGCACGTCAGGAATAGAAGCGTCTTAGTTGCCGGATACGACGTTTTACCAAAGCTGACTTCATCGGCTCATACCCAAACATTTCCTGCCCGTTCTGGCGGATTGTGATGCGAAAGGGTTGCCGCAGCTTTTGTGTGAAGTGATACACCGTCACGTACTCTGCTAGGTCCTCCGTCCAGCCGATGCTGCTGTACAGGGAGACAAAAGGGGTTCGCTGTAGCAGCGTATAGAGGGGCGCCGCTTGGGCGATGGGCAGCGGCGGCCCGCCGCGGAAGCGGATGTGTTCCAGCCGTGCATGCCGAAAACCAGGTGCCGGCAGGGTGCGGTCCTGCCAGATGCCGGCCGTAAAGGGCTTGGCCGCGGCGCTGTCTAGGCGCTGGCCAGCGTCGGAATAGGCGGGCGTGAGGTGCAGGGCGGCATCCACGACGTGCGTCGCCTCGTGCAGGAGCACGTAGTCGAGGGCGGGGCGCCCGCCCGCTTCAATAGCTACCTGCCAAGCGGAATCGGTGGTCGCAAAACATGTCCGCTCCTTTTCGGTCAGCCACTCGGTGGCGGTTTGCGGCAGAATGGCGGCCCGGATGGTGATGTCGAAGAGCGGGTAGGGAGCGTCCACGGTTGAAGTCAAGGCCGTATTCGGCATGTTGTCCAGAAAGCTCAGGCTGCGCAAATGCTTCCTTAGTACCCGCTGGTGCAGCGGCGGCAAGGCCGCCAGCGTTTGGGTAACCAAACGATGCTCCGCTGCTGTGAGCTCGTGCGGCTGGGGCGTCATGCCAGCCTCGCGGAATTGCTGCAGCACCTCGTCCGAAGTACGCCCGATCCGTTCCGCCAGGGACGTCGCCAACGCCACACCTGACCTAAGTTGCGCCGTTTGGGAGCCAGATTTAGGGACTCCCAGTTGTTGGGCCGCGCACTCGCGGGTAGCGAAGAAAAGCCCGGAAAGAAAGATAGCGACCCAGGCAAATCGGGGTAGGTGGGCACGTGACACCATAAGTAGAGGAAAAGCGACAATGTAAAGGTGCGCCCGCTGATGCCGTTCCGACCCGGTTCGCCTGGTGACTTACCCCGCAACCGCCACCATGAGCTAGCCGGTCAATATACGGTTCTCGATGGTTTCGTAAGCCTAGTGAGCCATTGCGAGCATCCGTAGCCGCGTATGGCGCGACGACTGTAGCCTCGCAAGCTACTGCTGCAGCCAGCAAGCCACGTGGTCAAATAGTCGAGATGGTGCCGCCATCAATGATGTATTTGGTGCCCGAGAGGTAGGCAGCCCAGTCGAAAACCGGAAAGGCGTGTTAGTTGCACCAGTGGCTACCGAATGCCATCCGGCGGGTGCTCCAGCAGCAGTTGCGGCAGCTAATGGAGCACGAGTTGATGTGGAAACAGTCTGTTTACCACCTAACGGAACTCGGCGCGTCGTTGCTATTGGCTACTCTTTTTAGCTAGCTCTTCCCACCAACGCTCCTGTGGTAGAGGGCTTCCAAGCACCACTGGCTGACCTAGGTGAGGAGTAGTGAATAATAAGCTAGGGTGGGCAGCGGCAGCGGCCGAGGCGCGTTGCACCGGCTCATACCAAGGGTGGCGGGCCTCCGTGAAGGCGCCCCAGTGTACGGGCAGCATTACACGGGCACGCACATCCAGGGCGGCTTGCACGCTCTGCTCAGGCAGCATATGAATCTGAGCCCAGTCGGCGTTGTATTGCCCACATTCTACTAACGCTAGGTCGAAGGGCCCATACTGGCGACCAATGGCAGCGAAGTGCGTTCCGTAGCCGCCGTCCCCGGTGTAGAAGAGGCGCTTGCTGGGGGCCTTCATCACCCACGAAGTCCATAGCGTCGAGTTCCGGTTACCGAGGCCGCGTCCCGAAAAGTGTCGGCTAGGTGTGCTGATCAACGTCAGGCCCGGTAGGCGCACACTATCGCCCCAACTCACTTCCCGAATGTGCTCGGGGGCCACTCCCCAAGCCCGCAGATGCGCGCCAATACCTAGGGGAACGCAAAATAGGCCGACTTTTTCCTTGATTTTCTGCACCGTCTGATAATCGAGGTGGTCGTAGTGGTCATGGGAAATAAGTACGGCGGCAATAGGGGGCAGCTGTTCGGGGCGAATAGCTAGCTCGGGGTTGTAGCGCTTGGGCGTGGCCCAGCGCGCTGGGCCCATGCCGATGCTCAGCATGGGGTCCAGCAGCAGGTTCTGACCCGCTATTTCCACCAAGCTCGCCGAGTGACCAAACCACGTTACGCGCACCAATTCGGACGTTTTTCGGGTGATGGTCAGC
>Ga0325401_1002323_pt1 | contig 16862 bp, 10 predicted proteins | sample PopdelMetagenome_FD_205666 | JGI IMG/M metagenome (GOLD analysis project Ga0325401, IMG submission 205666) | Populus deltoides microbial communities from Bellville, Georgia, United States - Xylem-PdKOR-R2 | ecosystem: Host-associated > Plants > Phyllosphere > Stem > Wood/Secondary xylem | place...
TTGATGCTCCAATCGGCTTAAGCGAAATACTTCCCGCGATTTTTCTGGTAGTAGCTCTATGCCTCGCAAAAAAGCGGCTGATAAATCGGCCGTGGCGAGCGTTTCCTCGGTCTCGTGCGTCGCCTCGGATAGCCCGTTGCGGCAGTAGTCGGCGTAGTGTGTTCGTACCCGATGAGCCCGAATGTAGTCAAGCACCCGGTGGTTGATAGCTACTAGCAAGTAATGATCTAGCTGCGCAATCGTCTGCTGGGCCCGTTTGTGCCAGAGTGCGGCAAACAATTCTTGCACTAGTTCTTCCGCCGTTTCGCGCGATTTTAGCTTACGGTAGGCCAGGGCAAACACCCGGTACCAATACCGCTCATATAGTTCGGCGAAGGCTCCTCGGTTGTCCATGGCCAATGCGTCCAACAAGGCAGCATCGGTCCAAGAAGCATAAAACCGGAGAAGCGAAGAGCTCACAAAAACAAGTACTACAGGTGAAAATTATAAGGGAAACACGGTAAATGTACCGATCTGTAACGGAATAGTAATACTACCCATTCAGCATTGATTTTAAAATAGAACCGTTGATTTTGTCCTGGCAGGCCTTGCTCACTTACTCCGTAAAGTGCCCGTAGCCGTTGCAGAACGCAGGTTTGCTTCCAACTTGCTTGGTATGTAGTTGAAGAGTATTGGTCGGTAAATACCGCTGGAGCCCTGCACCAAGCTAGGTAAGCGCACAAGGCTCCGGTTATTGGCAAGTCCGCTTAGTCCGCAACTGATAACTAGGTGCTCCATACCCAAGCAAGTATTCAGATACGCCGTCGGCGCACGCTAGCGGTGGGTGCCGGCTTGCTTGTGGTGGCAGCTGGGCTAGGTATCGGGCACACTAACGTCATTTGCGGCAAGGCCCGCCCTCAATGGCCTTCTGCCTACCTAGCTTAGACAACCTTTTAAGTTGCTTTGGTATCTACGAAGCACTTGTTTGCTTCTCACAAACTAAAGCACGCGTTTGACTACACGAAGGATGACTAAATTACTCAGGCTATTGGTAGGGGCTTTCTGGCTCTGGGCCGCCCCCAGTTGGGCTCAAAATCGAGTGCTGGAAGGCCTGGTTCTCGACCAACGTACCCAACAGCCTGTGCCCTTTGCTACTATCGGGGTTGCGGACAAGTCGCTGGGGACTGTGGCCAACGAAGCGGGCTTATTCCGGTTGGTGCTGCCGGTAGAAGCAGCTGGCACGCCCGCCCTGGTAGTGAGCAGCGTCGGCTATGAGGCCGCGACCGTGCCCCTGGCCACGTGGGCTGCCGGTCGGCAAACAGTTCGCCTGATACCGGCCCGTGTTGCGCTGGGAGAAGTGGTCGTGCGCGGCGGCAAGGTAGAAACAAAGACATTTGGCCGAACGAGCACTGCCACCCTGATGGTGGGTCGTATGTATACCGAGCCGGATTTGATCAGCGACGAGCTAGCCAAGGAGCAAGGTACCATCGTGCCCATCGATCCGTATTGCGTGCTACGAGACGTGAATTTCTTCGTGGCGTTCAATCGTTTCCGCTCCGTCACGTTTCGCTTACAGCTTTACAGCGTCCGCCACGGGCTACCCGATCAGGCGCTGCTGCGGCGCAATATCTTCGTGAATGTCACCCAACCCCGCGGCTGGGTGCGCGTCGATCTTGCCGCTGATTCGCTCGTGCTGCGGGGGTTAAAAGAGGTCGCCGTGACGTTGCAGTGGGTACGCAGCGAAGCCCAGCCGGGTAGTCCCAAAGCCTTTGGCTTAGCCGCTGTGCCCACACCGGGCCATAGCATCTTGTTCCGCGACAAGAGCCAGGCCCCGTGGCGAGCCGTCACGCCCGGGAACTTGAGCTTCTACCTCACGGCCGATTCGTACCGCCATTCCGGTGAAGAGAGCTTCGCTGCTCAGCCTACTCCCGAAATAGCCACCGACACGTTGTCGCAGCAGGCAATTGATCGGGTTCTGGGCAAGGGCCTTGCGCTGCCTGCTAGCTCGCACCACTACGGCGACAGCGCAGCGGTGGGTCGCTACGTGCAGGTGGCGGGCGCGCGTCTCTACTACGAACAATATGGCCGGGGTACGCCGCTGTTGCTTCTGCACGGCAACGGCCAGTCCATCCGGGCGTTCAACCAGCAGATTGGCGACCTAGCCCAGCACTTTCGCGTTATTGCCGTGGATACGCGGGCACAGGGCAAAAGCCAAGACGCGACCAGCGGGCCCCTATCCTACCGACTCTTTGCCGAGGATATGCGTCAGTTGCTCGATTCGCTGCGGTTACAGCAGGTTGCCATCGTGGGGTGGAGCGACGGGGGGAATACTGCGCTGGAGTTGGCTTTGCGCCACCCTGCCTACGTTCGCTGCCTCGTGCTGATGGGAGCCAACCTGTTTCCCACCGACCAGGCCCTGGACCCCGCATTGCTTTTGATACTACGCCAGCAATTGCGTCTCTTACAGGGGCAGTCTGATTCGGCATCGCGCACGCAAGCGCGCTTGTATCAACTCCTGCTGACGGAGCCGCAACTCACTTTTGCCGATATGCAGCGCATTCACGCGCCGACGCTGGTATTAGCGGGCGAGCATGACCTAATACGCGAGGCGCATACCCGTGCCATTGCGGCGCACCTACCACACGCCACCTGTTTTATCTTTCCTAACGCGACGCACCAAGCCCCTGTGGAAGTGCCCCAGGATTTCAACCAGCGGGTGAGGGCGTTCTGTACCCTTCCGTAACGACCATTTCTTTTGGCCAGAGCAGGACGGATAAGCTATTGCTTCCTAGCTTAAACACACCCTTGTAATAAGCTGAATCGTAGGGTAGCCGCGCTAAAACCAAACTAGCGGAAGCAAAGCAGAGCGCCTTGCAGGAAGTCGGGTGTTAGAATTCCTGCGCCGGGGCGGATAGTGGAGAACGACAATCTCTCTCTTCGATTAAGCTCAACAGATTCCGCGTGTTTTGAATACATTTACTGGTACCCACTCCTAGGTCTTGTCCTGCACCTAGACTTACCACCCACCCGGTACCTTTTTATGAAAATCTTGCTAGTGGAAGACCACCCGGAGCTGGCCAAGAGCATTGCCAGCTACCTCACGCAGGAAAACTATATCTGCGAGGTGGCTCCTACCTTCGATGAGGCGCGGGAAAAGCTAGCCTTGTTCACGTACGACTGCGTGCTGCTGGATATTATGCTGCCCGACGGCAATGGTATTAGCCTGCTAAAGCTGCTGCGTAAGGAAGGCGTTGAAAGCAGCGTCGTCATCATCTCAGCCCAAAACGCCCTCGATTTCAAGCTAACCGGCCTGAGCGAAGGCGCCGACGACTACATTACTAAGCCGTTTCCGCTGCCCGAGCTGCACGCCCGCATCAAAGCCATCATGCGGCGACGCAGCGTGCACAAAAACAACATTGTCACCTTTCAAGACATTACCGCCGATCTAGAGTCGCTGGAGTGCCGCGTGAATGGCAAGTTGCTGAACCTCACGCGCAAGGAAACCAACCTGCTGCTGTACTTTATCAACAACAAAGGCCGCATGCTCACGCGCCAAGCCATTGCGGCTCACCTCTGGGGCGACTACACCGACAACCTAGATAGCGTAGATTTTGTGTATCAGCACGTGAAAAACCTACGCAAGAAAATCACGGATGCCGGCGGCAAGGACTACATCAGCACCGTGTACGGGTTCGGGTACAAGCTAAACGCGGCCGACTCGTGAAGCTCAACTACCGCTACACCATTGCCTACGCGATTATCACGTTTTTCGTCCTGAGCATTGGATTTGCCATTGTGTACGCGGCCTTGTCGCGCAGCGTCACCCAGGCCACCATTGGCAAGCTCGAGCACCTCAACGCGGTAGTCATAGCGCAGCTCAAAAGCGGGCGCGACTACACCGGCGACCCATCGCGGACTAATGTGCAGATCAGCCGAGCTAGGGTCGACTCGACGGGCCACGGTAGCACGGCGCGAATCCGCAACGAGTGGGACGCAACCCTTCAGTCGGAAGTATCTACCGTTCGTCTGACCACCTACGCGATGGTGGGCGGGCAGCCGTACCGCATTGCCAGCAAAGCCGCAGTAGTAGAGCCCAGCGACGTGTATCTGACGGGCTTGATGCTGGTGTTTGCCTGGACGTTCGTGTTTCTGCTGGCCCTGGTAGTAATCCTCAGCGAGGTGATTTCGTGGTACATTCTCAAGCCGTTCAACAACACGCTCCGCGGCATTCAGCTTTTCCAACTCAGCCAGCAGAACACCATCGACCTGCACCCGAGCCGCACGGCTGAGTTCAACGTGCTCAACGAGTTCTTGGTCCGCATGACGGCGCAGGCCCAAAGCGACTACCAGGGCCTAAAGGAATTCTCCGAAAACGCCTCCCACGAGCTGCAAACACCCATTGCTACCATCAAGGCCAAACTAGAGCTGCTGATAGATTCGGAGTTGACCGAAAAGCAGTTGCTCCTGCTCACGGGCATGCACGACGAGCTAGAGCGCCTCGCCAAAATCAACCAGTCGCTGACGCTGCTGGCGAAGCTAGAGCACTATGAGTCGCAACCCGAAGTACGCACCGACCTGAGCCAACTCGTGCGCACCACCGAAGCCGCCTTCGCCGACCTAGCCGAAATGAAGGGCATCCGAACGGTCGAGCAAATCACTGACGATGTGCACGTACCTTTTGATAACTCCTTGGCCCAGCTTCTGCTCAATAATCTGTTCAGCAACGCCATTCGGCACAACTTACCCGGCGGCGAAATTCAAATTCAACTTTCTACTACAGAATTGGTGCTGGCCAATACCGGCCACGCGCCCTCCGTGCCCGTGAGTGAGTTGTTTGGGCGCTTCAAGAAAGGCAATGCAGCCCTCGATTCCATTGGCATAGGGCTAGCTATTGTGAAGCGTATCAGTGAGTTATACGGTCACCGCATCAATTATACTTACAAAGACGGCTGGCATCGTATTCGGCTAGCTTTTGCGCCTGAGCAAGCCTAGCTCCTGTTTAGCCTTGAGAACAAACGTTTGCGGTGAGGGTCTAAAATTTCAGATAATCGATAAGTTTTCTTCAAAATTCCTTCAAAATCGAGTGCTTCATTTGTAAGGCAACCTCGAACAACCAGGACTTTTCCGCCGTCGCGCAGCACCTCAAACGTTTCCACCCGTGGCTACCCAACTCTCCACCGCTTCTCGCTTCTACGCCGCCCCGGTGGAGCCCGCACCGCTGGAGAAGGTTTCGCCCCGGCGGCTGAAGGCTATCCTGAGCGGCTTGGCTGGCAACTTAGTGGAGTGGTACGATTGGTACGTTTTCTCGTCCTTCTCGCTGTACTTCTCGGGTTCGTTTTTCCCCTCCGGCGACCCAACCGCGCAGTTGCTCCAAACGGCCGGCATCTTTGCCCTAGGGTTTCTGATGCGCCCCATTGGTGGCTGGATGTTTGGCCGCATTGCCGACAAAGTAGGCCGCAAACAGTCCATGACGCTGTCGGTGCTGCTGATGTCGTTGGGCTCCCTACTCATCGCCCTCACCCCCACTTACCAAACTGTGGGTATTGTGGCGCCCATCATGCTGCTCACGGCGCGGCTGCTGCAAGGCCTGAGCGTGGGCGGCGAATACGGCGTGTCGGCCACGTACCTCAGCGAAATGGCCACTCGCAAACGGCGGGGCTTTTACTCTAGCTTCCTGTATTTCACGCTCATCGGGGCTCAGTTGCTAGCCCTTGGTATTCAACTAATCTTGCAAAAGGTGCTGCTCACGGAGGCCCAACTCCTGAGCTGGGGCTGGCGCATTCCGTTCGTGATTGGCGCGGCCTTGTCGGTGGTGGCCTTGTACTTGCGCAGCAACCTCGATGAGACGCCGGTTTTCCAGACCCAACAACATACCCCCGACGAGCAGCGGGGCAGTGTGCAAGTGCTCCTGAAGCACCCGCGCGCCGTGCTGACGGTAGTAGGTCTCACGATGGGCGGCACGTTGGCGTTCTACACGTTCACCACCTACATGCTGAAGTTTTTGGTGAACACAGCCCACATGAGCAAGGAATCGGCCACCGATATCTGCTTTCTGTCGTTGCTCGTGTTTGCGGGCTTGCAGCCGGTTTTTGGGGCGTTGTCCGACCGCATTGGGCGGCGGCCGCTGCTGCTGTTTTTTGGTTTGTTTGGGGCCGTGGGTACCGTCCCGCTGCTCACCGCCCTCAGTCACACTACCACGCCCTGGGTCGCCTTCGCGCTGCTGGTGGTGGCTCTCACCATCGTGAGCGGCTATAGCGGCATCAACGCTGTGGTGAAGGCCGAGCTGTTTCCCGTCGAGATTCGAGCCCTCGGCATTGGGTTGCCGCACGCCCTCACCGTGGCGCTGTTTGGGGGCACCGCCGAATACCTAGCCTTGTGGTGGAAGGGTACGGGCCACGAACACTACTTCTACTGGTACATCGCCGGCTGCATCGGATTGTCGTTGCTGGTTTTCCTCTCGATGGAAGAAACCAAACAGACTTCCCGACTTAACCTAGAGGAAGGCGGCTAAGCCCGCGCACCTCGCTTTCTCGCTGATTCCTAGCTGTTTTTGCTCGCCAACCCGTTGGCGCTGGGCGCTTATTGCCTTCGCCGAGCTAGCTCGTTTTTTACTCGTCTTCTCTCCAGCGTACCTAATCTTTCTCACGAATATGACCGCAACCAACACTTCCGCCGCCCTTCTGGACCGCCTCAAGCCGCTGGGTTTTCAGCAGGCGCCAACCGTACGCCTGAACCTAGCCCCCGCCGCCTTGGTGGAAGAAGCGCTGTGCAACGGGGAAGGTACGCTGACCGACACGGGCGCCCTGATGGCCGACACGGGTCAGTTTACGGGCCGCTCGCCCAAAGACCGTTTCGTGGTGCAGGACGCTAGCACCACCGACAGCGTGTGGTGGGGCGACATCAACATCCCGTTCAGCCCGGAGAAATTCGACCAGTTGCACCAGAAGATGGTGGCCTACCTCACCGACAAAACGCTGTACGTACGGGAAGCTTACGCCGGCGCGCACCCCGCCTCCCAGCTTAAGCTTCGCATTGTGAATGAGCTAGCTTGGCACAATCTCTTCTGCTACAACATGTTTCTGCGCCCCGAGGCCGGCGTCGACACCTCGTGGCTACCCGACTTCAGCATCATCTGCGCGCCCGGCTTCGAGGCCGATCCGGCGGTGGATGGCACCCGGCAGAAGAACTTCGCTATCCTCAACTTCGCGAAGAAGACCCTGCTCATTGGTGGCACGGGTTACGCCGGCGAAATGAAAAAGGGCATTTTTGGGGTGCTCAACTACCTCTTGCCGCACGAGCAGAACACCTTGCCCATGCACTGCTCGGCCAACGTAGGCGAGGACGGCGACACGGCCATTTTCTTTGGTCTCTCGGGCACCGGCAAAACAACGCTTTCGGCCGACCCGCGCCGGGGCCTCATCGGCGACGACGAGCACGGCTGGCTGCCCGGCGACGGGGGCGTGTTCAACTTTGAAGGCGGCTGCTACGCCAAGGTCATCGACCTGAACCCGGAAAAAGAGCCCGAAATCTGGAACGCCATTAAGTTTGGCGCCATCGTGGAGAATACGCGCTTCGTGCCCGGCACCCGCACCGTCGACTATGCCAACACTTCCGTCACGGAAAACACGCGCACGGCCTACCCGCTGCCCTTCATTCCGAACGCGGTGGAGCCCTCAGTAGCTAGCTCGCCCAAGAATATTTTCTTCCTCACGGCCGACGCGTTTGGGGTACTGCCGCCCATCAGCAAGCTCGATAAGAGCCACGCCATGTATCATTTCCTCTCGGGCTACACGGCTAAAGTGGCGGGCACGGAAATGGGTATTACGGAGCCCCAGACCACTTTTTCGGCGTGCTTTGGCCAAGTATTCTTGCCGCTGCACCCCACGCAGTACGCCGAAATGCTCGGGCAGAAAATGGACGAGCACCCCGATGTGCGCGTGTGGTTGGTAAACACCGGCTGGAGCGGGGGCGGCTACGGCGTGGGCTCACGCATGAAGCTAGCCTACACCCGCGCCATGATTACGGCCGCCCTCGACGGGGCACTCAACCACGCCAGCTTCAGTCAGCACCCCATCTTCGGGGTGGAAATTCCGAGCTTCGTGCCCGGCGTGCCCAGCCATATTCTGGACCCGCGCAACACCTGGCAAGACCCAGAAGCCTACGACCGAACGGCGGCGGAGCTAGCGCAAAAGTTTGTGCAGAACTTCCACAAGTTTGCGGCCTTCGCCAACGACGACATCTTGGCGGGGGCGCCCAAAGTAGCAGCAACCGTAGCCGTGTAGCTAGGGCCCTGTAGCGGCCTTTACGCCTCTTTTTTAAGCACTTCCTCCTGCTTCTCGCCCTACCCAAAGCGCGAGGCTAGGTAGCCCTTGCCTATTCTGCCGGGGTTGCGGAGCACCGCACCTCCGGAAAATTTCCACCTTCTATCCTCTGCTTTCATGAAACGATTGTATTCGAACCTGACCGTGCAGGTCTTGACTGCCATTGCCCTAGGGGTCGTGGTGGGGGCGCTGTTTCCGAGCTTCGGCGCGGCCCTCAAGCCCGTAGCCGACACGTTTATCAGCCTGATTAAGATGCTGATTGCGCCTATTATTTTCTTCACGGTGGTGCTCGGCATTGCGGGCATGGGCAGCCTGAAGAAGGTGGGCCGCGTGGGCGGCAAGGCGCTGCTGTACTTTGAAATCGTGACGACCCTAGCCCTCGGCATCGGCATTGTGGTGGCTAACGTGACCCAGCCCGGCGCCGGCGTGCAAGCCACCGCCCAAGCCGTGCTCCAAGACAGCAAAAAGACGGAGGAAGCCGCCAAGTTTACTTCCCAAGCCGGCGAGATGAATTGGGTGGAGTTTTTCACGCACATCGTACCGAGCAACGTGGTCGATGCTTTTGCCAAAGGCGACATCCTGCAAGTATTGCTCTTCTCGGTGCTGTTTGGCCTAGCGCTCAACCGGATGGGGCAAGCCGCGCAGCCGCTCGTCAAAACCTTCGACCGGTTGTCGCACGCCATGTTTGGGGTGCTGGCCATCGTGATGAAGCTAGCCCCGCTGGGGGCGTTTGGCGGCATGGCTTTCACCATCGGGAAGTACGGCATTGCCACACTGCTGCCCCTGGGCAAGCTGATGCTGGTGGTGTACACTACCATGTTCTTGTTCGTTTTTGTGGTGCTCAACCTGATTTTGCGCTACTACAAGCTGCGCCTAGGGCCGTATTTGCGCTTTATCAAGGAAGAGATTCTGCTGGTGCTAGGCACCTCGTCGTCGGAGTCGGCCCTACCGCGCATGATCGACAAGATGGAGCGCTACGGCTGCTCGCGCTCGGTGGCGGGCCTAGTCATCCCAACGGGCTATTCTTTCAACCTCGACGGCACTTCTATCTACCTTTCTATTGCGGTCATCTTTCTGGCCCAAGCCTTTAACATTCCGCTTTCCGTTACCCAGCAGCTCACGCTGATTGCTATTCTGGTAGTTACCAGCAAAGGGGCGGCCGGCGTCACGGGGTCGGGCTTTATTGTGCTGGCTTCGACCTTAGCCGCGACCAAAACCATTCCGGTGGAAAGCGTGGCCCTGCTGCTTGGCGTCGACCGCTTCATGAGTGAGGCGCGGGCTATTACCAACGTTATCGGCAACGGGGTGGCGGCGCTGGCCATTGCCAAGAGTGAGGGCGAATTCGACGAAGCCCGGCACCAACTGGCTTTGCAAGGCAACTCGGTGCCGGAAGAGCTCACGGCGGAACCCGTGGCCGTGCTGCCCCGCGTGGGCACTCCAGTGCCGACCAACGTGGCCGTGGCGGCGCAACACTAACCCCTAGGCTAGGTAGCGCGCCACTTAGCCGCCGCGCCCCTACTGCTTCCTTCAGGATGTCGCCACCTAGGCGGTATCCGACTCTCTCCCAAAACTCCCACCCTCTCTCCCTCTTCCTCATGCACAAGCGTTTGCCCCGGCTCCTGCTCGTAGGTGCCCTGCTGACTGCGGCCACTGCCCACGCCCAAATTGTGGTGCCTCCTACCACCGGCAAAGCCCCTGATCCGGCCCCCACCGTCATCCCGAAATCTACCCCCGCCCCCGTCAAATCAACTCCTTACGCCGGCGGCATGAAGATCAGCCTGTCGCCCGACGGCTCGAAATACGTGCGCATCATGACGGCCCACCAACTCTGGGTGCGCTACAACGAGAACAACACGGGCACGGTATCGGCCACTGAGGAAGCCACCCCCGATCAGGTTGACTTTGGACTGCGCCGCTCCCGCATTTTGTTGGTTTCCCAGCTTAATCCGCGCTTTCTGGTTATCACCCAGCTAGGTATCAACGGGCAGAGCACCATTTCGGGCGGGGCCCCCGGCGAGCCGAGCGGGCCGGGCAAGAAGCCGCAGTTTTACGTCCACGATGCGCTGGTGGAGTACAAGGTAAACCAATACCTGAGCGCCGGTGGCGGCTTGCACTACTACAACGGCATTTCGCGGCAAACCAGCTTCGCCGCCTTTTCCCTGATTACCCTCGACGTGCCCGGCACCCAGTCGCCGGTTATCGACGCCATCGACCAAACGGGCCGGGGTCTGGGGGTTTACCTGCGGGGCCGCATCAACCACTTCGACTACCGCCTGTCGGTGAATGATGCCTTCCGCAACAACGTGAACAGCACACCCGCCACGCTGGTTACGGATGTGGCGCAGTTCAACCCGCGCAGCCGGGGCAAAATCTACCAGGGCTATTTCGATTGGGAATTTCTAGATAAGGAGCTGAACCTAGTGCCTTTCGTGGTGGGCAACTACCTCGGGGCCAGAAAGGTATTTAACGTAGGTGCCGGCTTCCTCTACCACGCCGAGGGCATGTATTCGCGGCCCGAGGAAGCGCCGACCACCTTGCGAGCGGGCACCACAGCTTGGAACGCCATTCCCTACCAGCGCCACGACTTGAGCGTGCTATCCACCGACGTCTTTTTCGATACGCCAGTCGATACCGCCGCCCGCAACCAAACGGCGTTTGCGGTGTACGCGGCGGCTTACAAGTACAACATGGGCCCCAACTACGTGCGCTACGGTGGCACGCTCAACCCCGGCACTGGTTCGGCCGCGTTGCGCGGCAATGCCGTCCCGGTGGTTGGCACGGGCACGGCCCAGACCGTTCAGGCGGGGTTTCTACTGCCTCGCCGCCTACTTGGCCCTAAGATTCGGTTGCAGCCCTACGCGAGCTATATCCACGGCCGCTACGAAGGCCTGCGCCGCACCGACGGCCGCCTACAGGACGTGCACATTATGGACGGAGGCGTGAACGTGCTGCTCGACGGGCACCAGGCCAAAGTCACGCTGAATTACCGCGCCCGCCCCGACTTCAACAACGTCAACAATCTCGATTACCGGCCCGAAGTCACGATGCAGTTGCAAGTGATTCTGTAGAGCTAACCGGCCTAGCCCTCGTGTGTACCTAAGCGCCGCCTCCCTGCTAAAGGCGGCGTGGGAAAACGAAGCTGCGTACCGGGCTAGCCGACACACTTGCTCTTGGCTTTGGGCTTAGCGAATGACGAGACTAAACCAAGCACATGGCTACGGCTGAATTTGCAGCTCTCCCTCCAACGAATACGAATACCGCACTTCTTTCCCGTATTGGCTGCGGCTCAATGAGGTCATAAACAACCGCAGTTGTATGCGGCCCGCCCGCGCGTGCAGCATCACCGGAACCGGCAGATATACATTGTTGACGTTGCGGCCATAGCGTTGCCGTAGCGAGTCGGCAGTGGCTTGTAGTGAAACGCTAAGCTGGTTTTGCCAAGCGCCCGTAGCTTGCCACTGCTGCAACAGCAGGCTGTCGCCGGAGAAGGTTCGGAGCAGGCGAAAGGTGCCTTCGCGCAGCGGCAACGACAACGCCACCTCCCGCGTGCTGTCGGCGATACCCAAGCTGAGCCCCATTTCCTTGAGCCAGTACCGGCCCTGCCCCAGGGAATAGTACGCCGGAGCGTCGCGCACGAAAAAGTTGGCAAATTCTTCCTGGTCGGCCGTGTCATTCAGGGCCTGTTGTAGCTCGTAGGTATCGAGGTAGGCAAAGCCGCTCAGGTCAAAGGGCCGATTACTGCGCCACTGTCGTTGTTCCCAGAGCCCCCGACTGCGCAGCGAATCGGGTAAAACGAGGGAGCCGGCAAACTGCGACTGCAAGGCGACCAGCGCGTCGCGCTCTGCGAAGAAATGAAAGAGCGAAGCTAGCCGTCCGTGCACGGCGCGCGGCAGGTCGGGCACGCGGCCGTTGGCGCCGTCGAGGTGACCGTTTTGCAGTAGGTGGTAGCGAGTAGTTAGTGCGCGCAACTGACCTAGCTGGCTGCGCTCGGCCACCGCAAAAGCGCTCCACGGCCCAACCACCGATAAAAACGCCAATGCAGCCAACGACACCGGAATCCAGATGATACCTTGGCCCTTTCGCCACAGAAAATAGCTGGCTATCCCCACCAGCCAGGCGGCCAACAGCAGCACAAAATAGCGCTCCTCCGTGATGCCATACTCGTAGATACGCACCCCGATGGCCACCGCCAGCAGCCCCAGCAGTGGAAACAGCGCTTGGTAAAACCAGCGGGCGAACGTACGAATCCAGGTATTTTCGGGATTATGCCGCAACGGGTGAATAAGCAGCAGGGCAAAAATACCCGCCACTGCCAGCGCCAAAATCAGCACCGAAACCCACCCCTGGGGCAAGTCCCAGTTCACGAAGATGCGGATTAAATACGCATACAAAATACCGACGTACAGCCCCACCAGCGGCAGCAGCACAAACTGCGTAAACACCTTCAGGCCCGCCGGATACGAGGTATCCTGCTCCAGGGCTGCAAAATCATTGGGTATCCCAGCCAGGAAAAACCAGGTGTTGAACCCGGCCGCCAGCACCACAAACAAGTAGCCAAACCAGTCGCTGTCCGTGTGCCAGCCAAACAGCTCACGCACGGCCACCAGCGCCAGCGCGCAGCCTACGTACAACACGCCCGAGTAGAGCCCGGCCGTGAGTAGGCGCAGAAATAACGTCTTGTTGTAGCGCCAAAAGCCGGCAGTATCTGCACCGCGCCGCAGCTCACCTAGGTAGGGCGCGGCCGCCACAGCTAGGTGCAGCCCTAGCAGCAGCACCGCCAAGCGCTGGCCCCACACCAGGTCTGGCAGCGCCGGAGCCAGCGCGTACCAGCCTGCTAGCAGAGCCAAGGCTCCCGCTAACGCCGCCCAGCGCCCGGCTACCGACCAGCGGTAGCGCTCGGCTGCCAGCGTCAGGGCCAGCGTGAGCGGTAGCCCCAGCAGCCCAGCCGACAGCAGCGGGAATATCCAGCCGGCCTGGCTAGTCTCCGTGTTGGAATGCGCCAGGGTCTGGCAGCCTGCCACGCACACCACGGCGGCACACAGCAGCGTAAGCGGGAAGCGCCAGGCCACACGCCCGGCTTCGGCGGCTACTCGTTGAAGAGAGGGAAGTTGCATAAGGTCCTGCGGGTTATTTCCACCATTGACGTCTTTCTTCTAGCCGGGCCTGGCGGGTGGCGGGGCTGTCGTCGTTGCCCTCTAGCGCGGCCATGTACGTTTGCCAGCCGCGGGCCACGTACTTCTGATTGACCGCAAACTCGCTCACGCTGTAGTTCAGGTCGCCCGACTCAGGAATGTGGAAGTCGCCCCAGTGGCAGGGTTTGCGCTGGGCGGTGGCGTAGCTGGTCCAGGTGGCCACGCATTGGTTGTTGTTGAAGCCGTCGGCTGGCTCCAGGGTGTTATACTGGGGCCGGCCCTTGGCATCCACGTAAAAATAAGTGGTCAGGGTGCCGTCGATGGTGCCGCTACCGGGCTGGCGGCGGTCCTCAGCCAGCGCAACCCGGCAAGTCAGTTCCCCCTCCCGAAACTGCGGGTACTCGGCATTGGGCGCCTTGTAGAGCCGGGCCTTAGACACCGTAATTGTGCCCGTGAAAGCGCATATATTGTTTTTTACCCGCGTTTTGCCGCTTACCTGATACACGTAAGGATGCGCAGGATCTTGGCGCACGCTGGTGTAATGCAGGTAAAAACGTTGGTAGCCAGCGCCGATAAAGCCCAGCGGCTCCGGAAAGACATCAGCCCCATTGGCATGGTAAAACAATAGCCGGTCGGCGCGCCACAGGTGGCTCAGGTTTGTGGTTTTGAGGGCGGCGTAGTAGTCGGTACTAGGCGGCGACGTTTGGACCGGGGCATCTGGGGTTGCGCCCAACAAGCTACTAAACTGATAAAGCCAACTGATTAGCAGCCAAAGAACAGACAGCAACATAGAGGAATAGTGGAGTTGCTCGGCTTAACGTAGGCCCTCGAAACCGGTTACGAACCTAGGTCGAGTTTGCCAGTAACCACACCGTGACTCTGGGCTTAGCTGTTCTTCTCTAACTTGGTAGAAACCTCAAACGGCCTCCTCTAGCTTGATTGGACGGGCGCTCTAGCGACCAACCTCGGCACCTCCTAGGTTATTACTCAGGCGCCATCTGGGTATCAGCAGGGCGCTTTTTGTTGATGGAAATCAGTAGGCCGACGAAGAACATGCGTGGAGCGGCGGGCGTCACAGCTACGCTTTCGTAGAAGCCGCTGGCGTTGGGCGTAGTGGCGTAGCGGTAGCCGTAGATGTTGTTGCGACCTAGCACGTTGGAGCAGGACACGTGCACCACGGTGAAGTTCTTCCAGAGGGTAGTCACGTAGCTGAGGTTCAGGCTAAGGTCTTGGAAGCTAGGGGTGCGGCCCTGGTTGTAGCCGGCGCGGTTGGGGTCATAGTAGGCTCGGGGCGAACCGTAGCTGTAGGTGGCGCCCACTTGGGTGTGCAGCTTCTGAATCCAGTATTTGCTCACTACGGCTAGGTTGTGGCGCGAGGCGAAGGTAGGCACGGCTAGCACGGGGTCGAGGCGCTGTTGGCGGCGCGTATCCACGAAGCCGTAGCTTACCCAATAGTCAAGGTTTTTCACCGTTTTCCGGTCGCGCCAGAACAGGTCGAGGCCGCGGGCGTTGCCAGTGCCGGTGCTCTGGTAAAAGCTAGGGTTGTACTGCCGGAACGCCGTGGAGTCGTAGCGGAGCAGGTGGGCGTAGCCTTTATAATACGCTTCCAGGCGCAATATGCGGTTGTCTTTGCTGCGCTGATACGTGACCAAATAGTGCGCGGAGCGCTCAAATCGCAATTGGTTGTTGTACTGCCCAATGCGTAGCAAGTCGTTGGCGGGCGTTTGGTAGAAATACCCGTAGGCGGCGGAAAGTTGCGTGCCTTCCGACAGTTCATAGGCGAGGCCCAGCCGCGGGGCGGCATTCCAGCGGCCCAGCACCCGCGAGTACTCCGCCCGGCCACCCACGCGAGCCGCAAAATGATTGGTGAACAGAATATCCGATTCGGCAAACATGCTAGCCCGCTGCTCGTCGAAACCTAGGTTGAGGGGGCTAGCTTCGCTGTTTTTCTGGTACTGCTGACGGTAGCGCTGGGTTAGTCCTTCGGCCCCAAATTTCAGGTTGAAAGCGGAGCTAGCCGAATCGTTGGTAAGCACCACCCGCCCTACGAGCGACTGTTCCAGGTCGTGCAGGTATTGCACATCGGGGCGCACGGTTTGCTCGTCGCGGGTGCCAGCCAAGCCAGTTTGCACGCTCCAGCCGCGGCGGAGCGGACTGCGAAACGTGGCATTTACGTACTGGTTGCGGTTTTGCAACGCCACGGGCCGGCCCCCATCGAACATCGCATCGGGCTGGCGCAGGGCAAATTGCGACTGGGTGAAGGTGCCGTACACTTTCGCCATGCCGGCCTCCCCCACACGCTGGCGCAACGCCACCGAGCCGCCCATGCTCCGGGGTGCCGTCTTCCAGCCCCACTGCTGGGGCACCAGGCCATAGTAGGGCTGCAAGTTGGTGTAGTCGCCCGTGACGGCCACCGACGACCGCTCGAACCGCTGCTGGTGCGATACACTCAGTCCCACCGACAGCAGCGACAGGCCCGTCTGCGTTTCGGGAGCTAGGTCATAGGAATTTAACCCCACCACGGCCGACAGCGCCTGCCCGTACTCGGCCGAGTAGCCGCCCGTGCTGAACACCGTGCCCTTGAACAGGTTAGGCGAGAACCGGCCCCGCGACGGCACCCCGCTGATGCTAGCGTTGTAAGGGCTTTGCAGGGGCAGGCCGTCGAGATACTGCTTGGTTTCGCCGGCCGCGCCGCCGCGCACAAAGAGCTTGCCCTCCTCCCCCACCCGCGAGGTACCCGGCAGGGTATTCAACGCGCCGTTGATGTCGGCCAGGGCACCGGCGGTGGTTTGCACGTCGCGGGTGGTAAGCACGGTGCTGCGCTTCTCGTCGCTGGCTTCGAAGGCCCCAGCGGTGATAACCACCGAACCTAGCTGATTGCGCACAGGCTTGAGCGTGAGCGTGAAGCGCTTGGCGGTGCCGTCGAGGGCCACGGGCTGCTCCTGGAGTTCGTAGCCGAGCAGGCTTACCACGAGTGCCAAGGTGCCAGTTTGCTGGGTTAGGAAGGTGAAGCGGCCGAGCGTATCGGTGCTGGCGCCATCGAAGGTGGTTTTCAAAAATACATTCACGCCCGGTAGTGGTTGGCCTGCCGCGTCGCGGACGGTCCCGCTGAGCGTAGTCGTGCGCGACTGCGCCGCGAGTTGGCAAGTGGCAAGGAGCAGGAGCAGCAGGGAGAGTAGCAGTCGTTTCATGGCGTTCGGGCGTTTGAATGACCCAAAAGTGCCTGCCCACCGAGCCCAGAGAAACTAAACGTTACCGAAGCGTCGGATCAGCCGGATGTAGCGCAGCTTTCCCCGACGAACCGTAAGCACGTCTGCGCCTTTTTACTAAGATTAGAACCTAGCTCACCTCCTTTTTTAAGGAGGGGTTGGGGGTGGTAAAGACTAGAGCTAGAAAACTAGAACTAGTTCGTCGTTCAACGCCTTTAACC
>Ga0325401_1002326_pt1 | contig 16846 bp, 9 predicted proteins | sample PopdelMetagenome_FD_205666 | JGI IMG/M metagenome (GOLD analysis project Ga0325401, IMG submission 205666) | Populus deltoides microbial communities from Bellville, Georgia, United States - Xylem-PdKOR-R2 | ecosystem: Host-associated > Plants > Phyllosphere > Stem > Wood/Secondary xylem | place...
AAATAACTCAATTCTATTTTTTCAAAATGTCATAGGTCAGGTCCTTCACAAAGGAAATATGATTTTTTCTTTCACTTTTTCATGCAATTCGATTCTTATTCACACTTCACTTATTTCATTTAACACAATTTGATACAATTTCTATGTCAATTATATCAACCATCTTAATCCTCTCTTTATTTGGCAAATGGACAAATTATGATTCTAAAGAAGATAATGCGGATCAGCCCAAAAACAACATCAAAGACTCATTGCATGTTTCAATTGGGTCAATTACAAGGCAAAAAAAAAAAAATACATTTAGGCCGCGTTTGTTTCCCGAAAAGTGGTTTCCAGGAAACCACTTTCCAAACTTTCCTATGTTTATTTGCCATTAGAAAAGTTGGTCAACGGAAAATACTTTCCGGTTAACGAAAAATACTTTCCGGTCAACGGAAAATTTGGCTTGGTTTCCATGAAAGTGTTTTCTTTTTATTTTGAGCGGAAAACATTTTCCGGGAAGTTATGAAAAATTTAGAAATGTCATATTATTTACTGATTATATTAAATTTGGTCCTCAAACTTTTGATTGCTATATATATTTTGTTTTGAATATTTTTTTTTCAATTTCATCCCTTAGAGTTTAATTTTTATATTAATTCTGGTCCTTATTTTTATAATTGTTATTTGCTTTTCCCTTATCATTTTTTAATTGAAATTTTTTATCTATCAAATTGGGTCCTCATTCTTTTGATTGTTACTTATTTTATTTTAAATAATTTATGAAATGTTAATTATTATTATTTTAATTTCTTCATCTTTCAATTTTTTTTTTTATATTTGATCTCTATTATTTTGATTATTATTTATTTTATTTGAGATAATTTATGAAATTATATATTTTTTTCAATTTCATTCTCATTTAACTTTTTAATTTGTAAGATTTGTTCTTCATTATTTTAATAAACTTGAAAAAATAAAACATTAATAATTTATTTTCCAGCTCATTTTCCATGACATAACCAAACACTAGAAAATATTTTCCAACTTATTTTCCATTACACTACCAAATATCGAAAAATAATTCACTTTCTCGGAATTCACATTATCGGAATTCACTTTCCAAAAAAAAACTACTTTCCAGCAAACAAACAGGGTCTTAAGGAAACATTAAATGAGCTTTTTTACAAGTTTCAACCAAGGCTAATATAGGAGATCCATTGGAGCATCAAAAGGAGGCTTTAGACCTTTTAATACAAGTGCAAGAGGGGTGGGTTCAATCCAACCTTATTTGGACCTTAAAATTTTAGTAACAAGGTTGCCAACCTTATCTTTTATGATTCTATATGTTTTATGGATTCCATACTAATTATGGAGTCTCTATGATTTGTGGTTAAATTAATTATTTTCTTTATTTATTAGGATTTTATATTTATTGGTTTTCATATCAGATTAGAAAAGTATGCAACAAAGAAAACAAAGGAGTCCATGCTTGAAGAGGAAAAAAAAAATGGCAACAACTTTTCCTTCAAAATAAAAAAGTAAGAGGTGACAAGTTTTCCTTGTTTTCAAGGAAAATAGCGGCGGCAACAAGGTTCTATATAAAGCCTTGTTTCATATTTATTTTTATTTTTTTTCCTTCTTCTCTCACAGCATCAAAGATAATTTATTCTCATGAGTTTTATTTTTTTTATAACTTCTATTTAGGCTATCTAATGGGCCAGCAACCTTGCAATTGTTTATAATTGATATTCATAGGGTGAGGGTTATTATTCCAATAGTGTTGGTGTCATGAGGCAGGTCTTCATTGTGTCACACTCCTATCAAATTTGTTTCGACTTTTTGAGATTCGTTGTCAATCTTATTGTGGGTTGCGTGACCACATAATCACATGCAAATCTTATGATCTCAGTTTATAAATCGCTCTCTCATACCTAGGTATCAAAAACCTGTGTATGATCAGTTTGCAGCAAAATTTAACTAAGAATTGAAACCCCAATCAAACATTATCAGAAAGAGCCTAAATTTAATATATAGCGCGACTTCACCCTAAATAACCAATATATTGACTTTGAAGTGATTTCAAGATGGTTTGATTTGGTTTCTCTATTTTTTATGTTTTCACGACATAATTGAAACTAGCTTGAATAACATCTATTCTTCACTCTCTCTTTTTTAGCTTTTTATGTTACTAATATGTTTAGAGATAATAATAAAAAATGAAACAACACTTTTTTTTTCTGGTACTAAGATTTTAAAAACACAAAAAAGAAGAAGAATAGTGAAAAACATTACTAAAGTTATAGAACACAAAGAAAACAAAGTTTTCAAAAAGATATAACATGATTTCAGAACCTAGCTTTGATACTAACTGATGTGAACCTTGTGATCACATGGTCACATAACCCTACCTAGAATGACAATAAATCCTAAAAAGCCAAAACAAGTCTAACAGGAGGGTGACACAATGAAAACTTTTCCTAAGACACTAGCACTATTGGAATAAGAACCTCCACCTTACAAATATTAATTAGTGAATGAGAAGTATAAGGAAGATACAATGAAGCCAATTGATATTTGATAAGTCAATTTAATTCGTTAGAGAACCAAAGACTGTGAGAATCTCTCTCACATAAGCTGAATAAATCTGACAGCAATAGTATTATCATGTCTGAATATTTTATCCTTACAAAGAGTATTTATACTCTTGAAAATAAAACCCTAATGCATGTATCATTGTGAGCTAAATTGGTTCACTTACAAAACTGACCTAAAACCTATACTAACAAACCCAAATATATGGACCCAAACAAGCTTTGGGCCATAGTTGAGAACTAATTATTAATTAAGCCTAAACAAGCCTTCGGACTTAGCTAATTAATCAAACTCAAGTCCAATACAAAATAAGCCCATTAGAAACAATGACAAAGATTTTGGCCCTATTAGATAGCTCAAATATAAGTTATAACATAAATAAAACCCATGAGAATAAATTATCTTTGCTGCCATGAGAGAAGAAGAAGAAGAAAAGAAAACTAAATAAATATGAAACAAGGCTTTATATAGATTGTTGCCGCCACTATTTTCCTTAAAAACTTGTCACCTCTTACTTCTTTATTTTGGAGGAGAAGTTTTTGTCACTTTATGTCCTCTTCAAACATGAACTTTTTTGTTTTCTTTGTTGCATACTTTCCTAATCTGACATGGAAAAACCCTAATACATAAAGGAAATAATTAATATTTTCACAAACTATAAGGACTTCACAGTTAATATGGAATCCATAAAACACATGGAATCATAAAAGACAAGGCTTGCTACAACTTAGGAAAAATTGACAGCCTTTTTACCAAAATTTTAGAGCCAAAATAAGGTTGGATTGTCCCTCTTTTTGCACTTAAATTAAATGGACTAATGCCTCATCTTGATGCTCTAATTGATCTCCTTTATTAGCCTTGGCCAAGACCTATAAAACAAGTTTATTCAATGCCTCCTTCAATGCCTTTGCTTTGGACCCTGTAATTGGCCTAATTGGAATATGTAACGGATCGTTGATGGTGTTTGTGGACTAATTTGCATCACAAGAAGTATGAATTTTCCTAAATTTTCCGTAGTTGATACATTTCTCACTCATTTTCCATATAATAAACATAATTCTAACCAAAATGCATGACAATTTCATCAAATAAATGCAAAACATCATGCTCACACCTTAGGTCGAAACATTCTAATAATGAAGGGGTATGCTTCATTACCCATTCTGTCGCACGTGTACAGCATCGTGGCGATCGTCCACCCTCAGGTGTGGTATCTATTTGGAAAATATGAGGAGACAATGAATTCTTGTCTTTTATCAGTGGAAAAAAAAAGTCGCCACCTAGTATTTTGGTTACTAAGAACCCTAACTGGTCTCAAAGATCGAACATGAGGACTGGTTTCGTAAATGGAATGTATTAGCACCCCAATTACACTCTACCTAAGGTAGGCTACATTGTTTAATTTTCTGATAAAAACTAAGGGCTTGTCGTGTTTTTCTAATTGTCAGTCTGTCTACGGTTTAAAAAAAGTTTTCATCGGCAAAGAAGATCCTTATCTTTTCGAGTAAAACCTAATCATTCTAATGTCAACAAAAGAATTATCTTTTTAATACCGAGAATACATTTTACGTATAAATTTGTAATCCCCGATACAAAAACAAAACAAAATATTTTTTAAGAATTTTTTGAAATGTTGGCCAAGTTCTCGTGACTTTAATAAACTAGTTATTAAAGCCTAAAATACATGCTAATGCATATTTTTGAATTTTTATTGTATGAAAATATGATATGATTTTTTCTTTAAGAGACTTGGCCGTATGCATGAAAACAAAAATATATTTTTTATTTTTTAATGTTTTGACCAAAATCAGGTATTTTAATACTGAATTTGTATCTTTATGGTATAAAAATACAAACCGATATTAATCAAAATTTCTTTAAACACTTACGTGGGAAAATCACAAATTTCAAAAATGATTTTTTGAATTTTTTATGATTGGGATGGTCCGGACCCAGCACAAAAGGAAACTGGACCGAGATCTGCCCAAAATGAAGTCGGGCCAAAACCGGCCCAAAAGAGAACCTACTTGTAGCTGGACTCAACCTAGCCACGTGGATTGGGCTGATGTTCCAGCCCAAAAGAACAAAAGGCTAGTTATTGTGCTGAGCACAGTAACCAGTTAATTATAGTAGGTAGTTACTATGCTCTACTTAATTATTTTTTATTTGCTGCAGAACGTGAATTGCTCACGTTCTGCATGCAAATGAAGATGAACAAAGAAAAATGGGATATAAGAGGGGAGAAGGTTACTTTGAGTGGGGAAGCGTGATCGCGGTCGTCGGTGGTGGTTGAAGACGGTGGTGGCAGGGACTCGGAGGAGCGGTGGCAACTGCTGGAATTCTTTCCTTTCTCTGTACAGAGACCGATTTCTTCCTCTTCTGTCCTGCTTTAGCTCTCCTTGAGTTCTCTTTCACTTTTTTCTATTGTTATGGTCTCTCTTCAGCCTCTCATTTGTTCCCTTTGTCTATTCTTTTTTTTTCTCTCTCTAAAGCTATCCCCGGTTTTCCTTCTTTATTTTTTTTGTTCCCTTTTTCTTCTCTCTAAGTTGTACTTTTTCTCCACACTCTCTATTTTTTCTTTTCCTTTCTCCCTTTATTTTCTCTTCTGTTATAACCGTGCCCCTCAGTTCTCAAAACAACTCCCTCTCTGTTTTCTGTTCGTCTATAAACCTCCCCTTTCTCCTTTCTCAAATCGCTCATCCCTTCTTTATTTTCTATCTCTATCCCTTTCCACCCCCCTCTGTTATATCTTTCCCCCCTATTTTCTCTTCTTTTCTCTCGTTCCCTGATGTTTTGGTTTCTCTCTTCTCCACTCCTAAAAATCCCCCTTTTGCTGCTCATGTCCCTGTATTTATAGGTAAAAGGAGAGAGCAGCTACCCGGTCTCTGCCCAATCCTAGAGACAGGGTAGGGTGGCTAAGGCGTCTTTGTATAGTCGCCTCAACTGCCTGCAGGGTATGGCTTCCCTGTCCAATCTTCATCATGGTGGCAGTTGAGGGGCGCGAGCTGTGTCAGGATTTGTGCAAGTAGGGAGGGAGATAATGAATGAGCGGGAAGATGCAGGGGAAAAATCTTCTTCTTCCCTTGTCCTCTACGCGTCCAGGGGAAAAAGAAGACTTATGGTGCCGTTCAAAATGGCACTGTTTGCTTCTTTCTTTTTTTTTTTCTTTTTTTTTTAGTGAAATGCATGAAACGGCTTCGTTTTGACTAAAACGTGTTATTTCATTTAAACGGAAACTAGCGCCAAAATACATCAGATTCTAAATCCCTTCATTTTGCATGCTTTTTTGGTCCTTTATTTTGGATTTCTTCAATTAAGTCCATAATTGGTCATCAAACTTCAATATTTATGCAATTAAGCCCCTGATTGGACCAAATCAACTCTCCAAAATTATAATTTGACTCAAGAACTTTAATTTCTTTCAATTAAAGCCTAAATTGACTTAAAAATAAATTTTTTTTATCACAATCAAACCCTTCTTCAATTAAATCTACAATAAAATTTAATTGAGTCCATAAACATTTGATTTTGGACTTTTCTTCCTCAAATTGAATTTTCTTTGTCAATAGGGATTTCATCAGTCAAATATATACTGTCCAATTTCAATCTTTGTATTTCTGAACTTCCTCAATCAAATTCTGACCATTTTCTGGGCACTCCGACATTCTATTCTCACTGTTATTATTTTTTTCAGATTTCTTTTGACTATATTTTTGATTGATTATTATTTTTTTTCTTCTTTTTTTTTTGTTCGGGGACCTAAAAATAGGTTACAACACATTAATTAAATTCTTTCTTTAACACTATTTATCATGAATTATAAGTCTATTGATCCAAAAAGTCAAATTTCTCATTCATCTAGTTTGCCTAAAACCCTCATTACACAAGAACACCCATTTTATTTTCAATTTTTCTTCCAATTATCATATAACCCATTTATTATTGCCTAGGAACATCATCTGAACATAAAAACAATAATCTACATGACATACACAATTCAAATTTTCATGATGATATTAAAATGACCCACTTCTCAAATCATACCAAAACTTTAAATCAATCAAGGTGAAGGTGTTTCTCACCTCTAAATAACACTAAAACAAGGATGATTTAACAAGGATTCCCTTTATTCTTCCTCACTCTCGCTACTTTTTTCAAGCTCTAAACCTTAGTTTTGTAGTTTTTTAATCCTCGCTAAAAGCTTGAAATCCCTTTCTAAATTCTTAAAAGTTTCTTTAAATACTTAAAACTTCCTCTCTTTAAGTGTTTTAATTTAAGAAAATCAAGAAGAAATCAAGAAATTATTGCCCCCTTTCTTCTCATTTGTTCAAAAGCTTTTAGCTTCCTTAAGAAGCCAAGAAACCTATTTATATACCCCCTATAATTTATATTTACAATACTATCATTATACTTTAATTCAAGTAATTTTTGGTTTTACCAGGTATCCCATCTCATTCTATTTTTACAACTTACCTTACATTGAAGTTTCAATCCATAAAAATTCATTCCAGCTATATATATTATTTTATCTTATTTTATTGTTGGGTTAAACTTTTCCAATACTTTACTAGCACTGTAATATTTTTAACTGAGGCTTTACATATGAGCTTCACCAATAGTGTAAGATAGAGATCATACCACTTTAAGTTTCGATTCCTCTCTCTTTCAATTATCTCTCTACTTATTTTCTCATTTGGTTTCCCTCTTCTCCTTACATGGTTGGCTAGTTGCTGACCGATATGGGTTTGTCATAGAGGAGCAATTGTCATCGGGTTTGGAGAATCAATGAAGGCTGGACGAATGAGAAGACATTGTAAGTTGTTGAAGTTATCAGCTGGAGGCAAGAGAGGTTATCATTGTAGCTTATCGACCCAAGGACTGAGTTTGTGTGGCCATAGGTTGTTATGTGTGAGGAGGAAGATAGTTTTGTGTATGTGTGTTTGTGGCTGAGAGTATGATATTATAAAAATAAGTTGATAGCTCTGTTTGTTTTTTTTTTTTTTACAATTGAGGGAAGCTACGTGAAAGAGAGAGATCAAGTAGGGGAGAGAGGAGATTGGGTGGTTTTTGTCCATATAGGTTAAACTAGATTTATTAACCGCGCTTCGCTGCGGGGCAGGTTCGCAGCGGATTGAGACATTAGTTCTATGTTCATATAAACACAATAAAAGCAACATGCATTATCTTTTTTAACATATGCAAGGCTGTAATGCAAAATAACAAAGCAGCCGTATGAATTGTTTCAAACCCTTTAAAGCAATTACATATTTGAATTGTCTTGTTCAGTTAAGCACATTAGTCTAGCATGGTATGGGGTTTCATGTTTCTTAATGAATATACATAGCAGTCGTGAAAAAGTTGATGAAGGCCACAACTGCATCAACAAAAAAAATTTCTGGAGCGGTGGTGCAGCCTCTCTAGAGCTTCAGTTTTCTTGTAAAAAAGAGGTGATGTTATTCATGGACATTAATGAGATGAGTAAAAATAAATGGAGTGAAGGATAAGGCTAATCCAATATCAATAGTAATAAAACATAAAGAGAATGAAAGAAATTTTTGAATTAAAAAGGGCAAACCAAAAATAAACCACCTAGCTTGTTCTCTATTTTCAAGCAATACAGCCCACAATGGTAAATATACATTCTTATGAATGTTTAGGATCTTCATTGAAATTCTAATCCAAAAAGCTCAATGGTTGTTATGTGTTAGAAATCACAACCTAATAGGAGCATTCATACATGTTACCTACATGTCCTTTTTAAATTTCTGGACCAAAAAGTTCAATGGTTATGCTGTGTTAGAAATTGCAGGTTCATGGGAGCATGCAGACTTGTTTCCTATTGGCTTCAACATACGGGACCATTGTAACATACTGGAAGTCCACTGTCAATGATAGTGATAGTGTTGATTATAGGAAGACCAATTATAAGAACCTTGGAAGCCACTCCTGCAACAATGCACTTACCACCTTTGATTTAACAAAAAGATACAAAACATAGCATTGCACTTACCAAACTCTTTTTATAACCTATTTTCCATCAATAACCACATCTTCTATGTGGTCCAACGTTAATTGTTGATGGTTTTGTCAAAGTGATTTTGTGTTAGGATTGCAACCCAACCAACCAAGTTCTGCCAGCCCCTATCCAAAGCTATAGTATATCGTAAACTATTTGTTTAATGGTGAAACAAAAAAAAGGCAAAAGTAGGAAGCCATCAAAATCTTGAAAAGTCCAAGAAGTAATTGATCACATTCTCATTTCTGAATGAAGGAAAAAATTTGATTGACCGGGTAATAAATTGCAAGTTACACAGAATGATGTACACCACTTACGAAGTTTTTTTTTTTCTAATCAACTTATGCAGATCCCTGCAACTATATTGTTGGTCTAAAGATCCCTGCAAGAAAAAGTTGAAAAAACCTTAGATCCTTCTCTTCTCAATCAACAAAGATCTCTCTCTCTCTCTCTCTCACGCATGCACAAAACCCTCAAAACCCCATAAAAATCCAACATTTCCCTCTCACACTCTTCTTTAGCTAACAGCCGATGGCAACAACAAATCCCTCAAACAATATCAATTATCATATATTGCCATAACACGGGGTTCGTTCATCCATATATAAAGTTAGAAAATAACCTCCTTGCAACCTCCGCGAGAAAGAGGTCCATCTCAATTCAAGCAGCAGTTTCCTGAAGGCAGAAGTAAAGCCAAGAAAGATATCTTGTGCATAGTTAGAAAAAAATCATAAGTCTCTTTGACATGCATATGGATTAGCTTTGATTCGGATCACTTGAATAATCACACCTCTCAGCATAACATGAAGGTCAATGCTTAGTGGTTACACCCACAAACCTGCCATCCGAGATGATGCCCCACTAATCTACATTATAAAAAACAGTCGTCAGCATTAGAAAGAAAAACAAAATTAACAAAAGACTTCTCTGTCATTACATTTAGGCATATAACATCAAAGAAAGGCACAATTAATAGTCCAAGACAATAGTTTTACTATAATGAGCTTGAACTATAACAAATTGATAGTAATGTAATAGACCACACACGTTGTACATATAGTTCATTCTTTACTTTTGACACCAGGGTTTGAGACCATAAAATAAAGTCAATATTGTTGTCAACAGAATTCATGAAGTTAAATGGACAAAATCATAAATAATTGTTGATCACGATACATACATTTACACAACTCCATGCAATATAACTTTCCAACCACTACTTTCATTTCTTCACCCCGACCCAATAACTATGCTGCAAAAATATTCAATATGATTACTTGGTCTGACTGGGCAAACAGTTTTTCATAAAAACCAAGTTAGGGACTGCAGTTGGAATAACCAATTTAAGCTTGGATTGTTAAATATACATGGGAATAATCAAGATCAATGGTAAGCAATATAGAGATGTCAACAAATTGTGCACTTGTTTATTCAAAGATGAAGAAAATAACATAACCTAACTAACAAATTTGATTAATTGATTAGCAATTAATCATGTCCATCATCAAATTCAAATGAATTAGCATTTAACACGAAAAAATAAAAGATGGAATTTGAAAAGGCAGGCCTAACCTTAGCGACAAAAAAGGTAAATGACTTGGTCTTGCAGATACAATGACGACAATCATCGCAGATGAAACAGAGTCAAGCCATGCATGTGGAGCAAACTTCATGATGGCGGTAAATAACCTAGTCTAGAACTTCTACACAATAATAAATAAATATGCAAGCTCATAAGGGAATTCAATTAAAATCATGAAAAAATCTTCATGCAGGAAGGAGTTTACAATAATTGAATAGAAATAACAAAAAATAACAAAAAGATCAATTTGTTTTTGTGAATGGAAGAGAGAGAGAGAGAGAGAGAGAGAGAGAGAGAGAGAGAGAGAGAGAGAAGCCTAGTGTGTGTGTTTTTTTTTTGTTTAAACACAGAGACAAAGTGAATGGATGATTCTGGGGAGGAAAGAAAGAAAAATATTTTACGGCAAAGAAGCCATGCGCGTGAGAACGAAAAGGAAGTGAGATTGAGCAAATCAATTTTGAGAGAGAGAGAGAATCAATTTCTTTAACTTTAGCCTTCATGATTGTTTTTGTTCTAGAGGGTAGGGTGACAGAGATAGGAAAAAAAATAAAGAAGACAAAAGATAGCAAATTGATCTAACAGATTGAAACTCAACTGAAATGTAGCTTGATTTAGCTAACCAGTAATCTCCAGAGCTGCAACAGTACACAAATTGCTCAACAACAAAAATTAAAGTAAAATCCCCAACTAAACACAAATAAAACCACCAGCTTTTTCAGTAATACAAAACTAAATCTGATCAAGTGGGCGTTACATTTAATGTACATAATGAGAACCCATACAATTTAGGAGAAATGTCTCCCAAAATCACGTCGGATTTTCTGGGTTGGTGCCCGCGTTTTTGTTCTTTTTTTAGGCAAGTTCTCAGCTGGTTCTTGATTGATTCCAGATTCATTTTGGAGAGGCTGCTTTTGGTCTTGTAAGCGTGATTCCTATGCTATTTTATTGTAGTCTCAACCCCAACATCAGTCCCATCCCTTGCAAACCTCACCTAACCATCCTAGCCCCAATAACTGCCCCATCCCCATAAATCGCACCTAACGAATCTAAGAAACCACCAACAACTAAAACAGAGATGAACACAATCAAAGAAAAACTGAGTTCATTGTGCGAGTCCACAGTGTATAACTATGAATGAACAGTTGAATCATCAAATCTTTTAGTTTTTTTTTTGTTATGATGAAGCAAAAGAAAACATGCCAGCAAACAACACATAAAAAATAATTGAAGAAATTGAACAAAACTTCTTGTGAAATTGAACAAACTCGTCGTGAGAAACACTGTTTGAATCCACAATGAATCCACTCAAAATCTACAGTGTTTTCCTTATCTCTTTTAGTTTTTTTTCAATGTGTTGAGTGTGGAGAGAAATGACCAATATTTTTTTGGTGTGAGTGGTGGTTGGATTGAGAAAAGAAAATAGGACTAGGTTTTTTTTTTTTGGGAAATAATGGGTTTTCTTTTCTTTTTTTGTTTGGTATATTTTTTTTTCCGGATCCCTTTAGGTTATTTTGAATTTGAATTCCCCCTGACTAATATTCTTTTACTATTTATAGGCAAAGTGTTTTTGTCTCTTTCTTCTAATCTATCGATCCCTGAGCAACTTGGTTTCATTTCGATTTTCTATTTTCTTACTTTGTGCTTTGGTCCCTTTGTTTTATTTTTTTTAATTTTAATTTTAATTTTTTAATTTTGATTTTTCTCAAAAACATGTCAATGTCAATTCAATAAAATTAACTGATAATTTTGGAATGGATGTGTTAACAACAGGAACTTGTTCCACTATATTTTTGAGTTTTAAGTTTTTTTCGAAAAGATATTAAAAATTATGAAAATGATATGAATGTGTTAAAAATATATATTTTTTAATTTTAATTTTAAAACACATTAAAAATCATAAAATATGCAAATGACCGAAAACACTTTTTTTTGAAATATTTTGAGATTTTAGAAAATAAAGGGTTAAAATCAGGTTACAACAATACATTTGGTTAATCTTATATTAAAATTATGTCTTTCGGCAAGCTCAAATGAACCTTATGTCCATTTCCCATTTTTCATTGTTAACTTATAATAAACACAATAACACGTAAAACAAAAAACAATACCCTTGCATTTGAACATCTTTGCTAGGATTGAAATAATCAGTTTTATTATATTTTAATTTAATCCTAAGCCTTTATAATTTTTAAGAAAATTATACGAAGGCCTGAGGCATGTTTGCTTAAGTTGAGGACTTTTTCCACTTAGCGTTATATATATATATATATATATATATATATATATAAGGCTAAGTGGAAAAAGTCCTCAACTTAAGTAGAAAAACAAATATCCTTCTTAACTAAAAATTTCTATGATTTTTATTCTAAATAATATGATTTTTTTTTTAATATGCATATATAAATGAGGGGAAAATTGAAGAAATAATGATGTTTAGGGTGAAAAATCAGCGAGTGTTAGTTGAGGGGGTATTGCTTTTCGTGCTTAAGTTCAAGGGTGGTGTTTACAATTTCGGTAAAAAAAGAAAAATCAGCGCACGCTTAAAACAGTGCCTACTAGTTTTTTTTTTTGACCTGCAGTGTAGATTATTATTTTTTTTTTATAATCTTATAAAGAAAAAAAAAAGCTAAGAAGTTAAAAGTTTAATGTATAACATATGAATAATTTTTAAAATATTAAGATAATAATATATTATTTTTAAATACTGAGATATTATATTTAACCCGTGAAATTCTCGATATAAGATAAGAACTCGTTACAACACTATGAAATCTAAATTAAAACAAAATAGAAACTCAATTAAAATTAATCAAATATTCAAGATTTCAAATGAAAAAAACATTCAATAAACAAATATAAAAAAATAACTTGAATAAATCAAGAATGGTGTCTTGTTATGAAGTGGCTCAAATCAATGTTTTTAAGAAATAAAAAAAAATTTGATATTAGAGTATTTGATCTGGCTTGATCCATTAAGCCGGGTTAATATATAATTTTTTTTTAAAAAAAATAATAAATAAAAAAAACATGAAAAAACCAACTTAAATCATTCCCTCATGTGAATCATTTAAATATATTTTCCTCTCATGTTTTATCTCATGCAGCTTATGTGTTTTCTTTAGTTATTTTCTTTTGGAAATTTTGTTCAACCTCCTGCCGCTGCTGCTGCCACCGCCTGTTGCTCGTATGTGTAAACTTTGGATTATCTGTCTTTTTCTTTTAATTGATCTCAAGTTCCATAGCCAATATTTGACCTCAAGCTGCACTTCTAGATAAAATAATAATAATAATAATAATAATAATAATAATAATAATAGAAAAACTTTCAAGATGAACTATTGTACTTGTATCTTGAATGATGCTCACTTGTTCTTGTCAATCAGGCATTAGAGGTCCCAGTTCCTTTTTCTAACGCTCTTGCTCTTGCTTCTGTTCAAATGGGTTTTTGTTTCAAGAATCAACTCCACAATTCAAATCGTGGAACATCAAGAAGCTTTGGGGAAGGTAAATACTAAATTGGTATCTGGAAAGTGTCTGTCTTTTCCTTGCTCTCTCTCTATTCCTCGAATTCGTGCATGTTTGTTTAAATCATCGCACAAAAAATACTACATAATATTCTGCATTTAAGGAAGGATATTCTCTATTCTGGAATGATTTGGACTTCATTCATGTGATATGCTACACTACAGTACTGTAATTTATGCAAGAACACAAAAACACTGATGCATGTATTTAAATACTAATTCCCAGAGACAGGGTTGTTCTGGTTCACGCTGACAATGAATCCTCGCAGTGCTTATAATGAACCACAACTTGTAATGTTATTGTCAGCTTTTCTACACCCAGATATGCACCAGGCTTATGTAATTGTTGTTGATTTGTTTTTTATAATGTTTCTTTTATTTTAAAATATATTAAAATAATATTTTTTAAAAACATTTTAAAACATAAAAATAAACAAGTCCACGGCACGTACGTGTGTTACGGTTCGTAACGCTAATCTATTGGTGTCTCATTTTTCAACAGTAGAGTACGTATGTCAATAAATAAATAAGTAAATCCTTGTTACAGAGATGCTGAGCTATTTTAATTTATTGTATAATGCCATATGTTTAGACAACATCACTAGCTTTAGTTCATTAGGTCATTTGTTGTAGTTTGATTCCTTCATATCTTCAAGTGGTTTGGTCTGAAGATTCTCTGGCGAAGCAGTTAACTTACTCTACTGCTGCGGTCAAGATCAGAGGTAGGTAGGTAGATAGATCATTACAGCGTGAGGTCTTACGGAGGACTGGGTTGGTGGGCTCATATCATGGCTCGTTGGCCCACATCTACAAACCTCGCTTAAGGAAGCCTAAGCCCAACCACATGCATCCATTACAGGACTTTCAAGTTCCTTCATTGGAGGTCAGGCCACTTGTCATCTTATCATTGGCCAAGGTCAGGCAGATAGGAGCGCGTCCTTATATTAGGACACGTTTCGTACATGGCTTGTCTGTGTTTGGTAAGTTTGGGAACGCGGCTTTAGCTGCGTTCTCAAAAAATTTAAAATTTTATTTTATTAAAATTTAATATAATTTATATGTTTTGAATCGTTTTAATGTGCTGATATTAAAAATAATTTTTAAAAAATAAAAAAACATCATTGGCATGCATTTTGACACGAAAAGTTATTTGAAAAGCACTCGCAACCACACTGCCAAACTCTCTCTCTAGAGAGAGAGAGAGAGAGAGAGAGAGAGAGAGAGAGAGAGAGAGAGAGAGCAACGTTTTATTATTTTTTATCACCATGCTTTAATATTTAAATATTTTCTTTATTTTTTTTTTCCTTGTCGTTGTAGGTGTGGTGATCAGGCATCAATTACACCAGACTAAGTATGATATTTTTCAACGAAAATCAGAGTGAAAGGAAGAAATAGAGCTCAGTTATCTCCACGAGCAGGCAGGCAGGCAGCCGAAGCACGCATCTGATAAGATTTAAGCCTTCCTTCAAGTATGAACATATGACCATCCCTTGTCTGCGCCAAATATGCCTCCCTCGTCATGTTGAAAGGATTTCCTTTCATACTTGTTTGGCTGATTTCCATAATTATTTTTATGATTAATTGACGATAATTAATGCAAGGAAGTTATTAATGGCAGTTAATTTGAATATTTTAGATGAATTGTAAATTCTCCATTTTGGAGTTTGGACCGACCAAAGCATGGAATGGGAACGTCGTGGTTTAAGTCCAAATATATATATATATGTTTTAATTTTGATCCATTAAGGTTGCTATAGTGGTGATTAAAAAAAAGCAAGTGCAAGACATAGATATTCAATTATTTATTAAAACATTATCTTATTTTTATATAATGTTTTGTTTGTTGTTTCGATTCTAAAAATAATTATTGTTAAAGAAAGTTGTAATTAATCAAATGAGTAAAGATAAGATTAAAAAATCATTAAAAAGATAACTTACGGAGGTCATCTTTTGCATTTCACACGCTTTCATAGGTGCTAGGATCACATCCTAGGGTACATGCACAAACGTTATAATTCTCTATTTTAATAGTATTTTTTATTTTAAAATATATTAATATAATATTTTTTATTTTTTAAAAATTATTTTTAATATCATAATATTTTGATAGTATTTGTATTCGAAAATATGATAATAGTCATAGTTTTTAAACCCGGCTCGATAATTGGCCCAATTCAAGGCCCGAGTTCCTGGTTTTGACCGGGTTACCGGGTTGACCGGGTCAATTCCTATTTTAAAAAAATTCAAAACGGAGTCGTTTTAGTAAAAAAACAAAAAACAAAAGTCAACGGGTTGCAACCGGGTTTTTGAGCGGGTTTTGCCGGGTCGCCGGGTCACACCGGATCATGGCTTATTCTATTTTTTTATCAACCCGGCCCCGGTTCCAGCTCCGGGTCGGTAAGGCCCCGAGTCGACCCGTCGGGTTAGACCGGGTTTTAAAACTATGATAACAATTGTTTTTCAAAGTGTTTTTCACCCGAAAATATATTAATATAATATTTTTTTTATTTTTAAAAAATTATTTTTAATATCACTACATTAAAATAATTATCATATATATATATAATTAATTTAAAAAAAATGGAATTTTAACTAACGCAATGACAAAGAAGAGGAATTTAATAGTTGGATTCAAGCCTACTTGCTACCTTACCTTAAGTTGAACCACCAAAGAAAAAACATAACTTGTCATCATAACCAACATAAAAAATAATGTCCACATGGTAATGTCATTGCTTAACGGACACAAGACAAGACAGCCGAGCCAAAGTAATACAGCTGGCAATCCAACGTTCGAAATGGCACCGAATTTAGTAATTCACTATAACATCGTTGGTCCGTACCTCTGTAGGGTGAAAGACGAGTGAAAATAATAATAATAATAATAATAATAATAATAATAAAAAGAAATCCCATCCGCAGTACAAAAAGATCCGTTATGTCCAACGCAATGAAATGATGCGTTTGAGTCAGAAAAGTAGGCCACCATTCTGCTACCACGCCTCAGATCATAAGGCGGTATCTTTTGGTACAGCATCGGATATTATTTTTTATTTAAAAATATTTCAACATCTGCCCATTAAAAAAAAATATCTAAAATATAATTTCAAAAAACAAAATTTATTACGAGAAGAGAACTGTGTAAACAGA
>Ga0325401_1002328_pt1 | contig 16845 bp, 10 predicted proteins | sample PopdelMetagenome_FD_205666 | JGI IMG/M metagenome (GOLD analysis project Ga0325401, IMG submission 205666) | Populus deltoides microbial communities from Bellville, Georgia, United States - Xylem-PdKOR-R2 | ecosystem: Host-associated > Plants > Phyllosphere > Stem > Wood/Secondary xylem | place...
GCGGGCCGACATGAAGGGGATGCGGAAGACCGATCCCGAGATCTGCGCGATGGCGTGACCGTCCGGGTTCTCGGCCGTGACGGCGCGGGCGGCGAGGGTGCCGTTGGCGCCGGGGCGGCTCTCGATGACGACGGGCTGGCCGAGGAGGGGGCCGGCGAGGTCGCAGAGGATGCGGGCGTGGACGTTGGGGCCCGGGGCCCAGGCGCCGAACATGCGGACCGGGCGGTTGGGGAAGCGCGGCTGCGCGAGCGCCGGCCACGCCAGCGCCGCGGCGGCGGCCGAGAGGACCGCCCGGCGGCCGGGTGGCGCGGACCCTGCGGTCATCGTGCTCTCCTCTCCTTGGCCGGCGGCGCCGGGCGGTGATCGGCGGGCGCTAGTCCATCCGCAGGTTGAGGCGGCGGACGATCTCCTGCTCCTTGACGACCTGCTGGCGCACGAAATCGGTGTACTCGGCGCTGCTCATGTAGATGACGGGCTGGTCGAGTCCCTGGAGGTAGGCGAGGGACTCCGGGCGGTAGAGCGCCTCCTTGAAGGCGTCGTGCAGGACCTTCACCACGCCGGGGTCCATGCCGCGCGGACCGGCGAGGCCGTAGGGCGAGGTGGTGACGAGGTCGTAGCCGAGCTCCTTCAGGGTCGGCGCGTCCGGGTAGCGGGCGATCCGCTCGGGCGTCCAGACGTTGAGCAGGCGCAGCCGCCCTTCGAGGACGAGCTGGGACCAGTGGCTGGCGGTGGCCACCGCGTCGATGGTGCCGGAAAGAAGCGCGCTGGTGAGCTCGCTGCCGCCGCGATACGGGGCGTGCAGCCACTCCACCCGCTCGATCTCGGCGACCCGATCCATCGTGACGTGGGATTCCGTGCCGACGCCCGGCGAGCCGTAGGAGACGGCGCCGGGACGGCTGCGGGCGGCGGCGACGAAGTCGGCCCATGTGCGGTACGGCGAGTCCGCGCGCACGACGACGCCGAAGGTGTAGCCGGTGAGGCAGACGATGTAGGTGAGGTCGGCCACCGGGTCGTAGGGCGGGCGCGCGGTCATGAAGGGGATGCGGAAGACCGATCCCGGGATCTGCGCCAGGTTGTGGCCGTCCGGGTTCTCCGCCGTCACGGCGCGGGCGGCGAGGGTGCCGTTGGCGCCGGGGCGGTTCTCGATGACGATCGGCTGGCCGAGGCGGGGGGCCATGAGGTCGGCCAGCACGCGGGTGTAGACGTTGGGGCCGGGGGACCAGGCGCCGAAGATGCGGATGGGGCGGCTGGGGAAGGGGCGGGACTGGGCGAGCGCCGGCGTCGCCAGCCCGGCCGCCGCGGCGGAGAGGAGGGTTCGGCGGCCGAGGGGGGCGGGCATCGCTCTCCCCCTCACGCGGCGGCGGAGACGCGGGCGGCGAGCGCGCGCAGGTGGTGGTCGACGTCGCCGAACTGGGTGTCGATCGCGGTGAGGCGCTTGAAGTAGTGGCCGGCGGCGTACTCCGTCGCGATGCCGATGCCGCCGTGGAGCTGGACGGCGTGCTGGCCGAGCAGACGGGCCGAGCGGCCGATCTGCACCTTGACGGAGGCGATGGCGGCGCGGCGGGCCTCCGGCGGCTCGTCGAGCATCATGGTGGCGTACATCGCCATGGAGCGGGCCTGCTCCAGCGCCACCATCATGTCGGCGGCCTTGTGCTGGAGCACCTGGAACTCGCCGATCGCCTTGCCGAACTGCTTCCTGGTCTTGAGGTAGTCGAGCGTCATGGCGTGGAGGGCGGACATGGCGCCGACGGCCTCGGCGGCGAGCGCCGCGATGGCCTCGTCCACCACGCGCTCGACCAGCGGCAGGCCGTCCGCGGGGTCGCCGAGCACGGCGCTGGCGCGGGCGCCGGAGAGGGTGACCTCGGCGCCGCGGCCACCGTCCACGGTGCGGTAGCCCTGGCGCAGGATGCCGGGGGCGTCGGCGCGGAGAAGGAAGACGCCGATCCCGCTCCGGTCGCGCTGGCTGCCCGCCGTGCGGGCGGTGACGATCAGGTGGTCCGCGCTGTCGCCGTGCAGCACGACGGTCTTGCGGCCCTCCAGGGTCCAGCCGTCGCCGTCGCGGCGGGCGGTCGTCGCGACGTCGGCGAGGTTGTAGCGCGACTGCGCCTCGGTCTGGGCGAAGGCGATCAGGGCGTCACCGGCGGCGACGGCGGGGATCAGCGACGCGCGGGTGGCGGCGTCGGCGCCGTGGCGGAGAAAGCCGCCGCCGAGGACGACGGTGGAGAGCCAGGGCTCCAGCGTCAGGGCCTCGCCCATGGCCTCGGCGACGAGCATGGTCTCGACGGGGCCGCCGCCGTAGCCGCCATCCTCCTCGGCGAAGGGCAGGCCGAGGAGGCCGAGCTCGGCGGCGGCGCGCCAGACGTCGCGGCTCCAGCCGGGGGTCCCGGCGATGAGGGCCGCGCGCTTCGTGGCGTCGTAGCGGTCGGACAGCGTGCGGCGCACGCTGTCCTGGAGGAGGCGCTGCTCCTCGGTGAGGTCGAAGTCCATTCCTAGAGCCCCATGAAGGCCTTGGCCATGATGCCGCGCTGGATCTCGTTCGTGCCGCCGAAGATCGAGAGCTTGCGCCAGTTGAAGTAGACGGGGGCGATGGTGTGCGCCCAGTCCGGGGCGAGGTCGGGCTCGTTGGTGAGGTCCTCCGACTCCGGGTCGGCCAGCGAGGGCATGGCGTAGGGGCCGGCGACCTCGAGCATGAGCTCGGTGATCGACTGCGCGATCTCCGACCCCCGCAGCTTGAGGATGGAGGAGGCGGGGTCGGCCTTGCGGCTCTCGCCGCTGCGCTTGCCGGCGGCGAGCACCCGCAGCACGGTCATCTCAAGCGCCTTCAGCTCCACCTCGATGCCGGCGATCTTCTCGCGGACGCGCTGGGCCTCGATCATCGGGCGGCCGTCCTCCTCGACCTGGGAGGCGATGTACTTGAGGCGCTGCAGCCGCTCCTTGCTGACGCCGACGCGGGCGGCGCCGGTGCGCTCGTGGCCGAGCAGGAGCTTGGCGCAGTCCCAGCCCCGGTTCTCCTCCCCCACCAGGTTCTCCACCGGAACGCGCACGTCGTCGAAGAAGACCTCGTTCACCTCGTGCCCGCCGTCGATGGTGATGATGGGGCGGATGGTGATGCCGGGGGACTTCATGTCGACCAGGAGGAAGGAGATGCCCTCCTGCCGCTTGGCCGCCCCCGGGTTGGTGCGGACGAGGACGAAGATCCAGTCGGCGTGCTGGGCGTAGGTGGTCCACATCTTCTGGCCGTTGACGACGTAGTGGTCCCCGTCCCGCTCCGCCCGCGTCTTGAGGGAGGCGAGGTCGGAGCCGGCGCCGGGCTCGGAGAAGCCCTGGCACCACCAGTCGTCGATGTTGCGGATGCGCGGCAGGAAGCGCTTCTTCTGCGCGTCCGTGCCGAAGGCGATGATGATGGGGCCGACCATGTTGGTGCCGAAGCCGACCGGCTGGGGCGCCGGGTGCTGCTGCAGCTCCTCCCGGAAGATGTAGCGCTGGGCGGCGGTCCAGCCGGTGCCGCCGTGCTCGGCCGGCCAGTCGGGCACGGCCCAGCCCTTCCCGTTCAGCACGCGCTGCCAGGCGACCGTCTGCTCCTTGGTGGGGACGCGGCCCTCCACCATGCGGCGGCGGGTCTCCTCGGGCAGGTTGTCGGCGATGAAGGCGCGCACCTCGTCGCGGAAGGCGCGCTCGTCGGGGGTGAAGCGGAGGTCCATGCGGGTGTTCCTTCAGGCGGCCGCGCGCTGCCCGCTGCCGAGCAGCGTGCCGCCCTCGGCGGCGAGGCGCTCGATCAGGGGCGCGGGGCGGAGGGTCTCGTCGCCGGTGATCCCGGCGTAGCGGTTCAGGCGGTCGCGCACCTCGGCGAGGCCGATGTTGTCGGCCCAGAACATCGGGCCGCCCCGCCAGGCCGGCCAGCCGAAGCCGTGGGCGAAGACGACGTCGATGTCGGACGCCCGGTCGGCGATCCCCTCCTCGAGGATGCGCGCGCCCTCGTTGACCATCGGCAGGATGACGCGGTCGAGGATCTCCTCGTCGGAGATGGCGCGGCGCGCGATGCCCTGCTCGGCCGAGACGCGCTCGATCAGCGCCGTCACCTCCGGGTCCGGCGTGCCGCGGCGGGCGCCGGGCTCGTAGAGGTAGTAGCCGCGCCCGGTCTTCTGGCCGAGACGCCCGGCGGCGACCAGCGCGTCGGCCACGGGGAAGACCACGCCGCGCCGCTTGCGGGTGGCGGCGCCGATGTCGAGGCCGGCGAGGTCGCCCACCGCGAAGGGGCCCATCGGGTAGCCGAAGTCGGTCAGGACCTTGTCCACCTGCTGCGGCAGCGCGCCCTCCTGCAGCAGCCGCTCGGCCTGCACGCCGCGTCGGGCGGTCATGCGGTTGCCGACGAAGCCGTCGCAGTTGCCGACGACGACGGGCACCTTGTCGAGCAGCCCGGCGAGCGCGACCGCGCGGGCGAGCGACACGCCGCTCGTGTCCTTGCCGCGCACGATCTCGAGCAGCTTCATCTGGTTGGCCGGCGAGAAGAAGTGCGTGCCGAGCACGTCGCCGGGGCGCTTGGTGGCGGCGGCCATGCGGTCGATGTCGAGGGTGGAGGTGTTGGAGGCGAGCAGCGTGCCGGGCAGGGCGAGCCCGTCCATCTGCGCCAGGACCCGCTCCTTCAGCGCCATGTCCTCGAACACCGCCTCGATCACCACCTCGGCGCCGGCGATGTCCGACAGCTCGCCGCTGCCGGTCATCAGCGCGACGCGGCGGTCCATCTCCTCCTGCGAGAGCTTGCCGCCCTTGACCGTGCGCGCCCAGTTGGACGCGCAGCGCTCCAGCCCGCGCTTCAGCGACGCCGGGTCGCTGTCGATGACGGTGACGGGGATGCCGGCGTTGGCGAAGCACATGGCGATGCCGCCGCCCATGGTGCCGGCACCGATCACGGCGGCGCGGCGCACGGGCGGCACGGCGGCGTCGCGCGGCAGGCCCGGGACCTTGGCGGCCTCGCGTTCCGCGAAGAAGAGGTGGCGCAGCGCGCGGGACTGCTCGCCCTCCACGAGCTGCTGGAACAGGGCGCGCTCCGCGTCCAGCCCCTTCTCCATCGGCAGGTCGAGGGCGTTGCGCACGGATTCCGCGCAGAGCACCGGCGCGCGCTGGCCGCGGGCGCGCTTCGTCACCTCCGCGACCGCGGCGTCGAAGGCGGCGCGGTCGGTGGCCGCGAGCTTGTCGGTGCGGTCGCGCGTGACCACCAGCGTGCGGCCGGACTCCACCGCGGCGCGGGCGAAGGCGATCGCGGCCGCGACCGGCTCGCCCTCGGCGAGCGCGTCGACGAGGCCGAGCTGCAGCGCCTCCTCGCCCGTCACCGTGTCGCCCGTCGTGATCATCCGCAGCGCCGCGCCGCCGCCGATGAGGCGCGGCAGGCGCTGCGTGCCGCCGCCGCCGGGCAGGATGCCGCGCCTGACCTCGGGCAGGCCGAGAAGGGCGCGCCGGTCCGCGACGCGGGCGTGGCAGCCCAGCGTCAGCTCCAGCCCGCCGCCGAGCGCGCGGCCGTGGATGGCGGCGACGACGGGCTTGGACAGGCCCTCGATCGTCTCGAGGATCTCGCGCAGCACGGGCGGCACGCGCGGCTTGCCGAACTCGCGCATCTCGGCGCCGGCGGAGAACATGCGCCCGGCGCCGGCGAGGACGATGGCGCGGATCGCGGGGTCGGCGCCGTGCCGGCGCAGCAGCGCGTCGAGGCCCTGGCGCAGCGGCGTCGCGAGGGTGTTGACGGGCGGGTTGTCGAGGGTGAGGACGGCGACGCCGTCCTCCACGCGGGAGTGGACGGGATCGCTCACGCGGCGGCCTCCGGGGCAGGGATGGGGACGGCGGGGGCGCGACGCGGGGGCGCCTGCCGGGATGCGGCGGCGCGTGCGGACCCGTGGCGGCGTCGCGGCATCGGTCGTTTCCCCCTGTGCAGCGGCCACGAAGCCGCCCGACCGTTCGGTCGGGGAGAGGCTAGGCCGCTTCCTCGCGGGGTGGCAAGAGGGTGTTCGGAGGCGGCTCCGGACCCTCGACGGTCCCTCGCGACCAGGGGAGGGAAGGCTCCCGTCTCCCCTCGCGGGGCGGAGACGCGCCATCCCGTCGGGCCGCTTGCCCGGGCCGGCCCCTCTCGTCCCGACCGGTCGGTGCTCGCCGGACCGGCGCGTGCCCCGGGTCCGGCGCGGTCGGAAGGGCCGCGATGGGGGTCGGCGACCGCCTCTCCCACCGCGTGCGCGGCAGCCTCCCGCGGGGCCGGGGGGCTCGGTCCTCCGGCCGGTGGGGGCCGGGCGGGGAGAGGACCCGCCGACGTCGCGACCGGGCGATCGCCGCGGCCCCCGCCGGGCTACTCCCCGGTGATGCCGCGGGATCGGATGACCTCGCCCCACTTGGCGCTCTCGGCGGCGAGGTAGGGGCCGAACTCCTCGGGCGATCCCGGCGTCAGCACGTTGGCCGCGGCCTGGAGCCGGGCCGTCACGTCCGGGTCCCCCAGCGTGGCGAGCATCGCCTCGTGCAGCTTGCGGATGGCCGGCGCGGGCGTGCCCGCCGGCGCCAGCAGCGCGAACTGCGAGGAGCACTCGAAGCCCGGGAGGCCGGACTCCGCGATCGTCGGCACCTCGGGCGCCAGCGGCGAGCGCCGCGTGCTGGAGACGCCGAGCGGCACGACGCTGCGCGCCCCGATCAGCGGCAGCGCCGTCACGGCGTCGACGAAGGCCATCTGCACCTCGCCGGACAGCAGCGCCTGCACCGCCGGGGCGCCGCCGCGGTAGGTGACGTTCAGCACCTCGATCTCGGCCATCTTGAGGAAGAGCTCGGTCGCCAGGTGGGCGGAGGAGCCGGCGCCGGAGGAGGCGTAGGACAGCCTGCCCGGCTGGCGCTTGGCCAGCGCGACCAGCTCCGCCACCGTCCGCGCCCCGGTGGCCGGCGTGGTGCAGAGGAAGATCGGCGTCTCCGCCACGCGCCCGACCGGGGCGAAGGCGCGCGCGTCGTCGTAGCCCTTGTTCGGGAAGAGGTGGGTCGCCATCGCGTAGGTGGAGTTCACGCCGAGGAGGAGCGTGTAGCCGTCCGCCCGGGCGCGGGCGACGGAGGCGTGGCCGATGGTGCCCGAGGCGCCGGCCCGGTTCTCCACCACCACCTGCTGACCGAGCTGGCGGCTCATGCCCTGGGCCAGGAGCCGGCCGACGAAGTCGGTCGAGCCGCCCGGCGCCCAGGAGACGACGAGCGTGACGGGACGGTTCGGGTAGTCGGCCTGTGCCAGGGCGGGAAGGGCGCGCGAGGCGCCGAGCGCGGCGAGGCCGGTGCCGAGAAGCCGGCGGGTGATGCGCATCGGGATGTTCCTCCTCCGGCTCCTCAGGAGCGCGTTGCCGGCGAATGTACCGGTTGGTACATTTACGGCTCAAGCGAAAAAGACAGGAGGCGCCGCACGTGTCCCCTTCCGATGCTCCCCGCCACCCCGCGGCCGCGCCGCATACGGCGGGCACCTCCGTCCTGCTGGGCCTGATCGGGGCCGGGATCGGGCTGTCGCGCACGCCCGCCCTGCACGAGGCCGAGGCCGCGGCGCTCGGCCTGCCCTGCGTCTACCGCCTCATCGACCTCACTCGCCTCGGCCTCGGGCCGGAGGCGCTGCCGGAGCTGCTGACGGCCGCCGAGCGGACCGGCTTCACCGGGCTGAACATCACCTTTCCCTGCAAGCAGGCGGTGATCCCGCTGCTGGACGAGCTGTCCGAGGAGGCCGCGGCGCTCGGCGCGGTGAACACGGTGGTGCTGCGCGACGGCCGCCGCGTGGGCCACAACACCGACAACTCCGGCTACGCCGAGGGCTTCCGCCGCCAGCTCCCCGGCGCGGCGATGGGGGAGGTGGTCCAGCTCGGCGCGGGCGGGGCGGGCGTCGCGGTCGCGCAGGCGATGCTGGCCATGGGGGCCGGGCGCATCACCCTCTTCGACCGGGACGCGAGCCGCGCCGCATCCCTGGCCGCGACCCTGTGCGGCCGCTTCGGCCCGGGCCGCGCCGCGGCGGGCACCGACCTGGCCGGGGCGATGCGCGACGCCGACGGCCTCGTCCACTGCACGCCGACCGGCACCGCCGCCCATCCGGGCCTGCCGCTGCCGGCCGAGCTCCTGCACGCCCGCCTCTGGGTGTCGGAGATCGTCTACTTCCCGCTCGAGACACCGCTGTTGCGGGCGGCCCGCACGCTGGGCTGCCGCGTTGCCCACGGCGGCGGCATGGCGGTGTTCCAGGCGGTGCACGCCTTCCGCCTCTTCACCGGGCGGGAACCGGACGCGGCGCGGATGGAGGCGCATTTCCGGGCCATCGGTGGGGATTGAGGGCGGCGTTCCGGTCTTGTGAGTTCGGGATGTGGCCAGGGGGAGGAAGAAGGAATTCTTCCTCCCCCTGGAACCCCCGCCATCATCTTTTTCTGTTTAGTTCGAGGCGCTTGTTGATAAGGCCCACGCCTCGGGTCTTGGACCCGAGGCGCCCGGAGAGGTCAGAGCAGGCGCCGATGGTGTTCGGAGACACCTTCGGTCATCGCATCCACGGCAGTCTCCCGGGGGTCCAGGGGCCTCAGGCTCCTGGCGGGTGAGGTCCGGAGAGGGCGGAGCCCTCTTCGGTCCCGAACGCGAGGGACGCGCGCACCCCTCCGGCCCTCGTGCCCAGATAGGCCAGCACCGCCTGCACCAGCATCTCGCGCTGTCCCCGCGCCACCGCCGGGTCGCGCAGGTCGCGCCCGAAGATGGCGCCCAGGGTGTGGCGGTTGCTCACGCGGTGGAAGCTGGCGCCGTTGAGGAGGATGTGCAGGTCCAGCGGGTCCACGCCGGCGCGGAAGCATCCCTCCCGCGCGCCGCGCTCCAGCAGGTCGCGCATGGCGTCGATCACCTCGGCGTTGCGGCGCGCGATGGCGGCGCTGGCGCGGACGTGGCGCGCCTCCTCGATGTTCTCCACGGCGACGAGGCGCACGAAGGTCGGGTTGGCGTGGTGGTAGTCGAAGGTGCTCTCCACCAGGCGTCGCATCGCCTCCGCCGGCGGCAGGGCGTCGAGCCGCAGGCGGCGCTCGGCCTCGCGGATGCCGCCGTAGGCGCGCTCGATCACCGCGCCGTAGAGGCCCACCTTCGAGCCGAAGTAGTAGTAGATCATCCGCTTCGTGGTGCGGGTGCGGGCGGCGATCTCGTCCACCCGCGCGCCGGCCAGCCCCTTCTCCGCGAAGGCGTCGGTCGCGACGTCGAGGATCTCGCGCCGGGTCTGCGCGGGATCGCGCGGGCGGCCTTCCGGGGCGGGCGGCGCGGCGGGGATGCGCGGGGGCATGGCACGCAGCTTAGGCGCTCCGGTTCCGGGGCCCCAGGGGGCGTGGGGGCCGGCCGGTCTTCAGCGCGCCGCGCGCCGCGTCCGGGCCTGGGCGGCCATCCGCACGCCGGCATTGGCCTCGCCGTAGCCCGCGTAGCCGCCGCGGCGCTCCACCACCTCGAAGAAGAAGCGCTCGGCGAAGGGCGCGGTGTAGGCGTGCAGGAACTCGCCGCCCCGCCCGTCGGCGTCGTAGAGGAGGTGGCCGCGCTCCAGCCCGGCCAGGCGCGCGTCGTCGAGCCCGAAGCGGGCGCCGAGGTCCTCGTAGTAGTTCTCCGGGATGGCGAGCATCGGCGCGCCGCGCCGCGCCACGAAGGCGGCGGCGTCCGGCGCCGCGAAGGCGACGTGGTGCACCCCCGCCCCCGCCATGGCCGAGACGAAGCGTCCCGTCGCCGTCTGGCGGCTCTCCGAGACGTTGAGCGGCATCCTCACCCGCTCCGCCGGGTCGGCCATGGCGCGGCTGCGCACCAGGCCCTGCGGGTCCGGCAGGTCGAGCGGCGGCCGCGGCTCCAGCCCGAAGACGGCGCGGTGGAACAGCACGAAGCCGTCCATCTGCCCCTCCGCCAGCGCGTGCGCCACGTGGTCGATGCCGCCCAGCGCCCCCGGTTCCTCCGCCGCGCCGGGGAGAAGATGGAAGTCGCTCTCCCAGATGCTGCGCCCCTCCGCGCCGGGCTCGATGAGCAGGATCAGCGTTCCGTCCGGCGTCCGCACGGCGGGGATGTCCCGCTCTCCCTCCCCCGCCGGCTCCCGCCAGGTGGAGCAGAGCAGCGCCCGCGCGCGGAGAAGGGCCCGGCCGGCATCGTCTACCCGCAGCGCGGTGGCGCAGACGGAGGGGCCGTGCAGGGCGAAGTGCCCGGCCGCCGCGCTGTCCGGCTCGGCGTTGAGGACGAGGTTCACGCCGCCCTGCCGCCACAGCTCCACCGCCTTGGAGCGGTGCCGGCCCGCCATGCGGAAGCCGAGGGTCGAGAGGAAGGCCGAGAGCTCGCCCCCCGCCGCCTCGTCCACCGCGAACTCGAGGAACTCCACCCCGTCGAGCCGCGGCAAGGCAGGGAGGGGCGCGGCCGGCACGGAGGGGCCGGCGAGCACGGCGTCGAGCCAGATGAGGGACCGGTGCCCGTCCCGCGCGATCTGGCGCGCCGGCGCCGCCCGGAACGCGTCGTTGAACACCTCCAGCGAGAGCGGGCCGCGGTATCCCGCCGCCAGCACCGACCGCGCGAAGCCCGCCACGTCGAGTTCCCCCTGGCCGGGGAAGTTGCGGAAGTGGCGGGACCAGCTCAGCGCGTCCATGGACAGGCGCGGCGCGTCGGCGAGCTGCACGAAGGCGATCCGCCCCCCCGGAACCGCGTCCGCCAACCCGTCCAGCGTGTCGCCGAGCGAGAGGGTGTGGAAGCTGTCGAGGATGAGGCCGAGCGCCGGGTGGTCGGCGCGCGAGACGATGTCCCAGGCCTGCCGCCACCGGTTGACGTGCCGCCCCCAGGCCAGCGCCTCGTAGCCGAGGCGCAGGCCGCGCGCGGCGGCCCGCTCGGCCATCTCCCGCAGGTCCGCGGCCGCGCGCGACGGATCGTCCAGCGCCGCGGCCTGCACGTTGCTGCAGACGAGCAGGAGGCTCGTGCCGAGGGCCTGCATCACGTCGAACTTGCGCTCGGCCCGGTCCAGGTTCCGCCGCCGCTGCGGCTCGGGCATCGCCTCGAAGTCGCGGAAGGGCTGAAAGATCGTGATCGCCAGGCCGAGGTCCTCGGCCATGGCGCGGACCGCCTCGGGCGGGCCGTCATGGGTCAGCAGGTCCTGCTCGAAGATCTCAACGCCCTGGAAGCCGGCGCTCGCGGCGGCCTCCAGCTTGTCCGGCAGGCTGCCGGACAGGCAGACGGTGGCGATGGATTTCGGGAGCCCGGCCCCCGCAGCCCCCGGATCGTGCGCGCCCCGCATCCCTGCTCCCTTCCTCCCGCCCCGTCCGCGGGGCGGGCACGCCGGATCGGCCGGGACGGCCGCGCCGTGCCGCCCGGCGGAGGGGCGAATGCCGGGACGATGGTACAATCCCGGCGGGGCCGTGGCGAGCCGCGACCGGTCCTCCGGGCACCACCGCATCACTGGGGGAGGGAGCAGTTCAGCAAGGTTGAAACAATACGTAGATGTAATATCTAGGGGTGCTGATCAAACGCCCCGCTCGACGTACCGTATCGACACCGAGATCTTCGATCGGTGAGGGACTGTGGTCATGGGCAAGCCGATCGGGTCCCTGGCGGATATCGCCAACTACCTCATCAGTGGCTACTGGGACGACTACAAGGACGAGGACCCGCGCCACTGGGCGTCGAACGACGTCCACGTCCTCTTCTACACCACGGATGCCGGGCAGGAGGCGGCGGCGCGTCTCGCGCTCCAGCAGTGGTCGAACGTCTCGGGGCTGGTGTTCACCGAGTACGATGGTGGCGACGGGATCAACTTCCTGACCGGTCCGGCCAACGGCAAGGCCAGCACGGCGGAGGATGACGACGACGGCGACCTCGAGTACGCCGATATCACCGTCTCGAGCGACTGGGCTTCCAGCTACCTCCCCGGCACCTACGGGCTCGAGACCTACATCCACGAGATCGGCCACGCGCTCGGCCTCGGCCACGCCGGCAACTACAACAACGGGGACGGCCGCAACCCGATCGACTACACGAACTGGGCGAACGCCACGCGCCAGCTCACCGTCATGTCCTACATCAAGGCCTCGACCTTCGGCGGCGCGTCGGACGTGAACGCGACGACGCCGATGCGGGCCGACATCGCGGCGATCCAGGCGATCTACGGCGCCCCCACCGCGGCCAGCGCGGGCAACCGCGGCGACAACGTCTACGGCCGCGCCGCGCCGAGCGGCGGGGTGTACTTCATGCCGGACGGGGGGGAGGCCGCGCCGGGTCGCGCCTTCACCGTCTACGACCTCGGCGGCTACGACCGGATCGACATGACGGGCTCCGACAAGCCCAACTTCATCAACCTGCTGCCGGGCGAGTACTCCGACCTCGGCGGCTACACCGGCAATGTCTCGATCTACCAGGGCTCCATCGTCGAGGAGGCGCGGGGCGGCAAGCGGGGTGACTGGATCGTCGGCAACGACGCCGCCAACCGCCTCCTCGGCGCCGAGGGGGCGGACACCCTCCAGGGCGGCGCGGGCGACGACAGCCTCCTGGGCGGGGCCGGCGCCGACCGCCTGAAGGGCGAGGGCGGCAACGATCTCATCGAGGCCGGGGAGGGCGACACGGTGGATGGCGGGATCGGCGACGACCGCATCCGCTACGTCGACAAGACGCTCACGGCCCACATTAACGGCTGGATCGGCGACGACACGCTCCTCTGGACGAGCGCCGGCCTGCGGATCGACGACGCCGGTCCCAGCGAGCTGCTCATCGGCCTCGAGACGCTGCGCTACGACGCGCTCGGCGGCGGCAAGCTGACGATCACGGCCAAGCGCCTCGCCGAGGTGGATTTCCTCGCCGGCAACCCGGCGGTCGGCAACGCGCGCCTCGATCTCCTCGGCGGCGGGTCGGTCGTCTTCGCGCTGAAGGAGATGCTGCGCCTCGAGGTGCAGGTGGTCGGGGGAATCAGCGACGACCGCCTCGACTTCGCGGCCAAGGGAGGCGGCACGAGCGTCGTCGTCAACGCCGGGCTCGGCGACGACACGATCCTCGGCGGCACCGGCAACGACCGGCTGGAGGGGCGGGAGAGCGCGGATTCCCTTGTCGGGGGCGGGGGGATCGACAGCCTGTACGGCGGCGACGGCGACGACGTCCTCGCGCCCCGCGGGACGCTTGCCTCGTTCGGGACCTACTACGGCGATCTCGGCTACGACACGCTCGACCCGCAGGGGGTCGGCGCCTCGCTCACGACCGCGACGAAGATCTCGGCCGTGGAGTACCTCGCCCTCGACGACACCGATCTCCTCGTCGCGCCGAAGGTGCTGGACGCCTTCCTCAAGCTCGTCGCCGGCGCGGACGCGACCTTCGCCTCGGGCAGCGTCGCGCTGCTCGAGGCGGGGGCGGTGGACATCGACGTGGACGCCGGCCTGAAGGACCTCACCGTCACGGGATCCTCGGGCGCCGACCGGCTCGCCTTCCGTGGCGCGAAGTTCCTCACCGTCTACGGGGCGGGCGGCAACGACACGCTGACCGGCGGCACCGGCGGCGACGAACTGCGCGGCGGCGCCGGGAACGACAGCCTGGACGGCGGCTCCTCCGGCAACGACCGGCTGATCGGCGATGCCGGGGACGACACCCTCGTCCTCCGCGCGTCGAACCACAGGGCGGAGGGCGGCGAGGGCCGCGACACCTTCCTTCTCGACGCGCCCACGCTCTCCGCCACCCTCCTCGACGGCGGTGCGGGGGTTCAGGACAAGCTTCTGCTGGCTCAGTCCACCACGATCTCCGCGGGGACGGTGATCACGGGGATCGAGCGGCTCCAGGTCGCGGGCGGATCGACCGTCCACCTGACGGTGGCGCAGCTCGACGGCTTCTCCACGGTGATGTCGTCGGGCCGCAGCCCCTTCGCGACGCTTGTCCTGGACGGAGGCGGCGGCACCGCCGCCGTCGGCGTGTCGGGACTGGCGGGGCTGACGGTGGAGGGCACGACGGGGGACGACAGGCTGACCTTCGGAACCCCGCGCTTCGAGGCGGGCGCGCGGATCACCGTGGAGGCGGGCGACGGGAACGACCGCGTCGTGACGGGCGCGGGCCGCGACACGCTGCGCGGCGAACTCGGCAACGACACGCTTCTCGGGGGCGGCGGGGACGACCTGCTCGTCGGCGGGGCCGGCAGCGACTCCCTCGCCGGCGGGGACGGGCGCGACACGCTCGTCGGGGGCTCGGGGATCGACGCGCTGCGGGGCGGGGCGGACGGCGACACCTTCGTCATCGCCCGGGCCTGGTCCGGGACGCTGGGGCAAGCGGGCAACGTCCGCGACGATCGCGACACCATCCTCGACTTCACGCCCTTCTCGGCGGTGCGGGGCGGCGGGGACATGATCGAGCTGGACGGCTTCGGGCGCGGGGCGTCCCTCGTCTACGTCGCCGGCGGGGCGGTCCGGGGCCAGGCCGACGTGACGCAGCTGTACCGGGTGTTGGAGGGCCGATTCGTCACCGCGGAGTTCGTGCTGCACGCCGTCGGCGTCGACGAGAGCTTTCGCCTCGGCGCGTCCGACTACGCCTTCACCTGATCCGCGGTGCCCCGCGAGGGGCGCCGCGGCCGGTCACGTGCCTGCCCCGTGCGGGGCGGAAGTGGTTCCATCCTCACGCGCCCGGCGGCCCCCCGGATCGCCGCCCACGAACGTTCCGGAATCGTCACGGATTGTCGCGCGGCCTGGACATGGGAATCGGCCTGAATCAAACTCTTGTCGTGCCTTGTTCCCATCCGGTTCACGCGTGACCGCCCGCCCGCTCCGCGCGCATCAGAGCCTCCTGGCCGGCGTGGTCGAGGCGATCGCCACCGGTCAGACCGGGACGCGCGACATCCTCGCGGCCGTCACCCCGGGCGGCGGCAAGTCGCTGCTGCCGGTGATCGCGGCCAGCCGCCTCATCGCGGCGGGGATCGTCGACCGCGTCTGCTGGGTGGTGCCGCGCGACAGCCTGCGCCTGCAGGCGGAGGAGGCCTTCGCCGACCCCGCCTGGCGCGCCGCCCTCGGCCACGGCCTCTCGGTCCGCGCCGCCGACAACGCGCCGGACCCCAGCCGGGGGCTCGCCGGCTACGTCACCACCTACCAGGGCGTCGCCGCCGCCCCCGACCTGCACCTGGCCGAGTTCCGCCGCCACCGCACCCTCCTCGTGGTGGACGAGGTGCATCACCTGCCCTCGCTCGCCGACGTCGATCCCGTCGCCGCGGCGCAGGAGACGGAGGAGGACCGGGCCAGCGCCTGGTCGCGCGCCCTGCTGCCGCTGCTGGAGCTCGCGGCCGTGCGGCTGCTGCTCTCCGGCACGCTGGAGCGCGCCGACGGCAAGGGCATCCTCTGGCTGCCCTACCGCAAGGGCCCCCGGGCCCGCACGCGGGAGGTGGAGCTCGACGCGGAAGGGTGGGCGGTGGTCGGCTACTCGCGCGCCCAGGCGCTGGCCGAGCGCGCCGTGCTGCCCGTGACCTTCGGCGCGCTCGACGGCGAGGCGAGCTGGCGCGACGAGGACGGCCACGAGCTCGGCCCGCACCGCATCTCCGGCCTCTACCCGGACGAGACGACGCGGCCGGCGCTGTTCACCGCGCTGCGGACCGGCTTCGCCGAGGCGCTGCTGCGCGAGGCCTTCGTCGCGGTCCGCGACCTGCGCGCGCGGCGCCGGCGCGACCGCGGGCTGGCCCCCGGCGAGACGGCGCGCGGCCTGGGCAAGCTGCTGGTGGTGGCCCCCGACCAGGCGGCGGCGCGGCACTACCTCGACGTCGTGCGGCGCTGGGTGCCGCCGGTCCGGGCCGAGGAGGTGACCCAGCTCGCCACCTCCGACACGCCCCGCTCGCACGAGCTGCTCGCCGCCTTCCGGCTGAAGCCCGAACCCTCCGTGCTCGTCACCGTCGCCATGGCCTACGAGGGGCTGGACGCGCCCGAGGTCGCGGTGGTCGCGGCGCTGACCCACATCCGATCCCGCCCCTGGCTGGAGCAGATGGTGGCGCGCGCGACGCGCGTGGACCCGAACGCCGGCCCCTACGAGGCGCAGCGCGCCGTCGTGTTCCACCCCGACGACCCGCTCTTCGGCCTGTTCCGGCGGCGCATGGAGACCGAGCAGGGCACGACGGCGCGTCGCCCGAAGCCGCGCCCCGCGCAGGAGACCCTGCCGCAGTGGCTGCTGGACCAGTTGCCGGCGCCGAAGGAGGGGATCGTGCCGCTCTCCTCCAACGCGCTGGCGCTGCGCTACGACCGCCTCGCGCCCGGCCCGGAACTCGCCCTGCGGCGGCCCGAGAGCGAGGCGGCGCAGGGCGAGCTGCTGGACGTGCCCTCCGTCGTCGAGCGGCGGCTGCGGCACCGGCTCGGCGAGATGGTGGCGACCCAGGCGGTGGAGGACGAGGCCGCGCTCGCCGGGCCGCGCGGGGCCACGGCGGGGGCCGGGTTCTACCACCGCTACAACGCTGTGCTGAAGCGCGTGACCGGCGACAAGGCCCGCGCCGCGATGACGCTCGCCGAGCTGGAGGCGGCAGTCGGCTGGATGGAGCGCAACCGCCTCGCCGACCACCTCCACCTGCTGGACGGCGACCCGCGCTACGCCTGGTCCACCAGGAAGCGCGAGTGGACGCCGCCCCGGGGACGCCCGGCGAAGCGGGCGACCGGGACGCGATCCCGGCACGACGGCTGACGGGGGGCGTCCGATGAGCGCTGCTGCCCTTCCTTCGAAGAGGGGGGCGGATGGGGCCTTGTTCCGGGCTTGTGAGGGCCCGCCGTGGCCAGGGGGAGGAAGAAGGAATTCTTCCTCCCCCTGGAACCCCCTCCATCATCTTCTTCTATGAGTTTGGTTCTTGCTGAACTGGCCCACGCCTCGGGTCGATGACCCGAGGCGCCCGGAGAGGTCAGGATGGGT
>Ga0325401_1002331_pt1 | contig 16837 bp, 12 predicted proteins | sample PopdelMetagenome_FD_205666 | JGI IMG/M metagenome (GOLD analysis project Ga0325401, IMG submission 205666) | Populus deltoides microbial communities from Bellville, Georgia, United States - Xylem-PdKOR-R2 | ecosystem: Host-associated > Plants > Phyllosphere > Stem > Wood/Secondary xylem | place...
GAGAGACTCCCCACTGTTCATGTAGAACAGTGGACCGGCCTGGAGAAGACAAAAAAAAGAGGAGGAAGAGGAAGAAGCAGATCTGTGGCCTTTGACGGTGGCGCTGGTGGTGGCGAAGAGGAAGAATAAAGGTGGCATTGCGGTGGCGGCTGAGAGATGATTCCAGGCAGCGATCCTTCTTCTTTTTCTCCCTTCTGTCTCTCTGTGTTTCTATTTTTTTTCTTTCCTTCATTTCTATCTCTGTTTCTCTTCCTTCTCTCCTTTGTTTTTTTTCAACTCTCAAAACAATCTTCCTCCCTGATTCTCTCAAGTCTCCCCGGTTTTCTTCTTAAAATTTCCTTTTGTTTTTTTCTCACTCCAAAAACTCTCCTTTCAAACTCACCCCGTCTGTTTTTTTTTTTCGTTTCTTTTAAAAAATCCTTCCTTCTATTTTTTGTGTTTTCCCCCTCTGTATTTATAGGCGCACGAAGAGAGGGGCACCTTACCCCTACCATGGCACAGGGTAAGGTGGCTACCCTACCCATGTCTTGGCACATGATAGGATGGCTGGGTATGGTTGCATTAATGATGGCAGGGTATGAGATGTGGCTTGTGTCAGGGGAAGGAGAGGGAAGACAGGAAAAGATTTTCAAAATCTTTCCTTTTCCTTGCCTTTGCACACATAGGGAAAGGAGATGAACAGTGTCGTTTAAAAATGACACCGTTTCATCTTTTATTTTTAACAGTGTAATGAAATGAATTTGGGAATAAACCAAAAATGAGTTATGACACATGGATCCAGTTCAATTTAATGAGATCTTTCATTCATATTTTTTTTTCCATCAATAATATTTTATAAAACTCTTGGACTCATAAATTTGAAGTATCTTGTTTTCACGCAATTCACAGGGTTAACAAGTAATTGATATTTCATGATCAAGGGTATTAGTGCTATTTATAGTAGTGGTCATTATATCATATTAACAATCGAAAGATGGTCAAAATAAAAAAAAATCTTTATTTGATGAGGCTTCTTCTTATACATATGAATTCCATTAGACTTAGAAATGATAAATTGGAAAAATCCCTTGGGTCTTCCAATATCAATAGGTTGCTTGTTTTGCTTATGTATCTCCCAAAAGGATAAAAGATTTCTAAGAGTCGTTTTCTAGATTCAAAAGAGAGTACTTGGATTCGCCCAACAACTAAAAAGGTATCATGTTTAAATCTAGTTAGGGTTCGTGATGCTGAAGGAACTGGGTCAGAAAAGAATAGGATTCTAGTTGTAAGATATCTAATGAAACTGTCCTTGAAATTGAGACCTCATTCAGAGAGAAATATATCAGATATCTAGAGTTTTTTCGAATATTATATTGATGACCCGTTCCAAAAAAACTATGATTGGAAATTGTTTAATCATCTTTCTCTGAAAAAAGGGTGAAACATAATCAACTTGAATTCACAATAGCTATTTGAAATCTTAGTGAAAGACTAAATTTGTTATCTCATGTATGCTTTTCATGAAAAAAAATATCAATTAAAGTGAAGGGTTTCTTCAAACAACAATGAGCTAAGTTAACTAGTCAATCAAATGATATTGAATATGTTTCTCATCTCTTATCGAGAAAAAAATGATCTATTTCTTTGCAAAATTATGCTTAATTTCATATGTGGCAATTCTGCCAAGACCTCTTCGTTAGTTGAGAGAATAATCCGCATAAATTAAGTTTTTTTAGGAACATTTTAAGAGAAAATTAAATTTGGTTAGATAATGTATGGATGGTAAAAAAGAATTGGTAGTTTATCCGAGCATGAAATATATCATCAAATATTTAATATGATTTTACAAGATCTAACTTTATTCAAGGAGGAGCTAGCCAATTGAAGAGATCTTTTGATCAATCTAGATATCGTTTTTATTCCATTACCAATGAGGATTCAAAATATCATACATTGTTCAATTAAAGAGAGATTCAATAACTAAAAGAAATATCAATTATTTGGACTCTTTAATTTATTTATTTTTTCAAATGGAATGAATAGAGATAGAATTAGACTGATTCCCTAAATACCATTCTTGATACTCTTTAATGTCCCGGTTATTCATGAAAGGTGCAAAGGAGATGAATAATCATTTTCTTTCAAAAGAAACCAAAAAAACTTCTTTATAATCTTACAAAGCCATTCATTCTTTTTTTTTTCTCTAATAAATTGTTAGAACTTCATCTGGGTTTGAGTCTTACTAAGTGGTCCATTAGAGATAAAAAAAAAACAATTGTTGAATAAATAACAAGATGATTCCTTTTCCCTTCTAAGCGATTATAAAATAAAGAAATAGTTAACATATTCAAGACAATTATGTATTTATAAAATACCATCTCAATTCATCATATTTCATCATATCTGAGATGTGATATGGTTCTGAAGGATGAAATAAATATGGACAATTCCAATAAGATTTTTTTCTTGAATAATTTTATTTTATTTCATCTATTCCATGATTGAAATGGGGGTATACACATTACCTCGCGATTTTAAATTAGAAAACAGATTTCAAGACATGGTAGACCTATTTTTTATTTTTTAAAAATGGATTTTTTTATCAAATGATCATAAAAAATGGTTCATATTTCTTATGAAATGATTTGGAAGATCCAAAACAAAACAAAAAAAAAGTGGTTTTTGTTACCAACAACATAATGGAGGCAATCATTTAAATATGGATTGATCTGAAATCTGATTCAAACCAATATAACATTTATATGTATATAAAAATATATTGAATCAATTCTTTTTAATGAATAGATCCGATCATAACTTAGAATATGGTATTCATAAAGAAAAAATAGGAAATGAAACTCTGAAATCAAAGAACTATAAAGAAATATACAATCAAGCAATATCTATTAAATTTGTAACATAGTAAAAAAAAATTAGGATCCTAATTTTATATATATATATATATATATATATATATATATAAGTGGTCTAATAGGAGTAAAGATTTTTAGAAACATTTCATTTATGAGAAGAAAAGCCGTTTTCTTTTTCAAGTAATGTTCGATCGATTATGTATTAATTAACTTTTCATTGATCTAAGGTATCAACAAAGAAGATTTGTCTAAGTCACTTTTCTTGGTGTAAAAGTGGTCTAAAATTATATCTTTTCTTGTCCAAGTTTCTTGGTTTTTTTTTTTATCTAATAACTCAATTTCTTTTTTCTTTGTGAGTTTTGGGAATATCCTTATTCATGGTTACACGATTCATATCTATAAATTGAAAAGTCTGAATAATTAACCCTGCAATAAGCTATTAGAACCAATAGGTCTTCAAATTGTTCATTTGAGAAAATAAAAAACCCTTTTTATTGGATGATCATAATACTTTTTAAGAAGCAATTTTTTTTTATCAATGAATGAACACTATCACTTTTTTGCTCAATAAGATATCAAAGTGGATGATTGACTCATTCCATACTAGAAATAATTGCACGAAATATTTTGATAACACAAATTTCTCTTTCTTAATGATATCCCATAATCAAGATAATTAGATGAATCTCGTGGAATCATTTTATAGAAAGTCACTGATATATTCTTTTTTATAAAGAAAATCGACTTTAATTCTTGAATAATCTACATCATTTCTGCTTTTATTATAACAAAATATTCCTTTTTATATGAAATATCCATGTATCAAGAATTATGATTTTAGTTATGATAAAAAAATTCCTCAATATCATGTTCATTTGCAACAAAATATTTTCTTTAACGGTGGTAAAAAGCATGTTCTTTTTGGAGAGAGAGACTATTTCATCAATTGAGTCGCATGTGTCTAATATATTCATACCTAATGATTTTTTATAAAGTGGCAATGAAAGCTTGTACAAGTATTTTCATTTTTAATTCAACTCGATCCATTCATTCATAAAACTTGTCTAAATTTGGATTTAAATATGTATGCATAAAACTAATACCTGTTCTCTTTACATTAATAGGTTGATAGATAAAATAATTTGTAACATATCTCTACAAAGTATATTTGATGCTAACAAATTGATACAGACTAAAGTGAATTTTTGTACAAAATTAGGTTTTGTACCAAAATTAAATTAGGAAAAAAAAAAGAGATTGAAAAGGTATCAATTTGTAAATTAGAGGACTAAAGTGAATTTTTACATCAACTTCGAATATACCAATGATTTTTGGCTCCATTTCATCTTGATCCTCCTCCTTTCAATTTGTTCTCTGATTAGCAAATAAGAAGCAATTGGCTATCAATTTTCTATCAATTTTGAAATTAAAGGACTCAATTGATGAAAAAAAAGAGTTTAAGAATCAAAATAAAAAAAAATATTATTGTGAATGATATTTTACGTTGATGCAAACCACCGTTTTATTTTAGTTTTTTTTTTTTATATTGAATCATGGTTGGGCTATCACCGGATCTTTCCGGTATCTAAGTCATGACCCAATGTTTGAATGATGTGGTACAATTCGGCATATATACACACACTTAAATCCCTCAAGGGAATTGTTTGAATTGATTTTGTTTTTTGGCAGAAGGCCCAATAAGCCATTCAGTTTCTTTGTTATTTGTTTTTTTTTTCCCTTTTCTGTATGGATTTGGAATTGAAATAACAATGCAAGTTGCATTTTGTAGATCTTATCCCTTATTTCATATTTCTTAAAGAAAATTACAGGATAATTACTTGGAAGGTTTTGGCTTATATGCAAGTGTTTTTGGCCATGCATATATGTCCCTTGCCAAGTTTTGCACGCTGTAGCAGATAATCAAAGGGGTCAAATTTATAGATGCTAGCTGAGCGACTACTAGTAATTAACATTAGTCGGCAGCGTTCAATCGTCAATGAGTTATGCTTCACGTACGTACCCTAATTGTTATCCAATTGCTCTAAGAAAGTGAGGACCGTAAGCGGTATGTGGTGGATAAGCCTTTGCCAGCTTTTGCCTGATTGTCATCTTATTATCAATCCCTAACCGTCACATATAGTACATAGTTATCTCCCCCTCGACATAAAGAAGAGAGAGCACTGTCTGCTTTTGCCTCCAGGGTCGATCTGTTGAACACAGAATATGGCTATTAGGATAGACAGGATCGTGTTCTTGATCATTGCTGTGGCTTTACTAGAGGGAGCAACCTCAGGAACAAAATACGAAGTTGGAGATGATTATGGTTGGAGAGTTCCTGAAAATAGATCTCACTATGAGAACTGGGTTCGTGGTAAGAAATTTGAGGTTGGAGATTCATTAGGTAAGCATATATATGATTCTTTTAATTTTCTTTGGACACTAAATTAGTTTATTTATCTTGGAACTAGTTCAACATTAGTTTTATCGAGCTTGATTAATCGTGTCATGTCCTCATTAACTAGCTAGGGAAACGGTGATAGCTCATCAATGATTATGAAACATACAGAGAGTATTCAGAAATGTATGGATGGAAAAATTATTGAATTAATCTTACATATTTTCTATGCTCTATTACATGCACCTTCATACTATATATATGCAACTTACCTTTTGCTTCTCTTCTTCAACTGGGTTTCCGAGTTGATGCTAGTAAATTAAGTCATTGGCTTAATTATCATAAAATATTTATTTTGCGTGCTCTCTGTCTGTTGTAAATTGTATAAAGTGGAATCAAAGATAAGCTTTGTGCTTTTTCAAAAGTTAAAAGAGAGAAGAAATTGTCTACCGAACATCAGTGCTGGAGAATTTTCTCTCCATTCTTAGAATTAGATAACTCCCATACTTTTTTTTTCTAGTTCATCAGGACCACCTGAAGGGACAGATTGAAAAGGTGGTCCGGGTGGTCCTGGCCCTCTTAAAAGTTGAAAAAAAATATCAAAATCCTCCCTAGAACTTGTAAAAATTAAAATGTCGTAAATAACTTGCAAAATGATTCTTTCTAAATTGAAATTATACTTTCTGACCCTTCCACTTTACCAAATCTGAATTCGTCCCTGGCCACCTCTTCTATCTTCCCTTGTGACACTCGTTTATTCTTATACCATAAGCTTGAAGGGAGACAAAATATCATTTTTTTAGCTGAATTCCGGGCCATGACCCGTCCTTTGAAATTATGGAATATCATATAGTACGAATCAAAGATGTAGAGAAATTGAAAGATTAATACATAATCTATTGCTGGAAAAAAAATAAAAATAAAATCTCTTGGCATGCCCTTTCATGTTTGACTTTGGCCACACAATTAATATTTCAAAAAATTAATCAAAGTTACAAAGTCAACTTATTGCAATTAATCAGTATATGTAACTTTTGTATTTGCTTAGTAGCAAATTAAGTTCTAACTCTTTCTTTTTCAACGCCTCAGAATTCAACTGGACAGACACACATAATGTCTTGGAGGTAACCACAAAGACCGAGTACGATGCCTGTGTTAAAACAAATGGAATACTTAAAAATATCAGTCCTGCAACCTTTGATTTAACAAAAAATGGAACATATTACTATATTTGCACCATTGCATTACACTGTGATTTGGGTCAGAAGGTTACCATTGTTGTTGGAAATGGAAGCTCAAGCTCTCCTCCAATATCTATGTCAAATAATCATGCTGCCTTATCTGCAGTTCTATCCACCATTACCATTGTTGTTGCCAGTCTAGTTCATCTTTGTTCTTTGTTGTTGTACTAACAATATTTTGTGGTTGGTGTCTAGTTTAATTATCCATCTTAATTAGCCTCTTCCGTTATGTTTACTGAATTTGGATTTATAGCTAGAATAAGTGCAAGGTTTGTACTATTTAGTAGCTATCCAGTTTCAGAGCATTTTCATTGTATGAGGCGATGTTTCGAAGTAGTGTAATAACTTATTTTGTAAAATTATATTAATATTAATAAGACGTGTTGTAATATTTTTTTTTAAAATAATATCGTTCTTAATCTGGCTTGCCAGATTAGAGTTTCTTGCGCGATTAACTACTTTTTGGTTCATTGAAAGATCTTAAAGATCGTAAACTATAAAATAGAGATAATTATCCCTCCTCGTATTATAAACAAGTGTTTTGGCTGATAATACACTTATATATTAGAATATTTGAACACTGCAAATTTTTATGGTAATTCAAAAAGTTGCGTATGCAGTGTTTCGGTGATTATTTTTTTAAATTAGAATCGTTTAGAATAATATAGGTGAAAAGGATAAGAATTTTTTTTTTATTAATAAAAAAAAATAAGAGTCACCACTTAATATTTTGATTACTAAAAATTCTAATTGGTTTTAGAGTCTGAATAAATAGACTAATTGTGTAAAAAAAAATTAGTTACACCCCTAATATGTATTATCTGAAGTACGCTTCATTGTTTATTTGTCTGATATAAACTAAAAAAATATTATTTTTTCTAACCATTGGTCTATCTAAAATTTAAAAAAAGTCCTATTTAGTAAGGAAGTCCTTATCTTATCAGGTTAAAAATCTAACCATTCTAATGTTAATATATAAAAAAATTTATCTTTTTATTTAATATAAAAAATATCTTACATATAAGTTTATAATTTTATATATTAAAAAAATAAATTTATTTTTTTTAATTCTAATATCAAAATATATCTTACATGAAAGTTATAATTCTACATATTAAAAATGTTGCATATCTAATATCACGGTGATCTTTAAAAATTTTAAAGAAAAAGAACAAATGAGCCGAGCTGCTGACCAATCTAGGCACTGTTGCATAGCATTCGTGAATTATTCACGCATGCTTGCAACAATGAATGAGAAGGCGAGGGAAAACATGAGCTTACCTAGTGCAACGGGGGGGTGAAGACGATGATGATGGTGATGATCACGTAGCTCTGGCCAGACGATGTCCTTTTCTCCCTCTTCGTTTCTTATCTGTCTCTTGCCCTTTTTTTTTTCTCTGGGCTCTCTCTGTCTCTCCGTTCTTGTTCTTCTTCTCTTTTTTTGTTCTTTCTGTTTTCATTCGTTTTCTATTTGTCTCTCCTTTTGATCCTTTGTTTGTGTGTTTGATTTGGCTGAGTCTGCAATCTCGTCTGAGGAAAAGAAATAGGAATTCCCTTGCCAAAAGTCTCTCTAGCTTTTCGTGTTTTCACCTCCACCTCCTATTCTCTCTTTGTCCTCCGGTCTCTCGGTTCTCTCTTTGTTTATGTTCGCCTTCTTTGTTTTTCTTTCTGTCTGCTCGTTCTGTGTGTCCTTTCTCTTGCATTTATAAAGCCAAAGAATGCCCTCTATTCGTGCCTCTAGATGATGGGGGATGTTCCTTCCTGTTTGAGGAAAAACAGGTGACTAACAATCCTGCCATTGCAGGACTACTGGTAACGACCTATTTGAAAATGCATCATGAGGGCGAGAGGGATAGAGGGCAGCTGATAGGTAGGAGACGTGGCCCACGACAGATTTTGCTGCAATTTTTTTCTTCTTCTTGCTGAATCGGTAGGATGAAGGAGGAGGTGATGAACAATGATTTTCAAAACGGTGTTGTTTTCTCGACTGAAATGGCTATTTTCAATTTGCCCTCCTGAAATTCTAACATTTAGTAATTGGACCCTTATTCATGGAAATCTCTGTTTTTTTTTTTTTTTAATTTTGCCCCTGGATCAATAGCACAGGTCAATGGACTCGTATTAACTCAAACCGGTCAATTATGGAGACATAAATAGAGCTACGGAGTTGAAATTGTTCACTCCTTTTGACCTAATAGTAACTTCAGTTTTCAGTAGAGTTACTCATGCATAAGACTCAGACATCTGGTCAACATGATAACATCAACAGCCAAATTAAACCAATCAGGTATGCCTGGTTAAGTTTGAATTCAGATAACACAACAATAGATGAACGAATATTCACATGCAAGAGTAATCAAAGAGAATTTGCGTTCTTATGTCACAAGTAAAAAAAGCAGAACATAAACACTCTTGAATATTTATACTTGTACAATTATGTAGCTTACATCCACTGCTATAGAATGATTGCCAAGAGCATGCTATGAAGAATCCTACCATTCTTTCAAAAAAGATCTCAGCACCTACAATAAAAACAGAAGCAGCTCCCAACAAGTTCTTTTCAGCTAATCAACATAAATGCCCACGCTGAGGTAACAGGGTAACAGTTGAGTTGCTAGGCATGGAAAAGGAAAAAAACAGAAGAAACGAGTGAAGCAGTAAAAGCTGAAATGGAGAAAGTGGGACCAGGCATTAAGGAATTTCATGCTTTGTTATCTTTAAATCACATTGCTACCATTGCAACATCTGGGAAAATCTTAAAATCTTACCATATTAGTTTCAAATTAACAAATAATTGTAGGAAGTTGTTGACAAAGCTTAGATTTTTTTTATCACTATTGTTTGGAAAGCAGCATGACGAATGATGGTTAGAAGCCTATCGTTTGTCGCAAAAACAGTGAACTCTAAGTTCCAGAACATATAAACCACCAGAAAAGGAATCATCCATTTTTTTGCTGATGTTAAAGGAACAGTTCAAGAAAGAAGTCAATCACTGCCTTCACACCGCCAACTGGCCATTGCCGTTTAAGAAAAGATTTCAAGACAATTCTTTAATCCTGAATGAAAGGAGCATGGCATTATTGGAAGGTCTATTAATCTTTCTTCCATGAAACATTGAAGACATAGAGAAAGGACCAAAATGATATCTTGATAACTCCTCCGATCCACCATTGAACTCTCAGCAGTTGAAGTTTCACATACAGTAAACTCAAATGCTCAATTGAACAGCAAAACAAACTTACGAACAACCTCCTATTTTATGTCACTGCTCACTTAAAACCACAAAAAGTTATACTCCTGTCTTCAAAGAGATCCCTGCTACAGAAACCATATAAAAGTAACCTCCTGAATCATTCTCAAAAGTGCTGAAGTAACACCAGAAAATTATACTTTATACCCTTCCACATTCTTAGCATGTCTTCTTAATTACTATTTATTTCTATGGTAATCCACTCTCTTTGTCAAGCCAGTTACCTTCAAATGCTCACAATTGATATACACAAAAGGAATACAGGAGCATTATTCACATCATAATTTTGCAAGTATACCCAGGGGATATTGCCCTAGCTGACACCTAATAATGTAAAATCATACAAACAAAAACAGGGCACAAAATTATCTTTCTTCAGACAATTATACTAGGAAACTGGTCATCACTAACCCCATCCTATACAGAACAGACTCACCACAAAAAAATATCCTGAATTTTTTTTTTTTTTTTGATAGATGAACTCATAGAGCTTAAGAATAATGACCTACAGCTAACTCACAGTAACTGTTAGATTCACTCCTGAATTAATCAACATATATGCATAATCGTTTAAGTACAGAACATTTACCTAGAAACTGGAGAAGTTTATTCTAGCATGGTAGAGTAGCCATTCATGAAGAGGCCCCTCATTGTCATACCAGGACATTTCCATAGACTGGTTTCATTGTGGTTCAGTGCAGTCCTTATTAGTCTTAAGTTTCTCATATATCCTCCTCCCACTGTGTAAATTACTTTCCTTTCTCCAAAATGCCTCCTAAAATCTTTTTTTTATGAATTCAAGATTATTCAATGCAAGGTTGAATGAATAAATGTGTGTGGTGCTAAACTGGTTCCCAAAATACCTACTTGGATTTTGGTAGTGGCTAGACGTCTCAATTTTGCAAGTTATGTCACTAACCAGTATAGTTTAGATCAAACTCAGATTTCATATACAATTCACCTTTTCCACTAAATCCCAGGTTGCAATCTCGCTGTTGGCGTGTAAATCTGTGATCTGAACTACTACATAGGAAAATGAGGTTGCAAAAAGGAGTGACCAGCATAATTCTAGCCACCTCAAATTTTTATGCATAGACACTACAACGGGAAAAACAATGCCTACAAACCTGGCCCTTCTATTCGACCAATGAACATGTTGGACTGCCAGCAAAAATGTCCATCCTCTGCATTGTCTCTGAAGGGCGCTTTGCGCTTTCTGATGGTTGTCTCCAAATTCTGATCATCACCCTCTGAAACCCACTTAACCGAACAGGACCCAGAGGGATCCCTAGTACTTGTACCAGGAAAAAAACAGAATTCCTTGTTTATTTGTTGAGAAAAAACACTAAACTTGTCTCTTTCTTGAAATCTGCTTGAGCCAGCATTTTCATTTTCTTGAGCTTGATTTCTTTCTATGCTCATGCCCGGGTCTGAGTATAGACCCAGCCTCAAGGATAAATCACATTGTGTGCCAGTTGGCTTGTCATGGGTATTTCTGAAATCTGCTTGTGTGATTCTCGTGGAACCAACTTCAGCACTGGAACATGAGAAAACTGTCGGCAAGACACCCATTTCCCTATGTGGTGCAACAGATGTACCAATAGGTTTGCCCACAAATATAGTGTTGGATTTCGTCTTCATCGGAAATTGGGAGACCACATCAGACGCTTCCATTTTATATTGATTTCCACAATACAAGGGATAAACTGAACCAAAGTTCTGGTGCATGTCGGCTTCCCTTGTTGTCAGCTGATTACTGCCAGGTGGGATATTCTCATACAAGAAAGGGTAACTGTAAGCAACATTACTATTCTCAGCCAAATGATGATTAGACTCTGAAACCGAAAGATCTGGATTCCCAGTTGCCGTGTCTCTTGCAATATTCAATTGATTGATAGAGTGAACTGGCATTAACTGAAGGCCTTGTTCATCATGAGTTCTATCTATAGCTCTAGGAGGTACAGACGCCGATTCTTGTGTTCTCGGGCTGAGGTAGCTCCTGGGATTGCTGTGTCGTTGACTTCTTGAAGCTCTCTCCACTTTGCATCCCAAATTAAGGGCAGCTAAATAACATTTCAACAAACTAGACATGATACAACACCTCCGCTACAATTATTACAGACAATGTATAATTGCAAATTAAAACAAGCCTGAGTTACACAATTTAAGCTTAGATCAATGCATGCTTTAAGAACTCGGCATGCTGCAATCTCAAATACAATTGTTACAAAGCAAATTGAAGTCTTAAACTTTGATATTATCGAGAAAGGGGGAGAGAGGGGGAGAAAGAAGTCTGACTCTGAGATACAATGCTACCAAAATGAGAACCCAAAAACATAATTTCAAAGTTGGATCCAAGAAACATGAGCTTGCATAAAGAAATCAGTACCTTCAATACAGGGAGGCAAAAGATCTCCAGTTTCAGTGCTCTCATCTCTCCTAATAATGGTGTTGATGGCATCATTTACTCTGTCCCAAAAAGTGTCTTGGTTCATATACTCAGCCTAAACAACAAAAACCATGTAATAATGAGTTCAAAAACACAATACAAACCTAATAAAGATCCAAGAATCTATAGACGAAAAGAAGAACAAAAAGTTTAACCATACCTCAGAGTTGGCTTTAGAGTACATGATTTCCTCTGCTTTGCAAACCACAAGAAGAAGCTTATCTTGCCACTCCCTGTTCCCTTTAGTTGCAGCACTGTGAGTGTCATAGGCCATCCTAATCAAAACACAAACTTTACAATCACAAAATGCATAAAAAAGATTCAATCTTTATTCAAAATAAGCAAAAATAAGCAAGACCCAGAACCTTAAAATTTGTCCAATCATGGAACCTCGGATGGGTTTGTGCCTATCACTATGCCAAGCTCTTCTCACACACTCATAAGGCCTTGGCCCTGGCCTTGGCATCTTCCCTTGCTAAACACACACTCTCGCTCGCTCCAAAAACACACACAAAACCAATACCACTGTAGTAAAAAAAAAATATAAAGAGAGAGAAAGAACGGGGAACGGGGAAGATGTTAGAGGGTTTTAAATAAGAGAGAGGAGAGGACACTACATGGGTCAAGGTCACTTCAATTCTTTCAAATCAATTTTTCCAGTTTCTCACTTTTTTGTTGGCTGGGGAGTAGCACAAAAGACTAGAGAGAGAAAGAAAAAAAGAAAAGGAGTTGCTTTCCCATAGTTTGCCTGCCCTTGCTCCAATTATTTTTGAGAGGTTACCAAAAATTTCTTTTTTATATAGTGAAAGGTTTTGTGGGTTTTTTTTTTTGGAGCTCATGCTCATTTCTTGGGAAAAAGAAAAAAGAAAATAAAAGAAAAGAAAAGGCGAAGAGTGGTTTTGACGTGGGTGGGTGTCGAAAGAAAAAAGGTTGGCATTTGCCACTAAAAGTCTCTCTCCCTAGCATGGGTGTCCAAGTCTTACTACAGGTTGCCCAAGAATGGGCACAAACAAAAATGACATCTTATCTACACCACCCCCCAGAATCCAATCCTATGTAATCATGACAGTAAACTATTGTCATGCTGGCAGAATTTAGTCAATTAGATCACGTCTTAGAGTTGAAAGTTGACCTTGTTAGCTTTTGTCAAAAAAAAAAACTTACACATCTACATATTGCGAGAGGAGTAAAACATAAACATTCTACATTTTGCAAATGATTTGGGTTGGAAGTCGTGGGCTTATCTACTTTGGATCGACCTCGTTCATACAAAGCTTGTCTTGTTTAAGTTTCAACACTAATATAGGTATAGTTAGGACGAAATCCTTTCATGTTTACACAACATTGAATGATAGAGGTTATCAGATGCTATAACTTGGTAAAACAACTGTTCTATGTCACAGCTGACTATTTTGGGCCTAAACCAGACGTGCATGGAGGTGTGTTCTAGGGTTATTTTATGTCTGCTTCAATTAATAAGATTTTGTATTTCAAAGCAGCACTAATTCTAGTTTGAACGAAAATACTGTAATTTTATATTTAAACTATAATTCTAGACTTGTAATTCTAAATTTATAATTATGTTACAAGTTTAAAATTTTATGCTCGTTTTATATACAAAAAAGCAATAATTGTAAATTTAAGAAGTAATTATATAACTTGAATACTTTGAATTTAAAAAATAATTCGAGATTAAAGATGTTATATTCATGGAGTGATCTTTAATTTGATTACAACCACATATTAGAAAAATCCTTGACAATAGAACATGGATTGATATGTATTTTTATTATTATTATTTTAGGATTTTTTTTAATGGAAACTAAAAACTTACTCGATTACATGCATATAATTATAAACCTATTAATTATTGTATATTTATTATCTATCTATAAATTATCAACCTCCGATATTACAATCCTATTCATAAATAGGTATTTAAGATCCTACAAACTTAATTTAATAGCAGAACAATTATTATTATTGATTTGTTGAATTGTTGTTATGTCTTTTTTCTTTTTTATATATTTTTTTAAATAGAAAATTCAAGATAATTTTCAGTAACTAATCACTCATTTTATTATAACTTATGGTAATTACGCATTCATCATATTTCATTCATTGTTTTATGGATCTTGCACCGTCTAAATTTTTTATATTTTTCTTTTATCACTTTCATTATTATAATTTGCCCAGAACAACTCAAGCTGCTTTTTTAGTTTGTTATTAAATGTTTGTGGTGGCATGTTATTTATGTAAATATTTTAGACTTTATATATCAAGTCTGAATTGTAATTAAGTTTCGTTTTTCTTTTTTCTAGTCCAAAATTTATAACTCTTGGCTTAATTTTAGTAGACGACAGGGTGTAAACTACAAAAAAAAAAAAAAAAAAAAAAAAGGGTATTGGATGATATGGATACGGAGGGGAAAGATGGAAAGGATGAGATGCTGAATCCATTTGGTTTAATGGCTATATATCCAACGAAAGAAGAAAGGAAGGGGATCTATTCTTTTATAGACCCTCCAATTTTCAATCAAGAAGCCCTCTATGTTTCTTCCTTTTCTTTCTCTTTTCTTTTTCTTCTTTTTAACATGAACAAAATTCACTCCCATTTTGCATAATACGAGTAGAGTTCCATGGTTTTGATCACTCAAAGTACCAGTCTGGGAGTTGGGATGCATATATCTTATCTATCATAAATAGTCAACATCTCTCTCTCTCTCTCAAAAACCATTGAAATGAACCAAAAATCATATGGGGAGCCATAAAGTTTTTTTAAAAAAAAACATTCACATGTATTTTACCAAGGTTGAGCAACAAATGGTGGGCCTATTGAATTACTCCAACCACCCATGCCCAGACAGAGTAGAAGTGATCAACCCCTTATATTCTCCTCTGTTGTGTACCATATATTATAAATTAGAAGTGCTATAAATTCCAACATTTATGTTTGAGAAAGGCTTCACACTGCCCTTGACATGTCCCTAACAATGCATGGGTTCTCCCACTCACAAATGTCATATACCCACTCTTGATAATGGCTGTGCAGAAGCCAGCACTACAGGCTGGTTTGCCAAACCTTCTGCTCCTGTTTTCAAGTGTTTTTTATATTTTTAACTTTAAAAATATTAAATTGATTATTATTTTTAGTGTTTTTTTAATGGTTTTGATGTGCTAATATTAAAAAAAACTGAAAAAAAATAATTCAAAATAAAAAACTATTTTGAAAAACACTATGAACCATGCACAATCTCAACCAAGACAATTTAAATGGTCTTGGCTTCCATGGTCAAATCTCGTGGAAAACAATGATGCAGATTGCAGAAGGTAGGAGCAAGGGTCCTCCAACAACTAGCAATAAAATCAAGTCCTGAAAATTACTCGAGGACGAACCAAAGGATCACTGCTAATTAATTAATTCAGTTGCCTGCATGTCACATGGCAATTGAAAGTACACGCTTCCTTCAAATGTATTGTCACTGAATCGATTAATTAAAGCATGCTGTGAATATTTTTATGTGACTAGATAATGAACCCTCCTCGTGACAATTCATGGAATATATCTTGTTGGGTTACAGTTTGTAGTATAGTGAGTCAGATTCTGAAAGAGATAGCAGTGATACATTGCCACCAGATATTGATAGGGAACTGCCGAGCTTGGTGTATTAATTATTTCTCTGATATGCGCAAGAAAAGAGACTAAAGATACTATATATTCTAAGTGTGAATACCATTCCAAATCTAGCCGGAGAGGAAAACCACCACATGCAGCAATCTAGTCCGTGAAAGCTGAGAATTCGCAATAAAAGACATAAAAAGAAAAAAGCAAGCAAGCAAGCAATTAATGTTGTTGGCCCCAAACCACTGCTCGATCAAATCACCATCTATTTCTCTAAAAATAAACACTTTTTTAACGTAATATTTAAGTTGTTGTGTGAAATTTTTTAATATATCTTTTTAAATAAAAAAAATTGAATTTAAAATTTTCATAACTCGTACTATTTTATATTTAAATTTTATCAAATAAAATAAAAATAATAAAATTTAAAGTTATAATTACATATGTAATCTATAAAATTCTGATAACATATTAAGAAACTATCTTCACATGCCAAGTTGTCAAGTCGCCAGATACACTCTCAGCATACTTATGATTTATATAATTCTGATATAATTTCTAGCTGGCATGTTGATGTTCTTTGAATTCTAGGCTAACAATAGCCAAACAAGCAAATGTACGAAGAAAAACAACGTTGCCCTAGCTAGCTTCAGCATCAATCAACTTCACATTCAAGGACGGAGAAGATTCTCCTATCAAGTCGATCGCTGGAAATGGTCTTGACCCTTGTGAGTCTATTTCATTTGAAAAGATTACTTTCATACCTAAGGAGGTTTCGTTATCTCTTTCTTATTCTTTTTTGTTTCAAATTTTAGGATTGACATGCAGAATAATCTATAATAAATATTATATATATATATATATATATATATACATATAGAATACCTTTTTCAAATTACTTTAAAAAAAAAACTTAATTTTAATGGGACGCAAATTCAAGTCAAAATGAAGTCTTCATACACCTTCATTTGTCTCAATGCTATCGTATATTTGGCTATTTGCCAATACATTGTCTTATTTGTGTACATG
>Ga0325401_1002333_pt1 | contig 16833 bp, 11 predicted proteins | sample PopdelMetagenome_FD_205666 | JGI IMG/M metagenome (GOLD analysis project Ga0325401, IMG submission 205666) | Populus deltoides microbial communities from Bellville, Georgia, United States - Xylem-PdKOR-R2 | ecosystem: Host-associated > Plants > Phyllosphere > Stem > Wood/Secondary xylem | place...
GAAATTTTGGGAGTGCTCGTGCCATCCTCCTTGGACTTGCTAGTCTTGGATGTCACAGGGTTGTCATTTTTTGATTTGCTGGCAGTTTTTGGAGCAAAGTCAGATTTACTTCCACTTTTAGGGGTATGATCCTTGGTTTTGCCACGATCATCTGATTTCTTAACTTTCGATTCATCTACAGATTTCCCACCAGTTTTACCGGCTTCCTTAGACTTTCCTCCTGATTTTGCAGCTGCAATTTTGGATTTGCTGGAGGAAGCTCCGGTGCCCCTATTGATTAAATATTTATTAGAAACCCAGCAAATGAAACTGGCATAGCTTCAGAAGAGTTATAACAAACCTCTTTGGGGAAGCATCCACCTTTCCTTGCTTAGATGACTTATCAGAACTTGTTTTCATTCTCTTCTTCAGGGGCCTGTTTAAAATCATAAAAAATGAAACCATATCAGGGGATATATTTCAGATTACACAAGCCACTGAGCTGAGGCCTGCATTTGAAGAGCACAGTCTCTGTATTTTATACCATTTAAGGGTTTACTCAGGTCACAAGGGGGAAGCAATCAGAAGTTTAAAAACATAATGTAATTGTCAATTGAGAAGCCAATATACAACAATAAAGAGCACATACGCTTCAGAAGAGGTTTCAGGACTTGGGTGATCAGTTGCTTCTTCCTGTAAATGAAATGTTTTAGCACAAAATGACAAAATCTTGAAAATATAATAGGAAATAAGCCAGGTAGCCACCCACCTCTTCTGACTCAGAGTCATCATCAATAAGCTCAAACCTTTGCCTTTTGAGGATTAAAATTTCTTCATCGCCATCGGTATATACAACCTACAAAAGTAAAAAGACATTTAACTCAGACAGAAAACCCTATCTTTTCTTCTTTCAATTAGTCAAAAACACAGAGACCTGTAAGTATTCATGTACTCACATGCAGAAGGTTATAAAATAAAATTATTCCTTCCAGAAAAAAGACAAGACCCAAATAAAAGCAAGAACCCAAATTCTAAACCCATGTTAACTTATATTGACAATCAAGACCAGGCATCCTTAATAAAGGTCATACCTTATGCTTCTTCTTAATCGGGTCAAAAGATTCAATTTTACCCTCGTAAAATCTGCAAAATCACACAAGGAACATGAGAACTCTCTGTGCATAGTGAAGAGTGCAATGTACTTGTGGCCGATGAGAGAAGGAAAATTAGGGCTAAATATGATAATTAAAATTGTATTCAACAATAAGGAGAGGACCACAAGTGAGGTGGTTGAAGCTAAAGGGATGCCCATGATTGGAGAAAATTGCTTGGCACAAAAAATAACTTTGGGTAGCCTGAACTTCAATTCAAATGCATTAAGATAAATGCTATAATATGAAGAAAAACAACCAGGTTGAAATAACGATCATATCTCAATTTTGAAAGAATGGCTCTTAAGTACACACATGCACATATACACAAGTACCAGTTCAATAATAGTACAAACATCAACTTTCAACAATAACTAATGAAAGCATTACTAAAAAATCAAGAAGAGGTGAGAACTCACTGGCGATCTTTTGGCCACCATACTTTAACCTTTGAACCAACCACATTTTCATCAAATTCTTCAATATCAGATCCCTGCCACAATTATCACTTATTAGGAAATAATCCTAAAGAACAAGTCTCCAGGCCAAAGTAGCATACACAAAGGTATTTTAAATTCAGAGGCTACAGAACCCAAAAAACAAACACATGTTATACAACTGATATATGTATTTATTCAACCATACATTGTAATACTAGAAAGCAGAAAGTTAAAGAATAATATAGGGGAGAGGACAGGGAACATAGTGTGTGATTCAACATACAAAATAACCATTTGGAAGTATCGTGGAAATTTAACCAAAAAATTCCCATGTTTCCATTTGACAATTAGATGCTATAAAATTGTAAATTTGGTAAAACAAAAACATTTTAAATGAGAATCACATCAGTACTGTCTATCTATGGTTCAGTAAGTAAACCACTCATACCTGATAAGCTACAAACTGAAATACCAAATAAGAATCAATTGTTGCAGATATGTATGACTGTAGGTATAAAGAACACATACTTTTTCATCACCACGCTTCCTCTTGGTACTTGTCACGGGGGTCTCCTCTAAGTGATGTTCCTCTTTTGCTGATTTTGCAGCTGACTTGGTTGAAGGGGTCTTTTCCTAAATAAATCATCACAACAACAAAAAACTTATTAATTAATGGACTTAGAAAATAAACAGTAAAATCACAAGTAATGGCAAAGAAAGCAAGTACTTTGTCATCATCTTTAGTTGAGCTTTTGGTCGCATGCTTTTCTGAAGCTGCTTTTCCACGACTCTGACGCTTCTTATCCTCAGATTGCTTTAAAGACAACCCATCATTGCTGCTACTTCCATCCACTTTTTTAGATGACTGCTTCAGCGGTTTTGCCTCCGATTCACCAGTGGTATTGCTTTCCTTCCTGGATGCATCCACCTTTTTAGATGACTGCTTTGACGGTTTTGCCTCTGGTTCACCAGTGGTGTCACTTTCCCTCTTGGATGCGTCTAACTTTTTAGATGACTGCTTCGGTGGTTTTGCCTCTTGTTCACTAGCGGTGTCGCTTTCCTTCTTGGATGTGTCCACCTCTTTTGATGATTGCTTCAGCGATTTTGCCTCTGGTTCACTAGTGGTGTTGCTTTCCTTCTTGGATGCATCTGTCATCATTGGTGTCTTATCCTCACTGGAAGTCCCAGCAAATGCCTTCTTTCCAGAGTGTTTATGCGATTTTAATTCTGAATCACTTGTTCCATCGGATACCTTTTTTGGAACATCATCAGAAGATGGTGCAGAATGTTTGTTCAAGCTCTCCTTTTTCTTTGATCGTCCACCCTTTTTGGAAACACTTTCATCAGGAGGGCTTTCGCCAACAGATGGGGAAGCGACAGGTACAGACTCACCCTCTGATGCCTTAGGTGAGGAGGGCTGGGTGACAGTTTCTTTTATATTCTCAGAAGATATTGCTTCTTCAACAGATTGATCTTTATGAGAACCGGGAATATCCTTGCCGTGAATTTTATCATCTGGCAATTCCTTGGCTTCCTTCTCAGGGACAGCAGGAAAACTCTCTGAAGGCTCCGTCAATTTCGTTGGAGACTTCTCAGCACTCTTCTTGCTCGTCTGCTCTGCCTCACTTTCTGTGTTTACTACCTTTTCAGCATCTGAAATGACAGGTTCACCATTACCTGGCATATCAATGCTTTTCAACTGATCAGTATGATTATCCTCCTGCTTCTTCAAGGAATAGGAATCTGCCAAGGAGTCATCTTCCCCAGTCTGAGCGACACCATTGCTCACAGCTGACTTTGGAGATTTTTCATTTGCAGGATCAGCTTGTTTAGGAGTGGCCACTTCTGTTGTTTCCTCTTCATCAACCTGGAGAAAAACAAAAACCCAAAAATAAATATAAATTAAAAAAAAAAAACAAAATTTAGAAGCGAAGGTGCCATGCCTGAGCAGCAGTAGCTGACAATGTCCCAGCTGGCTTGCTCTCTTCAGCCTGCAACAAGTCAAGGGCATGTTATGAGAAATCGAATTTGGACCATAAGAAAAAATATTGAGCCAGTAAACAACTGCCAGTATCAACCAAATACCACTTAGTCACCAGTTTCAATTAGATTCGATGCACAATAAACTGTTGACAAAAAAATCAGAATAAAAAACCGAAAAACTTCCAAATCAAATTTTTATTAGACCCAGCATACACAAGTCACAGATGGGCCAATTGCTTGAAGGATGCAATTCCGTACTAGCACAGCAGCAGTCAGGATGGAACCAATCTACTTGAGATCGTGGTTTTTCAGCAATAGCCATCTTAAATACAAGGCAATACACAAAACAAAAACTTTATGCCAAGCACTTGTCAAAAGACTTCTCATCAACACTAATAGTAGGGGTTTCACTTATGTGGTGCAACAATGAATATTGGGATATCTTAAATACCCGATAAATGATGTGCCAATTCAATCAATTCAAATTCAGTAATAAGGAATGAAATGGCAAAAATCGGTTGAGAATCTTCATTAAATCATCTGTAGAAAATAAACAGCAATGCCACTAGATATATTAAATACAGCTTAATGATGGCAGCACAAGATACACCATTAAATGAGTGGTTAAATCAGCACCATAACTACAATGTTATCTTAGTAGCACAACAAGCTTACCTTATTTTCATCACCAGCATGGACATCTTTCTGCTCAATGGAACCAGAGATTTCTTGGCACATTGAACCAACAATATCGCTGTAGTCATCTAAAGATACACCCAAAGATTTCACAGCCTGTATCAAGTAAGGTTTAACCTTCGTAGCACAGGTTTCAAGTACTTTCTCTCCCAACTTTTGGGCAACAGGTAGAGCTTCCTGCAAAACAGTAAAAGCGGTTAGTTCATTCACAGAAACGGATGGAAATAAACAGAGTGCTTGTGCCATGAACTGATAGAGATAGTTCACCTCATCACCCTTTTTCACACTAGCTAAAAGGGGTGACAGTAATTCCACGGAGATATCTTCACTTTCTTCTAAGACAAGGGACATGATGGTCTCCATTGATGAAAGGACATTTTCCGGATGATAATCCCTGAAAAAAAGAATAAACCATCAATAGAAACAAATTAAAGACAAAACAGTCACCATTCAACAGACAATCATTTCCCGATTCATATAACATTACACAGCACAACAGCAATGTTCATTTGGAACTACACGCATAAAATAAAGGTATCAGCTCAATTAAGAAGCAAGAGCAGATAATATTATCAATACACGGGTTTGAGCCCATTACACATTCCATAGTGTAGCCATGGACCATGTTGGACTGGAAATTCATCACAAAATATAACATTAAGCATTACATATGTTGCCATTTTGCAGATTTAAATAAATCATACAATTAACTCAAAAAACCCCCACATTACCTACATTACTACAGCAAGACCAAAAGTAATCCTTATATCAATGCCAAATGAATTCCAATGTGACCTCTAAAAATGCTACGTCACCCAAAGCCTCAAGGGCCAGCCAGCCACGATCATGCATATGAGACACAGAAGACAATCAAGCAAAAAGGGAGAAGCATATTTGAGCATAGTATTTCTTGCAAAAAACATATAATCTTCAGGGTAATTTTCAGGGCACATAGCTAAAGGAAGCAACTGAAATTCAAAAAGACAAAAGGAAGCCACCAAAATCAACAAGACAGCATACATAGCCTTTCCAATGAAGATATTCTTCCATACCTTACAGCCTTAAAGAAGTGCTGAAACATCTCAATTATCAGTGCATCACATTCAAGATCCAGCATCACCACACATGACCTAACCTTCGCAACAGTTTCAAGAATAGAGGCCCTCTTAACATAAGACCGACTAGATTTGTCATCTAGATTTTCAAATGATGATACAATCAGCTGAAAAACTTCCTGTGTGCCCATGAAATTGAAGAAGAAGAAAAAACAGAAAGTATGATCAAGATAAGGTAACAATACAGCACAAGCTCTAAAGCCATTAAAAATTATAAGATGTCAAAAACCACAGACCTTCATCTGATCATCATCATAAGGTGCGTCTGGTGCAGTTATTCTTGTTATCTCACTAATGCATGAGGCAACGGCAACCTTCACATCAGTGTTTGAATGCCTAAAGAGTTGATCTGTGACCAGAGCATTCTGTGAAGGGGAGAGTGCGTTTTGCATTGATTTTAAAGGCGACTGCTCCACCTTTGACAAACAATTCTCAACTTGCTACAATTACACAACAGGGAAGAGGAAATGATATGAGCAAATGAATAACTTAAAATTGTTTAAATCTCATGGTAAAATTACAGGTAGGAAATTGAGATTTTAATTGCCAACATATCAAAGAAAAATCAAGAGGAACATAATGCCTCTATTTTCATAGGGAGGTAATTCATCATATCATAGAAAGGTCAAATAATCTCAAACTGATTCCTCCTGCTCTACCCCACAAACATAATGACACTCGGACAACATGCAGTGGCTTGTAAGCCAAGTAATACCCGATTATAAAAGAAAACCAAAGAAATGAAACCATATCAGTAAGAGTGCAGCAGACATGAAGACACGTATATGCATGCATGTCCATGATAAATATTGCTGGTTTTCTACCTGCTTCTTGCCAGAGTGAATAGAGAAAAGAAAACTTTTGTTCAAACAAGGAAAAACCACAGAAAACATTCTGCATTTTGAACTGCTGTTTGTAAGGTGTGAATGCCTAAGATACACCAGAGGCTCAACATCCAGGCCCAAAATTTGCATCATGAGATTCATAACAGTGCAGTGTCGGGTGTCGATGGTGACCGAGGAGAAAGTACACTTAAAGAAATAACTACGTTAATAGAAAGAAATAATTTTACTGAAGAAAAAACTCATTAAAGGATACTGCCCATAGAGAAACCTTAGGCATATGAAAGAAATTCACCAAAGCTTTATCAAAGCATCACAAAGCTACAAAATCAGAAGAGTTCAAGAGTGTCGCCATATTAACTAACAATGAGAGACAAGAAAAGGCAAGTTATAACATCGCTCCTCTTGTTTTCAATGGAAAAAAGCAAGCATTAACAGAAAGTATTTATGTGAATTGACTTTTATGCTTATTTGGAAGGATAAGGCCATTCACGCGCCCTAAACAACTTTATATCACCGTTCACAGTTTCACACATCCTCAGGGAGCTAAAAATGCAATGCAAGCAGCAACACAAGCATGCAGATGGCCTCACCCGAATTGGAAAACCAGCAATAGTCAACTACTATAATCTCCATTTGTGGAAGGAGATAATAGATAGAAATCCTACTTGATCCCACCAATTATTCTCTAACAAAACTTTCCATCAAACCAACTGGGTGATGTGGTATTCGGCCTTTAGGTGTTCTTCTCTTTCTCAATCTCCACTTTGATTTGCTTGATTAACATTAAATGAAGTCATTGATATCATCCAACACAGTGGATATCTAATAACTTCAATTTTCTCATTGTAAAACCATCCTGCCATTAACTATTTATAGTAGCAAAGCTACAGTTTCTATTAAGCATGAGAACAAAAATATAAGGTACAAAATTTATTAGACCCTTCCAACAAATCTCCTGACCTTTACACTAATATGTCCTTGCTATAAATGCAATATCCAAAGTAGTCCCAAATTAAAAACTCAAAATCTAGTGCACGCGCGCGCATACCTAAAAACAGAAAAACTACCATATAACCTAATTACACAATTTCCAACGGTCTCGCAAACTCAAACACCAAAATAGACATTATTCAATGCAGAAACCCAAGTTATCACCCCAGCAACAAGCCAAAAAAACCCGCGCAAGGACATGCTTCGAAATTACAAGGGAACACACCCACAAAACACGTGTTATACCATGTGTTATACCATGTGTCAAGTGTGACATAAGAACCAATGAAATGAAAACCTTTCTTGAACTTTCAAACCCAAGTAACCCACTCTCACGACCTTTTTCAAATCAATCAGCGCAAAAATCCCCACCCCATCAAAAAAACTCTCACTAAATTCACTCAATTCCTCCATCTAACTTCCATAAATAAATTCCCATCAAAACACACACAAAAACAAAATCATACCATCCATCCATACATGCAATTATACCATAAACAACTCCTCCATTAACACTTCAAAAACCTAACACAAATATAAAAAACATCATTGAAGAAACAGAATCTGCAACCATCAACAACACGTTAATGAGAAATCCATCCATGCATGCAATTATACCAAAAACAACTCGACCATTTACACTTCAAAAACCTAACACAAATATAAATAACATCATTAAAGAAATGGAATCTTCAAACGTCAACACCACGTTAAAAAAAATCAAAAGCCAATTCATGCATTAATTTACATAAGTCAACAACAATCCACCAAAAAAATAAAAAACAAAAATAGAGCTTACATCAAGAAGAGGGAGCAAGTCATCAAGCGAAGAAGGAGGGTTAAGAAGCTTGGTTCCAGCTTCCAGTAACTGCTGTTCAAGCTCTTTATCACTATTTGACGACGCCATTAGTACTAATCTCTTTCTCTAATAAATAAACACTTAAAAATTAAAATTCAATTATATTTAATTAAATACAGACAGATCTTTCAAAATCTACCGCTCTAATTACTCCAATCTCACAACATTTAAACCCTTCAAACACACAAACTATTCAAAAATCAGATTTCGAATCTCTAGTTTTTGAAGCTCTTTGTGATTTTACTCTGAAATTAGGGTTTTTTTTTTTTTTTTTTTTTGAGAGAAGGGGAGAGGGGGGGAACGTTTCGATTTTTTTTTTTGGTTTTTGGTTTTTGGAGAGAGAGAGGGTGTGTGTATTTAAAAGGACAAGAATCCACCCGTCCGTCCGCTGCTTTGCTTTTACTCGGATTTTTTGTGTGCTCGTGAATTTTAATTTATTTTTTCCTTTCAAATCCGCTCTCTTGAGTGGGGGCCACTTTTATTATGGTTTTGATTTTTAAAAAATGTTTTTTTTCATGCAAAAATAAAAAACTTTTTGGTAATTTCATTTGTCTTTGTGAAGAGGTTGAAATCAAATATTAATTCAAGTAAATAAGAGAAAGTATTAAAAATTAGGTTATATTAATTTGATAATTTTTTTTTTGAGTTCATAGCGTTATATTCAGTTTAGAGAGTATGCTATGTGTGTTATATTTATATTTGAAACCAAATAATAAAACAAGGTTAAAACATTGAATTAAATTTCAAAAACAAAAGTATTTTTGTGTTTGAAATTGAGAAAATTAATGAATAATAGTTGATGATCATATAGAATGAACATAATATATCGATGTTAATACAACGTTCAAATTGATAATTTCTTTTTATAGCAATACATGTGTTATTAATTTATGTTTATAGATTTGATAACCGACATGAAACTGTTTAAATGTTCAGTTAAAAACTTATAAATAATTTTAATAATAATAAAACTGAATTATTCTAACTTGGTAATTACACGCGCTTAACTTGCACGTGAAAACAATTGCTCAGGCTTCAAAAAAATTATGCTAGATGTTTTTTTTATTTTTTATGAAAAGAAAAACTTGAAACTTGAAAATAATTATAGAGTAAATTAAAATATTAATTATGAAGTTAATTATTATTATTATTATTATTATTATTATGAGTGGAATACAATACATTTCCAGCAATAATTTAGAAAATTATGCTTTTATGGAATCTAAAAATGTAGATAGTCACATAATCTAACCCAAAATCCCATGTTCATGTATGATTTGAAAAATAGATTATTTAACTTTTTTGGCAATTTTATTTACATATATGCCCCAGCAGCATACTTTTTTTTACTATTTTTGTTTAATGACATCAGGCAAAATATGGAAACCTCTCTGGGCTTACATGTAGATATGTCATGATGTTCATTTGGGGCAATAAAGTTATAGATTTGCTTCAATTATTTTGTGGCGTTTCCATGCAAAGCAAGAAGGAATTAATAGTCTTAATTTATTTGGAAAGGTAGTGAATTTAGGGGAGAATAAAATCTTGCAGAAATATGAAGGGCTAATTAATCCAAAATCATCATTAAATAACTTATTTTGTAATTAATTACTAGAAGAACAAAAAAAAAAAAAAACAACTTTAATTGTTATAATTTTGGACAAAAGGTAGGTTAAATAACGGCTGTTTATTTCTCCGTGTTCTTACACCTGTCATTGCTTTGTAAGGGAATCGGCTGACAAGTTTCGTCGTATGCGGCCCAAATCAGTTTCCATTTCTGGATTCCCTCGAACTTTGTCCCCAAACTATTCACCGATTCTTAGTTGGGTCCTCAAACTATTTTGTTCTCAGTTGGGTTTTTTATTGGCTTTGTATTTGTATAGGTAGTGTTTGGTTAGGATAGAAAAGGCGCCGACAGTAAGGACATAAACGGTCCAAGAGACAAAAATAATGACACAAAACATGAAAGGCAGGAAAGACATGCCCTCTTTTTCTCTGCTATCCATATCTCTTCTGTCCCGATAGGATAACTAAACTAGATAATTGTTGAATTAATTTTTTATTGAATATAAAACAAATTTTTTTAGTGTTGTTAATATGTTTTTTAGCAGGAAAAAAAATTAAACTATTTTAGGGTTAATCTGATGTTATTTAATTAATTTTATAGGTTTAAAAATAACTTAAATGACTAATAAAAATATAACTTGACTAAAAAAATCAAAATAATATCTTTTTTAAAATATTAAGATGATAGCATATTGGATTTATTCATATCTATCTAGGTTAATTTATCATATCCCCAATCCAGATTATCAAATCCTAATAATATTATAGAAAATAGTTAAAAAAATATTAAACTTAATTTTTAATCTACACAATACTTAATGGTAAAATTAAAATAATTTCTTATCGCATACAAGAAAATAAATCAACAAGGATACAAATTCTTCATACACGGGTATAGCCTAGTATAGGCAGGAAGAAGCACATTGTAAAAAATAACAATTAATTCAAAAAATTTATTTTTTTAATTGTTTTAATATGTTAATATAAAAAATATTTTTTAAAAAAAAAAACATTATTTCAACCCATACCGTTGTTCAAAAACCCTCTTATTTTAATATGCTAAATTCTACGTTCGAAAATAGAACAGGAATTCTTTATCTTCTGAAATACTGCTTTTTCACCATCTAAAAAAATTTAATGGCTCCCTCTCAAGGGATAGGAGCGGTAAAGAGAAGCTAAACAACAAATAAGGATACATAAGATCAAATATTCAAATAAAAACTACCAGTCTTCCAAACGACAAGAAAAACAATTACTTTCTATTGATTGAATCATTTTTCTGTTGATTGAAAAGAAAAATTCAAACGGGGGGGGGGGGCCTTTAGGGTTGACCCGATGTGATTTTGTTAAATTTATAAGTTTGGTTAAAAAAATCAAGATAATATTTTTTAAAAAAATATTAAGATGATAACATATTGAATTTACCTAGATCAACTCAAGTTAACATGTCAAATCTTTGATCGATGTCATTAGACAATGATAACCTTGTAGAAAATAATTAAAAAAGATTATTAAGTCTAATTTTCAATCAACTCAATACTTAATGATAAGATTGAAAATAAGATTCAATTAGAAAAATCAGTCGGGTCAACTCATATTAACATGTCGAACCCGAGTCATGAGATTGAGATAACCCTATAGAAAAAAAAATCAAGACAAATTATGAAGCTTAATTCTCAGTCAAACCAATGTCACAAGATGGAATTAAAAAAAATCAATTAGAAAAAAAACACAGAAAACCATATGAGTTAATCAACCAAACTCATGACCCGACCTATAAAGCCAAGATAACCTTATAAAGAAAATTGAAACAAATTATGAAACATAATTTCTAATCAACTTAGTATTAAAGGCTGAAATTGAAAAAAGAATAATTAAAAAATAGACAAAAAACCTCAAGGCAACTAGGCTAACCCCCGACCTGAGTCATGAGATTATGACGGCCCTATAAAAAACAAATAAAAAAAACATGAAACTCAATTCTCAGTCAACCAAATATTAAAAGATTAAATTAAAAAAACAAAAAAATATCCCGAGTCATTATGGGTTATCCCGTAAACCGTAGGTCATGAGATCAAGATAATTTCATAGAAAGAAAATTAAAAAAAAAATTATGAATTCAAATTCTTAATCAATTCAATGTTGAATGATGAAATTGAAAAAAAAATTCAATTATAAAAGAACCAAAAAGACGCATGTCAATCAAGACAACATGTTAGATCTACTCATATTAACTCAAGTTAACTTACCAAATCCCTGACCCATGTCATCAAACCTAATAATCTTATAGAAAGCAAATATTAAGCTCAATTTTCAACCAACTCAATGTACAAATTATGAAGTTTAATTTTTAGTCAACTCGATGCCGCAAAATAAAATTATAAAAAATCAATTAAAAAGAAAACACAAAAAATCATTTGAGTTAACCAACAAAAACTTGTGACCCAAAATATAAGGCTTGGATAACCTCATGGAAAGCAAGCTGAAAATAAATTATAAAGCCTAATTTCTCATCAATCCAATATTGAATGGTGAAATTAAAAAAAAAACATTCAATTAAAAAAAAGATATAAAAAAAACCCTCGAGGCAATTAAGCTAACTCATGACCTAGGTAATGAGATTGTAATAACCTCATAAAAAACAAATAAAAAACATAAAACTCAATTCTTAATTAACCAAATATTGAAAGATTAAATTGAAAAAAAAATTAGAAAAAATAAAAAAACATCCCGAGTCAACCTGAGTTATCATGTTAAACCTGGTTCATGAGACCATGAAACTCCATAAAAAGAAAATAAAAAAAATACGAAGTCAAATTCTTAATCAACTCAATATTGAATGATGAAATTGAAAAAAAAATATTCAATTAAAAAAGACAAAAAAACTTATGTCAATCTGGCTAACCCACAAAATTCATAACTCATCTCATCATAGTTTTTAAACCCGACCCGGTGGTCGCCCCGGTATAATGATCGGGTCACGAATCAGATGGGTTAACCCGGGTCAATCAGGGTCAACCCAAAAAAATCTAATGCGAGTTGTTGCTGCAGCAACAACAGCAAACCCAATATTCAATACTTCTAAACTTTCACTTTTATCCTTTAAAATGCCAACCACCATCTTCTGTCCATCACGGCATCACTGGATCAAAACATTTCAGTACTTTGAACCAAAGTTTTAAGACCCGGCCCGGTGGCCAGCCCGGTCCAAGGCTTGGGTTCCGGGTTTTGGCCGGGTCACCGGGTTTGACCGGGTCGGCCGGGTCAATTCTTTAAAAAAAAATTTAAAACGATGTCGTTTTAGTAAAAAAAAAACAAAAGTCAACGGGTTTGTCACCGGGTTTTGACCGGGTCTTACCGGGTCAGCCGGGTCACCGGGTCGACCCGCCGGGTCAAGCCGGGTTTTTCCTTCCCCTGTTTTTTCGTCAACCCGGCCCGGTTCCGGCCCCGGGTCGGCCAGGTTCCGGGCCGGGCCGGGTTTCAAAACTATGCTTTGAACATCTACAAATTACAAGGACACAAACATTAGAAAAACCCATCAATAACAAATAAATATAGGATCAAGTCATGATATTTTTCCTCTGAAAGTAAACATTGAAGATCCAATGAAACTAAAAAATATATATAGCAGAAATATAAACAAAATTGCCTTCCGTAAAAAAATATTTTCTCATAAATTCACACTCCAAATTCTAAATCCATAAACCCACCATTTAAAAGAACAAAAGGCATCATCATGTACAGAAAAAAGCACATACCATGAATTAACAATGTCAATGTTTTCAAAGCCGAAATGAGAACTTTCTCATACAAAATAGAAATGTTAGAACAAACCAACTCTAGCCCACCATTTCTAACACCAATGGCAACATTCCTAGATCCTTCAACACCAGTAAACAATCCAACCAACTCATCAAGTAACACAACCATTTCATTCAAATCATCATCTGGGTTTAAGAAAGAATCGATGCCAGATCAACTGATTAAGAACTGCAAGTTCAAAAAAGAGACAGAGAATAAAGAAGAGAGAGAGTGAAAGAAGGGGAGTCGTGAAGAGAAACAAGCAACATCAATTTCATCTAACCTTATTAGCAGATTTGAACCGGTATGGCTTGCCTTGACGTCTTCTGCTCCTCTGTTCTTCTTCGCGAATCGCAACTGAAATAGCTTTGAAGATTTATGAGATTAGTTAATTTAGGTTTTCTCATTTGTGTCCTTTTATTGTCAAACCGCAGACATCCCATCTACTAGAAGACTATGAATGTTGGTTTGGACATTTTGTTCACTGTGATCCATATTCCAACTTTGATGATCATTGAAACAAAGTAACAATAATTCTGGAAAAATTGTCCAAGATGCAATTATTGGAAAAATTGAGAGATTTTATGAATTTCTTGGAAATTAATGAATGAGGCAAAAACGACGATGTTTTACGTGTGTGTAAAAGCCGGGTCTCAGCTGGGTTTACCCGGGTCGTCCGGTTCTCGAGTCGACCGGGTTTCGCCGGGCCAAATCCTCAGCTGGTTTTTACTTAGACCCGACTCGGTCCCAGGCTCGGGTCAGCCGGGTCGACTCGCCGGGCCGGGTTTTAAAACTGTGCATGTCATGAGACCATGATAAACTCATGGTAAGCAAATAAAAAAAATACGAAGTTCAATTCTCAATCAACCTAACGTTAAATGATAAAGTTAATAAAAAAAATCTATTAAAAAAATTACTCTAATCAACCCAAGTTAACCTGCTAAAACCAAATTATGAAACTTGGATAACTCAATTAAAAACAAATAAAAATAAATTATGAAGTCTAATACCTATTAAATCCAATATTTGAGGATAATTTTTTTAAAAAAAGTAAGGAGTAAATTTAATACAGGCTACAAAATGGAGCATTGGTCTCCCAAATGATCCATGTAAAGATAAAATTGTGTTCATAAGCCTCGTGATAGATGTCGATGTTACTATTGGCATAATCACTCAAATGATCCATGCACCAAATTAGGAGCTAACTCGACTCAAATGAGGCTTCTCTATTAAAAATATATACCAAAAAAGAAAACCTTGGAAGAAGAAAAGTAAAAATATGGATAGAATAAAGTCACACATACTCTTTCTTTTATTACATGTCCGTGGCTCCGTGCACTATGAGCATGTTTGGGAACACGGTTGAAGCCACGTTTCCTCAAATTTTAATTTTTTTTTCTAAATTTTTTTTTATATTTTCATATTCTTTTAATGTGCTGATGTCAAAAATAATTTTTAAAAAATAAAAAAAAAATTATTTTGATGCATTTCTAAGTGAAAAAACACTTTGAACCGCCACCGCTACCACAATCCCAAATACACCCATATTGTGAGAGATTTATAAAACATTTATTTTGATTGAATCATGATTTTTTTTCAATTGTTTCTTTAACATGTGAGGGTAAAATAGAAATTGAATTCACGAACTTCTATTGAAACTACTGTTCTCCACTCAAATAAAAATTAATTTCTAGTTTTGATAAAGTATTTATCAAGAATATTTAGGAATAATACTTAAATATAAATTTTTATAATTATAAAAACTTCATAGTTTTATTTAAAAAATATTTTTATCTCATGAACTTTATTTACTTTAGACTCATTAATCAAACTTTAATAAATATCAAAGATAAAAAAAAAAAATACCCTTACAAATTTTGCATGAATTGAATTGTTGTCACATATAACTACTTGATTGGCTATCAAACATATACACTAAGACCTTGTTTGATTTTGTGATAGCGGTTGCTTTTCAAAGTGTTTTTTGCTTTTAAATAATATTTTCTTTTGTTTTTGAAAATTTATTTTTGATGTCAGCACATCAAAATGATCTAAAATCATAAAAAAAAATTTGAAATAAAAAAATATTTAATTTTTTAAAAATATTTTTAAAAAACAAAAATAAACAACCTCTAGCAGGATATACACTAATCGTTTAGTATTGTGATGACGGTTGCTTTTCAGAGTGCTTTTTACTTAGAAATACATCAAAATAATATTTTTTTTATTTTTGATATCAACACATCAAAATAATATAAATTACAAAAAAAATAATTAAAAAAATATTAAACTAAAAAAACATTTTTAAAACATAAAAATATGATATTTAGACGATCTGTCTTTAAAAAACCAATAAAGAGAGAGAGCCACTGTTGATGCCTAACCACTGCCCGCCAATGATTGGAACACGTTGGGCCGCTAGATTCGTCCTGGCTAGATGATCACAATGATGCTTGACCAAGCATCATCGGACATTGTGTGTGTTTGGCGCTGCGGATGTGTTTATAGTAAAACATCATTTATAAGTGTTTGGTTAGATATTAACCACACTTTTATTGTTGTTGGTCTTACCCAAAACTGAGGCTGGAACTCAGTTTCTTTAAAAGCAATTTGGATTTGCTTTTCGGGTGTTTTCTCCTCTCTCCTTAACCGACATTGCAGATTATTACTAGCTAGTCATCATCATTTTGCTTCAGTAAACTTCCCAAAATCACGAGTATGGTAGCTTGCTCCCCTTCTCCTTCTCCTTCTCCTTCTCCTTCTTCTTCTTCTACTGCATGGAGACGATCTCCACTTTGCAAAATAATAGAGATTGAATTAATCCACTCTCCACTATTCACGTGAAAAGTGAAGAGCATCTCCACTGTTTGTTCTTGTCATAACCCAATTTTTGAACAAATAATACAAAAATTAAATATAGTTGACAATGGGGTTAAGACAACAAAATTTGAAGTTGGGGGATGTAATTTGAGAGTTAATTGATCAATTTTGAAAGAATTAAGAGCTAAAGATTTAATTAAGGGCTAAATTAAACAATCCAGAAATTAAGGACTGTTTTGTAAACAGTATTATAATTCAAGGATTTAATTGAAATTAATTCAAAAAAGGCAAAATTAAAAAAGAATTAATTAAGGACCAAATTGAACAATCCAAGAATTAAGGACTGTTTTGTAAATAGTGTACCAATTTAGGGATTTAATTAAAATTAACCTAAAGGGCACAATTAGAAATCATTTATTACTGATTAAGGTCCCAATTGTTGAGATTAAACTGATTAGGGATCAAAGTGAATATTTCCATTCCTGTTGAAACGACACCGTGGGGAACAGTCGTGCATCTTCTTCATTCCGATTCAACAGGGGAGCTGGAAAATCGGCAGCAAAATCGACCCAATCGTGACCACGTTCT
>Ga0325401_1002335_pt1 | contig 16827 bp, 9 predicted proteins | sample PopdelMetagenome_FD_205666 | JGI IMG/M metagenome (GOLD analysis project Ga0325401, IMG submission 205666) | Populus deltoides microbial communities from Bellville, Georgia, United States - Xylem-PdKOR-R2 | ecosystem: Host-associated > Plants > Phyllosphere > Stem > Wood/Secondary xylem | place...
AAAAAAATTAATTTTTGCGAGAAAAATAGTTAAACACAACTGTGTTAAAGAAATATAAATAAGTTTATGTTTTCAATTTATTTTATTTGATATATACATAAGTTTTTTTATTTTACTTTTAACTGTTTTTATATAAAGTTATGGTACTAGTGATACATCTGGACAATGATGATGGAAAAATCTGATGATATTTTAAAAAATTTCATCGATATTAAAAATTATTGATAAAATTATAAACGGAATATCATAATCGAAAACTTACTCATTGGGGGTATCTGTATCTGTTACTTTAATTTATCTTTCAACAGTTGTTTTGCATTGGCCAGGTTCATCATTAAGACTTAAACCATAATTAAATATCAAACATGACTGCAACTTTTGCACTGTTCATAACATAAATGATTCCTCCTGCTGCTTCATCCACAAAAAGGAATTCCTCCTGCTGCTTCTGCAATTTCCAGCAAGTTTTGTACAGTGATTTTAAATAAATCGAGAATTGTGTGGCCAAAAAAAATAATAAATCTTAAAAAATCAAGAAACAGGTATTGATCAAGATATTTAATCTTGAAAAATAGGATATTCACCCTATTGTGTTTACTAAATTTATTTATTAAGATAATTTTTTTTATTTAAGCAAGCAATAATATATAGAAATAGAGACACAAATTAAATTGATTGAATAAAATAAAAAGGAGAAAAAAACATTATGTAAGGTTGCATATATTAGAAATATTATCTAAAAAAAATTCAAAAATAAAGTTCATCCATACAAGAGATTAAAAAAGAATTATAGATGAATCAGAAAAACTCTTCACATTTAAATGCATAACTAAAAAATAATTATCATTTAAAAGAGACTCTCTAAATAAAATAAAACAGAGAATGAGTACTAATTTAAATATAAATTTAAAAAATAGTGAAAAAACCATAAAAAAGAATCATTAATTTTAAAAGGAGCAGGAAAAAAAACAAAGGCTAGGCATTGTTGGGCCTGACCTATTTTGTGAAGGCCCCTACGCGGGCCTGCCCTGATAGGAATGTTTTAATTTCGGAGTGTTTTGGCGTGCCATTTCAGGGTTGTACTGTTTATATATATATATATATATATATTCAACAAACATAATTCAAATTCAAGATAAATTAATTATAAATTATGCAATACAAACACAGTACCAAACAAATATAATTTTAAAATTTAAAATATTTCTAAATAGTCAAGATTAAATAGATCTTTAACTTAAAGTAATTCAACTTAAGCAAAATATCAAAATATTATGAAAGTAAAATGTTTTAACACAAATATTTTAAATATAAAGTTAGGTCAATGTTATCAAGGCTAATGAAATCTAAAGCATCCCTTATTTTGCTCAAATTCCTACAAAGTATAAATATGAGAAAAAAAACAACATGAATATAAACCATATATATTAGTGATAAATCTAATTTTAAAAAATTAATATAATTGTTAATGAAAATAGTAATAATAATTTTCAATATTATTATTAATATCATTGTTATTGAAAATAGTAATGACAAATAACTTTTTATAATTGGATGGTTTAATTAATTAAATTGAATAAGGTTCAATTTGATTCAATGGCTTTTCAAGAGCGGAACGGAACATGTGGAATGAAATCGGAACGTTCCGGGCAGAATTTAGCCGAAAAATCCAGAATGGACCGAGATTTAAAATGAGATGAAATTTGTTCCGTTTTGTTCTGTTTTTTGAATTGGTATGAAATATTTTGACCATTTCAAACAAAACGAAAAGAAATTGACAACTTTGAATGATATATCTACATCTTCACGCATGATTATAACTATCATAAAAAAGACTTCAAGCTTCGACTCTAACATGTTAAATGATATCAGGCAAAACGAATGATAAAAAAAATGATACAGGCACGATCCTTGCTCCTCATCAAGATCCATCAACTTATCTTAATGAATTTTGGAGTAACGAGAAAGGTAATAGTTTTTATATATAAAGGCCTTCTTTTTCTTTGATTCTTCAGGCGATCATTGGCGTCAACGAATCAGGTGGAGTTCTAGTGATGGGTGTTACGAGTGGTGCCGCCGTAGTAGAGGTAGAATTAATGTGCTCTTACAGATGTCGGTGATCAGCATATATTTTTATATTTATCAAAAAATAATAAATCCTAGGTTTACGCCATAAATTCCTTCCTTCAACAGGTTTGGATTGAATCTGATGAAATCGCTTAATTGATTAAAAATCTATTTAGATTAAATGGGTTAATTTTTCAAGTGAAAAACATAGCCGATTCAATCAACAAATTTAATTTATACCAGACTTCATATCTTAAATTATTAAAATCAACCAATAAATGGGGTCAAAATGTATAATTATATCAATAATATTAAGAAAAAAAAAGTGGTTGCAACATACAAACGTACATGCACTCCCTACGTAATAAACGACTCTTGTCCGCACTCCTTATCTCCCCAGATCATGTTTTCTTCTCTTTGCATAAATGTCAAGAAGCGTTACAATTCCTCTCCGTGAACCTGCTAGCTAAGCAGGTAAAGCCGCATTAAAAACTGGTTTGAAAAAAACAGTAGTGGTAGACACTCAATGCGATCTTGCACCCGTATGCATCAGAGACCTGGCATCCCACATCTTCCCCCATATGCCCCACCTCACATTATCAAAATCAAAATCAAACATCTATATCTTGATTGAAAATAGTGAATGGCCCAGATTGAATCACAAGGAAAAAAAAAAGGCGAATTGAAGTGATGGGTTTTTTTCCCTTCTGTTGTTGGGGGGTCAGACACTCAGAAATTTTAAAGAATAATTTTGGAAAGCAATGGTGGACGCAGCAGGGCTCAAAGGCCAAGTCTAGGCTCCCAATCATTTCAATAGCTGACTTTTGAACCGACAACTAGACTCTACCCCTCCAATCACTTTGAACAGAAAACCTGCCGGTTATTCTCCTGCACCCAAATCCTCTAAGCAGTCCTCCACGTGTCTCAAATCAGATGGGTCAGACCTTTTGACTTGACGACCACGGTCAAAAGCACTGGCCAGGAAAACCAAAAGGGAGCAGTTAAATCAAAACAAATCCACCCTTTCAATTTCTATTTCTCTTCATCGCTAGTATTTATTTGAGCTTCATTGCTCACCCTTTTTTACTCCCCCATTTCATATTCTGCTTTGTGTCCTTTTTGTTTTTTTTCTTTTCTTTTCTTCCCTCCTACTTTTCTTACTTGAACCTTTTCTCTCCTACGAAATCAACCTTTTCTTCTTCTTCTCCTTTCTTGTGTGTTTTCATGGCCGTTTCACGCTCAAGCTCTTCTAGCTTGGAGCTGACCATGTCCATGCCTGGTTTCGTTTCTTCTCCTTCTTTTCCTCCATCTGGCAAGCCCCAACCCCCCCTGATCTCCTTCTTTCCTTTTGGTTTTATATGATATTCTATCTCATAGCTTTGTTCTTGTTGCGTGGCCGGTTTTCTTAATAAAGAAATCTTCCTTCTGTTTTCTTTTTTTAATATGATGAAAATACATGGTTTTGCTGATTTATTAATTAAATAACTGATTCATTTTATGCCAGAAAATTTATTTTCTTGATTTATGAAAATGATCATGATGTATCATTAATCGGCGAAGGGGTTTGCGCAGTGAAAGATTTCGACATAAACCAAGTACCATCAGGAGCAGCAGAAGAAGAATGGATCTCTGCAGGCATGGAGGATGAAGAGGAAAGCACTGATGGAGCCCCACCTCGCAAAAAACTCCGCCTCTCTAAAGAACAGTCTCGCCTTCTTGAAGAAAGTTTCAGGCAACATCACTCCTTGAATCCCGTAAGTACCAAACCTCCCCTCTTCTCTCTCTCTATTTATAGTAAAACAATTATGTTTTGTGATTTATTTAAGATTAATTTGTGGAGTTTAACTATTTTTTATGTATGCAGAGACAGAAAGAAGCATTAGCTTTGCAGTTGAAGCTGAGGCCTAGACAAGTTGAGGTGTGGTTTCAAAACCGTAGGGCCAGGTACTGTACCTTACATTTATACTATTTCATGCTTGGGCTTGGCTTGGGTAACACATTAAACTCTCTTTTGATCCCTTCACTATATATTTTGTTGGTTGTTAGGATTAAAATTGATGATTATAAGGTGGATACACACACACATATATCAAAGTTGGCAGAATATAATCTGAATCGGATTCTATATCTACCCGTATAAATCGTACTGTTTATCATCATCAGGAAGAATAACATCTTTTGAGTAATGGGTTTTTCTTAGAACATTATATATATATATATATATATATATATATATATATATATCTGTGTGTGTGCAGGGTACAATATTATAACCTTAATACTACGTTGGTTAGCAGTATAAACAATTAAGATGCTTGAATTCTTTGGCCATTTTCATGGCTAAAGCAAAGAAATTAGGCATCATAAATTATCGAACTTTTCCACCGCATTTAAAACCTGTCTGGGGCGGTTAACGTGTCCCTTTCATGATTATATTATACAGTAAAAGATGTTAGAATGTGATTCTTGAGCCCTTAAAATGACGAATTGTTCATATATATGCCAGTAAAGGGAGGCAGAAGTTGACGCGAAACTGTATAGTTATACATGCTTGTTATGAAACTTTTTTTTTTTTTTTGTTGAGTTATGATTTTGAGACTAGTTAAGTGATGAAATTAAACTGTTTGTCTTTTGTTGGTTAGTCATGGCGCGGATTTAGTTAAAAATATGGTTACATTAAAATTTATATTTATGCTGAGATATCTGGAATTAGATTTCAATCGAATATATATCCACATACATGGCAAAAATGAATGCAGATAAGCAAGGCCGGGGGTGCAAACAATAATTCTAATAGTAATAGTAGCAATTAAGATAGATAACCCTTACTGCGTATATAGTTGTCAAGTTATGAAGGTAGATCGATGACATCTGAAATATGAAGTTAATTAGCCAAGGTGTTTTAGTTTCTTGCCATAGAACCCTAAAATATTGCATATACAATTAATTAATAAACTTGATTTAATACTACTACTACTACTATATAGCTTGAGAATAAATTAAGACACGTGAGCGCCAAGTGACTCAACAAATTTATGAACATTTAATGATGAGGTTATTTCATGAGCTAACCTTTGTGAACTAATATAATGACGGTCGTTCAAATATATAACAATCTAGTATCAAGATGCATGTGTTCTTTGGCCTCGTGCGCTAGTCTGATCATAACTCTAATAAGTGATGCTTTGACTCACTATTAATAATCCTTGTCTTGGACCTTTATTATTATTAATATTAATATAATTATTTGCGTTTATTGCAATATTATTGCACGAAATCAAGAGAGAGACTAAGCATTTGCTCTTCATTATCATATTCACTGCTATTTTAATCAGTCAAAAGAAACGGATCCAAAGCTGTAAATTCGATAATGAGTCTCTTAAAGCTTGACTGCATAATTATACCAGATCAACAGACGAGATATACATTGAATTAAAGTTAGAGTCTAACGATGCTTTATGAGATAATTTGATAAAAACTGGAATATTGAACATATATACAACAGGTATTGAATATTTGAATGCATCCATAAATGCTTACCTTGTATGTATGGTTTACGGAAACAAAATTCTCAAAAGTGCACTTGTTATACTCTGAAAGCAGTAAGGAACACCCAGCGAATCGGGGGAAGCTGGCAATGGCTTTAATGCAAGCTCTTAAATATGCCTACCAACTCGCCTTTGTTGGACAAGTTAACATATATGGCATACATTTATGATTATTTTCATCACTTTACATTTACAACTCAAATCCAAATTAATGATCATAAACCAATATATATGGAGTACTAGCTCAAACGTTTTCTCACATTGTTTTATCACAATGTCACATATTATTTTGTACCAATCTTCCAATGTTAACACATTTTTCTGGTCACGTATAGGAGCAAACTTAAGCAGACAGAGATGGAGTGCGAGTACTTGAAGAGATGGTTTGGTTCATTAACAGAGCAGAACAGGAGGCTGCAAAGAGAAGTGGAGGAGCTTAGGGCATTAAAGGTAGGTCCACCAACCGTGATATCTCCTCACAGTTGTGAACCTCTCCCAGCATCCACGCTTACAATGTGTCCGCGTTGTGAACGTGTGACAACCACCGGCGTGGACAAGGGCTCCACCAAAACCACACGTACTGCTGTGGCCAACCCAACAATAGCCGCCACCTTGTCCTCTGAAAATGGAGCACCCGCACTCCAATCTCGGCAATCTTGCTAGTCAGCTGTAATGATGATTGATTACTTTGATGTGAAAGAAGATAGGTTAGAGAAATATTGTTCATAACAGTTTACACCAAAATGTGTATGAGATAGATACTATAGCATATGGTATCTAATCTACATGGATAATTAAATTACTTATCAATTAGCACTTTTTTTTTTCTTTTTAATGCCTTTTCCAGTTGACTGTTTGGTTGTTTTCTTTTTCAAAGTATAGGAAGGCGAAGTAGATTGATTTGAATTTGGAGCCCTCTACTTTCTCTGCATCCAAATTAATTTCATGCTAATTACTATATATGCGCTTCTGTTCATTGGCTTTCCGTGCGTACCAGCATATATATATTGAGGGGAGACGAAACTCCATGGTGTTACGAGAAGCACCCATATAAAATACTCGTGGAAAAACTTTCTCAATGGACATTAAATTTCTATTCAATTTCCACAAAGTCATAATGTTCAGGTGGCGGTCGGAAAAACCAAAATTGAGAAATTCTGGAAGTGGTAATTATGCCTTGCCAGGAATTATAGTTAATTCTTGCTACAATAATATTCTTTTCAAACACAATCTCAACGTGATGATTAACTAGTTGATGCGACGTTCTTCATAGAATTCCAATTTCATCTTGTTTTTGGGTAAACAAAATGAGTGTACATGCATAAAAAAAGAGAGACTATTATAATATTTCATACGTACATGAACTTGGATTAAAAGAGACTCACATACATTGCATCCATGTCAGAATGGAAGTTTACACTGCCTTTGTAAATGAGTATAATATATCGTTTAAACATGAAGCTGATAGTGGAACAATTTAATACCTAGCACTAAAATAGTATGTTAAAATAATATAAATATAATATATCTTTTTATTATTATTATTATTATCCTTTTGCGTTCTACTTTTACCCAAATAACTCTTGCCAAAAACAAAAGGTTCGGTGAAGTGTCCTTGACCATCTCTTTGCTTTGCTTCATGGGCTTCCTCTATTTTTACTGCTAGTAGCAAATATCGCCCTGATCTTCAGCTAAGATTTGACGTCGATATCATGCCCTTGTCAATTAATGCAGATATTGTGTCCTTAAAATTGCAACCCAAGGGCAACATCAGAGTGTGGCATGTTTAGTATTCGTCTTTTTATTAAATTTATTTTCCATTTTAGTTTCACAGCACCTGCGATGCATATAATTTGGTACCCTTAACAAATGAACGAACAAGGTCACATTTCGAGGCAGCATTCAAAAACCTTTTTTTTTTTTTTGAGACATGAGTTCGATGTGACCATATGAAAATGTTTTAAAGATTGCTCGGAAAACAAAAAAACAGAAAAACTTAATTTTAACATGTAAACTTATCCAATGATATTTCTTATTCATTGAAATAGATAGGAGAAACAAAGTCACCTCGGACATCTTAATAATGAAATAGTGATCTTTCCTTTTTCTACCTACCAAAGGAAACACCCAAATGATAATCTTTTTAAAATTTGACAAAAGAACATTACCAAATCGAGATCAGTCCATGGAAGAATTAATTCTATCTTGATATAAAATAGAATTTCCATCCTTTCTCGACCCAGACAGTATTGAATGATATGGGCCCAATACCAAGGATCACGAGCCTCGCTAGAATTTCCAGCTCCATGTATGCGCTGCCTATTGCTTTCTCGCTAAATCTGGCCGACCTTCAAAAATCAGGTCATAGCCCAAGCTTCACGGCCCATTTACTTTTCTCATCAGAGCACTTTTACCAATCCACAGGCCCTGCATCTTCAGGCAATTGAGATTAGCCCAAGCCCATTTCCATTTCTTAACTCAAATGAGAAGGCAGCAAGCTGAAACCAGTTATATATACAAGACACGGATGAAATCTAGCAGTATGGTCTTAGCCTATTATCAAAGTGACATGCAGTCCGAGAAACATGCATGTATAACTAAAGGATTCATGGCAACTGCTTATCTGAACATTCCTGTAAAATCATAAGCTGGTGATGATGAGAAGGAAACAAAAGAGAAAATTTTAAGATAAAAAAAAAAAAAAACATGGGCCAGACAATTCATTATGGAACTCGTTTCAAGGCAGCGACCAAGGAAGTGGAAGTCTCATTCTTTCAAATAAGCCCAAAGGGACACTCTTTGAGACAAGAGTCTTGCTATACAACTAGTGTTATCTGTGGAGGACATGTCCAAAATCCAACTTCCCTTCGTAGCATAGGAATACTCCTGTTTTTAGCAGCAGATTTGCTCTTGATTACTGGTCTTCCCCGCCATAAAAATTGGAGGTAAAATGCTTCGGATCAGATAATTAACTAATTTAGGCACACTGCAAATGTGTTCATAATTAATTTCTTGCTTCTCATTTGTGGATAGTTCCAGGGATTACTTCATTTATGTAGCAAGGGATTGAAGATCCGAGGAAGATGATGGCACTTGTACCTGAGCACAACACAAAATTATAATTTGTTTTTTCAATTTCAGCGAGAATCAGATGGGTCTCTATCTTAATCCAACGTTGGACAGTTTACAGCTAAATTTTGCAGTTTAGGATGGTCTGATTCAATGTCGGTAGAAACAGTGACTGATCGAGCAAGAGCGAGCTCCACAGTCAACACTCGGCAAACATCAAATTAAGAAGAAATAGCTAGGGAACAATGTTGTCCCTTGATATAACTGGGCACCCATTATTTTGTTTTAATTCTTAAAGAGAAGATTCAATCATGGCCCTTCCAAGTGGCAGGCAGAAGCCATACTTTGGTATCAGGTGATTGATTAGTCAAGATATTAATCTCATTTCTTGGGCTGCTAGAATCATATAAGTTGGCAAACCATAGCCTTCTAGTCTTTCAATTTTGCCACCGAGTACTGGTATCTTCGAGAGATTTTTTGTACTCTGAGAAGATTTAAAACGAGGGGAAAAGGAAGAAACCCAATTCAGATTGTCACTTGTATTATTAAATGACTAGATAATTCAGATGGGTTTTTAGCTAACAGCTAGCCTGTCTGGAAGAAGTAAAATTTGATCAACCGAGGAAAGGATTTCCGGGTCTTCACTCTGTCATACTATAAACTTACTACTTTCTAACATCCACATACTGAGCAGTTAGAAAGAAACCCCCTCCCTACCAAACATTTAAGAGTGAATTCACCTAAAGAACTAATCGATCGAACCACATCACATGGGTCTAGCCCCAGATGACTCGCGTTCCCTTCACAAATAAATGTTCGCAGATACGAGTTTGTGACAATGCCAGAGAAATTTGTCACGGAAGTTTCCTTGCCAACCAGAATGTGTCAAAACATAAACTCAACATGTCTCCAAGCCCCTATTAAATATGCTCCCTTCAACTCATGATTTTTCAATTTTAAGAGTGGCAAGTCCCAAGAGATGAGATTATTATTGAATTCAACCTTAGCTGGCTCTTTCGGGAAATTAAATATAGCTAAAATAGAGAGATAAAGAGAGAGCAAAATACCCTTTTAATTCCTGGGGATGGTGAGTGAACCATCTTAAAAGAATGTTCTTTCACATGCTTGGCTCTGGAGTCAATAAGCTAGAGCATCGAAAACCCCACAAGCATGAAACCTAATTCCAATATAAATTAGCTGTTGTTAGCAAGTTTTGTTGCCGTTGTTACCAAGATTTGGAGTATTAGAGATAACCCTCCTCTCAAAGTTTTGTCACGGACTCACGGCTGAAGACTGAGTCAAGCCTGGTAGTCACGTGTCAACGAATCAGTGGTTTGTTGAACTGCTCGCATTGGAGTGCATGTGAATAGATATCGGGCAGTATCAAGCCCTGTCTAAATTGGATCAATCTTTGTTGTTAAGCTAGATTATTCATAAATAATTGACCGTTAACATCCACTTCAAGGTGGTTTTTCAACATTACATCAGGTTAATCTCTAGTGGTTGATTGTGATTTCGGAAAGAGGTATTAGTATTAATTATTATTATTAACAGGAAATATCGGACTAATCAAGACGCACCTTGGTGCAAGAAAATGGACCATGAGGCCCAATGAAAGAAGAGGCAATTCCTTAACGGGGGGGACTGCCTTGACCACCCTCACATGCACAGCTTTGAGAAACCACACCGTGCTCCAAGTATTAGGAGCTGCATCTTGAAATAAGAAACAATCCGATACTTGGTATGATGGCCAAATCTATCACGATTTATTGTAAATTAGGAGATAGATTCTCTAGTTTTTTAGACCCTCATTTTTTTGGTGGTTTTATTTTCTGGCGAGGTTTGCTAGCCAGACGCTAGATACATGTGCTTTGTCAAGATACATGATTTTAGCCAACAACTTTTCGAAATCTTTTGTTATTTTAAAAAATCTCCAAAGACTTGTTCTAAAAGGCTAAAAGATATCAATCTACTCGCAAAGACACATGATTAAATTACAATTATTACACAACAGCGTACCTTTTGGCAAAGATTTTGCGTATGTGCATTCATGCACTTTGGGTCACAAATGAAGCCCTACCACATTGTTGGGTAACCTTCAGTAACAACTGCCCTCCACCACCAACTGGCTTAGACCATACATGGTCCTAGATTCTCTATTAAGGTTGTGTTAGCCTTTTAGTGCCAAAAGATTAAAGTGGGGCGTGTGAAATCGGCACCTTATCCTCGCGAAGAAAGGGAGGGGAAAGTAGAATGAAAAGGGGTGGTGTGGCCCGGGTGGGTGGGTGATCATTGTTGAATTGAACACTCATCTATGAATCAAGACCGCTTGATTCAAATATCTACATTGAAAGTATACACAATTCTCGTCCAACAGACGCACAATCGACATAATCTTTAGGGAGGCTTCGAATAATTTGAGGGCAGAAGTGTTAAGCATGGTCCTTTCAAGGTACACTAGCATTGCATTTGCATAGGGAAAGGAAAGATGGGGCTGGGGGCGGGAGTGGCTCCTTTAAGGATGGTGATGCAACCGCATGGAGAAAAGTTGTGGTTGTGGGGGAGAGGCCCAATGGGCCGACAGGCATACACCTTTTTGACTCGCATATGCCTCTATACTATATTTATTATGCACGTTCTCACTGCAAAAAAATGAGAGCTTAGTTTGAACCACTCAGACTTGGACTGTTACCTTTTCTTCCCTCGCTTGCCATTTTTTTTTTTCAACCCTAAAATATTACTCAAGTCTGATTGTTGATTTGCGAGTCCAAGTGCTCGGAGAATCTACTGAAGCCAAAATTATCAGATCCGGGTTTTCCAGGTTGATTCCACCGATTCAGCCACCGAAACATTGATAATTTATTTATTTATTTATTTATTCATTAACCCTTTATTTGTAATTATAAATAAGCATCGCTAGTTTTCTTTTCAAAAAAGAAGAGATAGGAAAAGGTTAAATCAAAATTAGAAAAAGGATTTTGCTTATGACCCTTTAGGGGCTGTACCCTGCAGGGGCATGTGCGTCGCCACGTGTCGTCATGATAGATTGTCTGCCCCCACATTTTGGATTCTTTATGCTTTAGAGCTTAGGTACATATCATTTGATAGAAACCATTGATGACTTGGTTTAGCTGTTGGCTTTGAAAGGCCACAGTCTTTTGGGATCACTCCTTTGCAGTTTACATGGAGCAAGCATGTGCCCGCCACAGTAATTCTCACAGCTTAATGACTGCTTTGTAGATCTTGATACTCTAAGATTGTCAATAACACATCATGTACAGATGCTCTCTGCAGACGTAAGAGTCTACACGTCCCGTCCCTTGTTTATTTTATGTTTCTAATGAAGTCATAAAACCACTCGATCAAATCTTATGCTTTGGTCTTAAAAGAACACTCGACCTTTTCTTCAGGGATAGATAACAATCCAATTCTTAATTTTGAAGTTTCTAGATTCTGAGATGTTGATGTGGTTTAGAGGATGAAATGCCCCTTTGTTTGCTGTTGCTACATGTCTTTTTTCTGCAAAGCACCTAACAATTGTTATGCATAAATTAACCTGGTGTTCTTACACTATCTAAGTTTTTTTTCCACATCGTCAGGAACACAAAATAAGTGGTTTTATTCTTTATATTATTATTTAGATTTTAAATTTTAAGAGAAAAATATTATGATATACAGAAAGACCTGTAAAGGAAATATCATAACCGTACTTAAAAAAACAAATTGAATAATCGAACCACTAATTAATGAACCTCTTAATTTAAAAAAGCAATAAAAACATTCACAACTTTATAGATGCGAAATATTAATCATATGGACGACCAGTGTCACATTTATGTTTGTTTCATTGATTGACCAGCTATTTTAAAATATTATTGAGCTTTCGGCAGGATCGAAATTCATTTGAGATATGATACTATCTGTGAACGACACAGCAACAACCCACTAATCATAAACGGGGAAAGAGATTTTAATTTGATAAATTATATTTACTCACAGTACAAAGAATTCTCTGTTTTTTTTTTAATTAAAAACAATATCAGTACTTTAAATTAATTCCCGAACTTTACTTTCCAGTTCTTGATTTTTTAAGGAAGAAATTAACGGTCGGTAAGCTTCAGCGCCGAAAAGATGTTACTTTTTTCTCACATGATATATAATTCAATCGTGCGGGGAGCAATAGAGGGGGGGACTGATATTTTCATCCTCTATTATTCCTAAATTTCCATCCTCCATTATTCTCTTCGATATGGATCATCCAAATCACTAGATCAAGCGACCTCTCTTCGCTTTTGCCCTTTTTAAAGCATTAATCTACATTTGATTAGCCGATGATCCAGCCATGTCTTCTCTTGCTTCAGCTCATGTTTTAATATTTATATATGTAGCTGAATATAATATTAATCTTTCCAAAAGACCAGTCATATAGAATCCAGGTGTTCGCAGACAAATAATCAGAGTACATCCATACATTGTTGCTGGGATATTCTTGGTTATTCTTATGATAATTAATTTAACTAATTAAGATCGAGCAAGGACATCATTCAAAGTGTTATGTCAAGTCCGTGTGTATTCGTCACTGGCCGATTGGCAGGTTGAAACCAAATTATAGACTACTAAAATTTGAAGATGACACTTTCATTCAGCTTAATTAAGACAGGAAAACAGAGTTTGAAACTGGAATGAATCAAGGGTTAATTGGTACAAAAATAGTAAAATGAGGTAAGGTTTTTGCTTCTACGCAACCTTGACTAATCATTTTCCTTTGGCCGATATGAATATGACCCCTATTGATCTTCCAAAAACTCTGTTGATGCCGTAAGCAAATACTATATGTTTTAAATTATAGTCAAATAGGAATCTATCAGAGAGGAAAATATATGCATGATGAGCAACATGTCTTTATACATTCCTTTTGAATGATCTTTACCAATCACTCACGTTGCCTCTTTTTTCCATGTAGGATGTCCAAATCATGGGACAGAAACTCAGCCAAAGAATTCAAGATGCTAAAAGAGCAGAAAATGAATACAAGGGAGTTGAAATTCAAATGGAAATGACAAGAACTAGAAAGGACCTGTGGAATATATATGTGCAGCTCCGGCTAAACAAAATGATTGGAGTCATAGAAAGAGGGGTTCGTGAAGAAAAATTAATCATCTACAGTTCCATTTTTATCCTGTTGTGCATGTTTTTTTCTTTCTAATTCTGATGTCAAGACTCAAGATACAAGACGTCTTAATAATTGTAGAGGTAGCTCTTACTGTTTCCTGAGGAATCACGTATCGATGGTTTTATAAAGGACAAGATTGCTACTGTTTCCTTGACAGAAAGATTTCAAGCTCAACGAAGTTAGGCAGGCAGCGTTTGTTGGACTCGGAGTAAGGTTGGGTTGAAAACGGGTGGCATGTGTAGAATATTCTTGGATAGATTTTAACTCTCTCTCTCTCAGTGATCATATCATGTTTTTTATATATATAGATTCATTATCTCAATCGATACAATAATTAATTTCAAGAACTGAGATGAGAAGTTCATGATAATATATCAATACAATCTCAAACAACAGTATACTTATTTACCTTACAGGGAGGACGATATATCAAAAAGAAAAAAGACGACGTGTAATTCATACTTCCCCTTTACCACAAATATATCAGGCTTAGGACCTCTCGTAAAACAGCTAAAATATTCAGCCGTGGCAAATATTCTATATATTAAGCTCTATGGACATCTGGCAGCTGGTCGCAAATAGGATGACACGACGATAACAACGCAGCAACATGTGTTAAAGTTAATCTAAAGGGTTCTGTTGTTTAGAGGTTTGACCTCTAATGTTTACGTTAGAGGTCAAACCCACGTTGAAAATAACATCCAACTACTAAAGCAAACATCTAATAAATTAAATACGTTAAATATTCAACCTCTTGCAATTTTTCCTTGAACAAATAGGTGTTGGGTAAATCCAATCCATTAAAGAAGGTCGAAGAGTGGGAATACCTCTCAGCCATAAGAAGTTGAAATAAGAGTCAACAGTTCAAGCTAGCCCCGTAATTGCTCATATGATAGTTACTGAAAGGTTACATAATTGTTAATTTTAGAACTCGTAGAAATAATCAAAATATACACAAGGTAACCCAAACACCCACATTAAATAAAAAAAATCAACACATCCCAATATGTCTTCTTCCCCCACCCTCAATAAATAAATAAATAAAATCCTAAACATAAACCTAATCTAGATTGATCGCCATCTCGAAAACCATCCCAGACATGTTTTTGAAGCTCGCTAGCTAGCCATTGATTTCGTAATGGATTAAATGTATGGCCTAATTAGGATTGATTAGTGTTATAAGCATATATACCTTCTAATTAACTTTAAGCTACTCGGCATGCCAACACTTTAGAAGAAAGTACTGGGCACAGGGGTTGATTACGAAACGAAAGATTTTTTTTTTTAGAATAAGGATTAATCCTAACACGTACGTGACAAAACTATTATCACATGTTTGATATGATATAACAAATCCTACAATTTAATGATTAATCAGATTATTGTCTTTGATTTTTTAAAATTTAAAATTGTCATGTAATGGGTAATTATAATTAATATAATGACTTATGGTATTGTAAATCGATAAGCATTAGATTAAAAAAAATATATATGCGGTGAAGCATTGGATGATTAGAAGTGATCTATAGGGATGCGATTGCAGGTAGTTTTTGAAAGCAAGGACTAAATTGTAAATTACAACAACAAGAACAAGATCTCAACTCAAGGACTAATCTAAAGTAAAAATAAGTTATAGGGACTGTATATATTTTAATATAAAATTATAGTATTAAATGAATTATTTTGGAAAATTGTTACACTGCTAAAAAATTTAAAATAGAAGGCGATGAATGATTGTATTACACAAAACATTTTAATTACAGTACATGATTTATTAAATCACATTACATTACGTGTTTCTCCATAAAAAGGTTAGATTATGCCAGTTTTTTGAAAAATATCACTACATGTTTTTCACGCCGTTACATCGCTTTGAGAAGTCGTGAAAAGATCTCCAATTAAAGCGACTCGTGCCCGGCCTTTGCCAGTGCTATGCACCTGCCCGTCTCCTCCGCTCTACAATGGTAACCTCGACACTCTCCACTTATCCACCGTTTGCATTCATATAATCATTATAAAAAAAAAAATTATGGTACGTAGTACTGGGGAATTAATTAATTATATTATATTAATTATTTTTTAGAATTATTTTGAATGAAAAAACAATTCAAGGAGTAGAATATAAAATTCATGATTTAAAAAAAATAAAATGTATCTTTCCTAATTATATTTATTTATTTTTATAAGATAAATCTCAGAAAATAAGTAATAAAATACTACAGTTATTACTTAAACACTACAAAATTTTCTATTATGACCTTTAATGAGGTGTCTTCCAAAACAAGATTTCGTAATCGGATAACTACCAAATCATTTTCTTTATTATTATTATTAGAATCACAGAATCATGGCACCCTTATTGATGACGTTGTCAGCAGCAAATTAATTTTTTTTTTTTTAAAGTTAAATGAAGTTTAATTTGTTGCAGCTAGGAAACCATGTCTAAGCTTATGATATATGTGTCAAGAATCTTCTAAGCATGCACGTGTTGGGTAAGACTTCTGGGTTAATTATGTGTTCCAAAATTGCTGGAAATTACTCTTGTCATTTTGGGTTTGATCAGTAACAAATGAAATGAATTCACTTTGCGCCGGGGAAAAAAAAAAGAAGAAGACAGGATTGATAATTGAGCTACAAATTCATTCTAATTAAAATAAATTCTAAATAGAAAATTCATGTTCTCTCTGTCTTTAGCTCTTCTGCTCCCATTTCTTTAACTCTAGATTCCATTGTTGTAAAGGGAAAATCTTAATAAATCTTTTAGTTTTTATGTCTTAATTAAATGTGTTTTTTTTTTTAAGTAGTATTGTTAAAATCTTGAAAAATATGTTGCAATTGGACCATTTACCCTATTGACGAGTACTTTAGTTTTAAAAATAGGGAGTACATTAATAATCAAGAACAGTTTTCTTTTCTGTTTTATTTTTTATTCAAAATTCTATAGATTTGCTCTTATTTTTTATTTAATGT
>Ga0325401_1002336_pt1 | contig 16825 bp, 13 predicted proteins | sample PopdelMetagenome_FD_205666 | JGI IMG/M metagenome (GOLD analysis project Ga0325401, IMG submission 205666) | Populus deltoides microbial communities from Bellville, Georgia, United States - Xylem-PdKOR-R2 | ecosystem: Host-associated > Plants > Phyllosphere > Stem > Wood/Secondary xylem | place...
TCTGACATGCAGGCACCACCAATCAAGTGTTCAGTTGTGGAATTCAACCAGGTTTTACTAACCTCGCAAAATCCATGTCATTTGACCTTTTCCCAGAGAAACTCCCTGCACCACTCGTGGAAGCTTGAGCTTCATTTCCACTATCCAGCATGCCCATCCAACGTCTTAGATATGTCCTCTTCAGCAGATTTCTTATCCTTCCATCTCTTTCGTGATTAGAAAGTCTTCTCTCCCCATTGTCACACAAAAAATCTTGTTTTATCTCACTGCCGACTTTCCTGCACAATATGTTATGTTACATTCATTCAGGTAGTTTTAGCCATCAGATCAAAGTGTGCATCTGTTAGCAAGGGAAAAGAATTCATGTGTACCTCAATACTTATTTTTAACAAGATGATTACTTTAAGGACATATCAAAAGAAATCCAAGTCGAATAAAAACAAGGTAGATCAACTAGAGAAGTGAATGGAGAAAACTACTGCAGTCAAGGAGTGAACATCAATGTGAAGGAAAGTTCAACATGCTGTGTGAAAACAGAATTGCAGACCTTTGATTTCGATCTGGAATAACCTCTAGGGGAGCTTTATCAAAATTCACAATAATATGTAGTATTGCTCATCAATAACCTGTGTATCTTATTTGATAAAGTATTTTAACTTGATCTAGACTCATACTTCAAATACATATTTACTTAATGCTAGACTAGCAAATGCCTCAAAAAAAAATTATAAAAAAAAAAAATCATGCTGCATAGCTTTGGGAGAATTCCCAGCAGATAACAAAAGAAGTATAAAGAAACATTGATTTTAACAAAGCATATACTACAATGTATACTTTAGGAAAAGAAGAGATCATACTCTTGTAGTTGTTGATATTCAAGCTTTAACTGCGCCAACTCCATAAGAACTTTAACTTTTTCATTGGTGACCTAAACCATCACAACATTTGTGCACTCATTGTGAGGTTAAAGAAGGATATAAATATTTTTACTTGGATAAATGCGCATCAAACTTCATATTAGAAGATATTCAGACTCGGTGAGGAGAGTACTCCATGGAAAACATACCAAGGAGAAAGATGTTCCATTCTGCCTAATAACATTTTCATAATGTTTCCTTCGTGTATGATAAGATAATCACTGTAGCGAAGTAGTGAGGCATAACTCTATAACTCCATTTAGAAATTTGCAAAGATATTGCTGAGTTACTTATAATACTCAGGTAAAAGAGAAACCAACATGAAAAACTTGCAAGTAACAAAAATTCCATGGGAATTACTTGTAGTAAGTTTCTTTGAAGCTCCTCTGTCTTTTTCTGAAGAGCCATGCAGACATTTCTCTCCAGTAAATGCCTTTCTTCCTGCTGAGATAAAAGCAATAGTGCTGAAACCTGAGAAAGAAACAAAAAAAGAGCAGAAAGAGTATAATTATCTCAAATCAGCTGCACCACTTAAACATACAGCTGGCCAAAATAAATAGAGCATAAAGAGAGAGAAAGTAAAATTATAAAACATGAAATAAATCTCAGACCTTTTCTTGCAGTGCCTGTGCAAGGCCTTCAGACAAGTTGCCTTCTTTATCATCCACAACATCTGGTGAGCCTTCGTCATTTCTCTACAGCAGGTGATGAACATAAAAATAAATAAATAAACACGACAGAAATAGTAGAACAAAAATTATGTTTGACCTTCTGATTCTGTTGAAGCATTTTCCTTAATGCTTTAAAATTTCCACATTAGTAAAAAGACAAGAAGAATAATCAAATCAGACCAAAACAGAAAACAGAGTTAAGGGCTTGTTAGTAGAACAAAGTAGGGGTTAGCTGAGTTGGTACGCAAGAGGTGGCAACCAGGAAGAACAATTCTACTAGGCAACTATCACTTTCTTGATCTATTGAAATACCATAAACCTAATTTTACACAAACACCTATACATTTCTCTCCATGCTCAGTGTGATGGAGGTTAACACTAAAAAACTAGGAGAGGTTGAGTTGACATCCTTTCTGCTGTGTTAAGTGGGTACTAAAAAAACTATTCGATGGTTAAAAAAAAACAAAGCATTGGTAATCTCTTGTCTATAAACAAAACTCTCACTACAAAAAGAATGAAGCAGATCTCAAGGAAGTTTAATCGCCATTGACCCATTTTTCTTCCCACGGTCAATAGGAAATTTTGGAATTGGATCATGTATTGAATTGAGGAAGATTAATGGAGGCTAGGTCAGCTTCCTTAGTTTCTATTTGCTAACTTCACCCCATGCCAATGTTTTATACTTACGAGGCACATTTTGTTACGCCAAATCCTGCGGTCGCAGCATTCCCTGAGCAGGATTGTGCCTATAATAGGAGTACAGGACCATTGTCTGACAGTTACAGAGACTATCATGCTAAGAGCTATATTAACACCATTCCAAATTCTATTTACACTCACCACATAATATCTTCCCATAGACTCCAATATTAGCATAGTAATAGAGAATAATATTTTACAGCTGGCAGACTAATGTATTAATCAAGAATTATTTGATGACTCTTCCCCCCTGCTTATTTTTCCCACTGTCACCTCTAGCTGGCTAGTGGCTTATTTAGGCCCCAGGCTGTAGGGTCAAGACACCAATAAGGAACCACTTCCTTTGGCAAGTACACAGGAAATGATTATACGCTAGCCTTAAGAATCTACTTGTGATGGTGAAGCAAATTGTTACCATGTGCACTACAGATAAAGAGACAGAAGACAAAGTACAAAGATAGTGATTGACCTACCTTGGATGCTAAGGCAGAATCAGCATCAGTACTCGTATGCAAATCTCCAAATTTATTTTCTTTAAGTTTTACAACTCTACAGAGCTCCAAATTCTGTTCTCTGGTCACATCAAATTGCTTGATCTTTTCTTCTGCCATATCAATGGTCGATTTGAGATAGGATCTTTCCTCACCAAGTAAGCTTGTGATTTGATCTCTATGCTGAGAATGGTAATGGCGTAATTCTTCTATGCCAGTTGTAACCATTTTGTTCCAAAGAACCTGCAGGAAAGTCAAAAATTTCATTGATTAGCAAAGGGATTTGGGGATCAAATTTAAAGCTCAAAAATCAAGGCATTAGTCTCCGCACTTGCTTCATTTCAAGTTCACGAACTTTCTTCTTTAAGTGATTTTCAATTTCCAAACCCTATAATCCACAACAAAATCTGTATTAAGCAAATATACAGCATAATAATACAATTACAACCTAGATAAAGCAGAAATTAACCAGATAAATTCATACCACTTGTAATTTGCTTTGAAGCTTTTCCAGAGAGTTCCTCAGTGCCTCCACCTCTTCTTCTAATGCACTCTGTCTGATGAGAAGTTATTCAAGTTGCATACAGAAAATATGAAGCAACTCTAGAGACAACTAAAATTCTTGTAGAAGCTGATGTAATTTCATGCTCTTTGTGGATATAGGAAATGAATTAGACATTGTCCATTTCTTCACCCATCATTACTTGCTTATGGATCTGGTAACATTCTTTAAATTACATGGTTGATGCAGTGAATGTGAAAGAAACAGGTAAAGGCTAGACACTAAGATAAAACAAGTATTTATTAAATTCAGGCTTCTAAAATAGTGACAGAACGATCCTATACATGGTGCACCATATGATGAGCACCAATGCTGATATGATGGGTACTCAAGGAACAAGCAAAAACAAAGGTCATGAGAACTTACAATGTATTTAGAAGTGGAATCATCATTATAACTCCACATTTCTTCTGAGTCGTGTAACAGACACGCACATTTATCATCCCAACTTGTATCCTCAAATCCCTCGAGAGAATACTGCCTGATCTCATAAAATTTGTTGACAACCTGTAAATGAAAGGTAAATAAGGACTACATGATGCGTCCTAAACTTCAAAAGTACAATGAAATCTGAAGTTCACTGCACAGACATTTTCCACGTTTCAACTAGGCACAAAAGACTATTACCATTACCATGTAATCTATATGCCGGATGTGTAAGTGTTTCAACTTTCAAGTACACTCTTGCTATTACCTAAGAACATGAAACAATTACCTTCTTGAAAGTCTCAATCTGCTCTTCTTGCTTTACTAGATCACTCTCCAGTGCATCATTTAGTCTCTTCTGTTCAAGAACATCTGAATTAAGCACTTCTAATCTGCATAAACAATTCTTTAAATATTCGATCATAAAAAGGTATTCATTCAACCAGCATCTCAATGATGCATCACATAATTACAAACCATAAAATCCCTTTGAGAACACAAATGGAAAAGCCACACATGATAAAGGATAGCTAAATTCACAAATGAACAGTTATGAAATCTAGACATGCAATGCCGCTAACCTTTTCCAATGATCGGGAAGATTTTGAAAGGAACAGAACATCACCATAAACTATTTATAGCATTCTTCCATATAATATTAATAGCAAAATGATACTGTTCAGATAGAATATTTAAATACACCGCAAGAGGTGTAACATTCAAAAGACTAACAAGATTTGCATCATAATCTCCATGTTACATAATGCAACAAAATAAGCAGTCAGTGGAGAATAAACTTTTACTTTTGTGACTTTGAACACAATATTAATACCGAAAACAGAGTATAAACATAACAAGTACCTCTGCTGAATTTCATTAAATTTCTGGGACATAGATTCCTCCTTCTCCTTTGCTTTTTCAGCCTGCCATCAATCATTAAGGAAATTATAAACCTTAAGAATATACATTCAGGAATATACTTATGAACTTATGAAAGGTTATGGGTAAGAAACCAAAGTCAAGCATCTAATCAACAAATTTCAAAAAGACTTTTTCAGAACCTCCATTATCGAAGTATCACGCTCAGCAAAAGCAGCAGCTACACAACCTTGGAAAAACTTAACCTGCTTCTCTGCCTCCATGTTCTGGAGAAAGAAAACGAAACAAGTCAAGATTAATAATGAAAGAAAAATTACATCCACCACAAAAAAAAAATTACATTAAATATTTTGAAAACGAAAACAATAAAGGCGATAGAAGCATTTCTCAAACATCATAGCTAGCAAATACTGCTAATCCTGTCACCATCGCCAATTGCTTGTAGGTGAAACTTATGTCATAACTTTGTAATCACCAAATTAGCATCTCCTCCAAATGTAAATACGGTAGTTGATCAAGCTAGGTCCTCAATAAAAGCTAACACAAGAAATGACAATTGAAAGACAAAAAATCTTGAATGGAAAATATATGAACCTTTTGTTTGATGAGAAGTTGCTTCTTATGATGCCAAAGTATTATCTATTCTCTCCTGTTGGTTTATGCTGTCATTTGGTGGTTGTTGAATTCATAATTCCCTCTAGTAGATCTTTGATAAAAATACTCACAAGAAAAGAATGATTGATGCCACATACAAGCACACACCGGAATAAACATGTGCAGAGAGAGTGAGAGACCAACCTTTGCAGCCTCTGCTTGGTGTAGTTCGGCCAATTGGGTCTGAATACAACATAGTAAACATGTAAGCTCTATCACCAAAGGCATCGAAAAGCAACAAAACAGCTAATAAATACAAAAGTTTTCTCACTTTAATTCGGTAAGCCTCAGAAAGCTCCTCTTGAAGATTAAGATTATCTCTTGTGCAAGCAGCCAACTGCTTTTTCAACTTCTCAATCTCCTGGACCAATCCAGCTGTCCTAATAGAGCATTGTTTTAATAGTACAATCCTTATGTTTCCTTTCACTAGTAGCAACCCCGTAGAATAATAAAATGGGAAAATCCTGATCCTATACACAGAAAAATATAGATAAATAAATAAATATACCTCTGGAAATGCATTCGAGTAGCAGCAGCAAGGTAACCAGGTCCAGCTTGCTGCATACACAATTGTTCTATATCTTTGTGCAACTCATCACGCTCTACAAGACAATACACTTCAATCACGTTATGGGGAAGGAAGAAAAAAGAAGAGGCTACAAGCAAAATGGGTATCTTTAATCATTCAATAAAGCGCTGTATTTTAGACTCGGTTTGGTTTCCACGTCCAAGAATAGAACACAGATATGAATTCTCGAATTGGCCTTTAAATAATTTAACAAAGAACTCTAAAAGAAAGCAATATAGCGTAAGAGAACAGCATCACTGAAGTTTTAAACAAGAGATAAGGATCATCTGGGTCAGAAAGAAAGAAGGAGATAAAGATATTACCATGTTCCAATTGTTGGATTCGAGCAACCATGGACTCCTTGTCGTTTAAATTTGTATCCATCTCTGTTTGTGAAAGAGAAATGGATTTTACAGCAAAACAAGAATCTAAATTAACTGGAATTATATGGATTTGGTTATTGTATGTGCGCGCGCGCGTGTATGGTAAAGAAGAGAAGGAAGGAGATGTATAATTAACTGCAAAGAAAAGGGAAGAAGAGCTGAACTGAAGGGCAAGACAGGAATATAATAAGTTGTTCATTTGTTTAATCTCCCGTAGCAACAACGTATTGTTTGATAATAAAAAAAAATCATTAAACCAGCTTCGTGTGCTAAGCCATTAATCAAGAGAGAAACCAATCTCTTTCTTTTTTAATTGTTTTAAAAATACATTTATTATATTAATTTGATGCGATAACAATATGATTTGAATTTGATAGTTTTCTTTAATAATAAAGATATTCTCTCAAACATCTTTCACATTAACTTATTGGATTTAAGGAAACTAAATATGAATCTAAATATGAAAAAAAAAAGAAAAATTCAATGAATCCAAGTCAATATTAGAAGAATCCTGACAGCCTGGTGGTCTTGGGGCCAAACCATAATGATGGTCGTGCTTGTTGTTTATGACAAATGGACAACATCCTAATCATTACCGTAAAAATTGTAAAGAAACGGTTGAGGTAAAGAAGAAACGAGAAACAAGGAAACATGTACTATACTAGTACGATTTCATTTACTTCTCCATCAATAGAGTTAGGGTTTTTGTTTCACGATTTTTAAGGTAGGGGAAAAAAAACCTTTTTGCCAAGGACAACTGTGCAGGCATTTCAAGTATTATTAGTTACGGATATTATTTGATATTTTGTTCGGTTACTTTTAAAAATATTTTTTATTAAAAAATATTTTAAAATAATATATTTTTTATTTTTTTAAATTTATTTTTAACATTAACATAAAAAATAAAAGAATCTGACAACATTAAATATAAAAATATCAGTTCATTTAAAAAAAGAGAGAGAGAGAGAGAGGAAGGGTATATACAATGATGACTGGACAGTTTAAAACACAATGCCCCAAAGCTACTACACTATTTAATCACATCACTGATCAATTTAATACAAGCATGGAAAGGGCTAAAATATAGAAATAAACATTGTAAATAATCCTGTTATTGCATTTTTCAACCACCCTACGGGTAACAAATATTGACAACAAAGCAGAAACTTGAGGAAATGAAATTGACATGTTCTGATCCAAAATTGTCTACAAGAATGAGCTGCCTATGCAAATCTAACAAACCACAAGGATCCAGCAAAGGTCAATGCAGCAGCATAGATCATCCAAATGGGTCTTCCAATATTTACAGAAAACAATGTCAGCAAACTTGTTTGTGTCTCAGCATCAATCAAACTCCTTAGTGACCTTTTTGAGATTTTCCATCAAGCTCGAACCGTCTGCACATTACAAAGAAACTTCATTCGTGATCTTATAAAGATAAATTCCTAAAGATGCAATGAAGCAAGAGATGCAAATGAAGAATCACATCCTGAAAAAAGATAGTCATCATCATGAAGATCCAAGAATTGGTAGCAAACAGGACTTTACTAGTATCTAGTTTACGAGCAATTACATTTTGTTAAGTTGAAGGAAAATGTGGGGGTGAATTTATGATGCATCATTACCCTGATGGACTCCCAGAATAGATCCAAGCTAAAACAACCATTCAAGGAATAAGCAATTCAAAAAAGATTCTGGAAATCACGGGTGAGTGTGGGTTTTATGTTTCAACTTCCAATTTCAAATGCAAATCAGCTAATTATTTTGTTACAAGACAACTGATAAAGGGCTTCTCAAACATTTCAAAACCGATCATTAAGAGAAGATCCAGTGATGAAGTTTACCATCTTAGGGCCGGTCCTTCCTTTCAGTGTCTTCATAGCTGCTTCCGCAAATGCTTGTGCTGCCTCTGCATCAGCTTCTGCTGTCTCCGCCTCCCTTGCTGCCTCCTCAGCTACTGCTATAGCAGCTTCTGCCTCCGCAACCGCTCGAGCCGCTACCTCAGCAGCCTGTTCTGCGGTCATAGTCCTCATCTTCCCCAGATCCAAATCAATCTGAGACATTGTAAGTATATTGAAATCATCCCTTTCAATTTTGGGAGAGATCCTCTGTCTTCCTTCAAAGAATAAGGGAGAAACCCTTCTCTCAGCAAATGCTGAAGTAGGTGCAATTCTATACTTCCGTTTAACCTGCAAAAGAGAACGCAGCTGGATGTGATCCCACATTAAGACATCAAAGTACAATTAGCGAGAAAGGAAACCAAAAGAGAGACAAAGTATTTCTTTTTTTAGCTGAAGCAGGATTTATGCAAACTAGACATTCAACTCAGCTTAAAATCTTTTCTCAGACTCCAATTCCAATGGGAAATAAAAATACAATTGAAGAATGAAGATACATACTGTAGCAGGGGACACACATGCTCTCACTGACTTCCTTGTCCCCAAACTTCTGGAAATTAAGACTGTAAAAAATAACCAACAACTAATGCAAGCCTCTAAATCTATAGCATCTTCTAGTGTCAAGCTGGCTATCAACAATAGTCAGTCACAATCCAAGTGTCTAAATGCATCACTAAATGTTCAATCCTGATCTGAAAAACAGTATTACTTAAAAGAAATAAAATTGTACATTAGCCATTTCAAATTACCAGCATTTAATATTCTACACCATTTAAATGCAAGCATAGCAATTACAAGTGTCAAATAAGTTACCGTTACACCACAAGTTTGGAGCATAATTACCTTAATCAGTTTACCATTTGCTGCCAGATACTTCAATTTAGCTGATAATATCCTCTTAAAGTCATTTGGTGGCCAATATTGTTCCTGTAATATAAGCCAGGAAGGTCAGCTAACTAAACAAATAAACTTCTTAACATGAAATTATATAAAAGACACAATATATGCTGATAACACAAACGCTTCCTTCATATGATATGGCCCAAAAAAAAGGGAAAGATAAATTTTTAAAATGTCAACGTAAATACTACCTTGCCCAACAAAATGTCATTGGCACCTGTCCCAAAAACTATCCTGCCCAGAATTTTATGTTATTAGCACCTGTCCCAGAGATTATCCTGCCTAGAATTTGTTGGCTCAACATATTACCAGTCGTGATAAGTGAATAATTGCAATATAAAAGGGCAGTAGATTTAAAATTTATCTGTATTGCATTATCCAGTCAGGCATGGGCAATCTGGTGTAAGGCATTGCCCTAAAATTATTCTAAAACAGTGGATATATATTCCTCAAAGCAGAAAAGTTATAAAAGGGTAGCAGGTTTTAAATTTATCTGTATTGCATTATCCAGTCAGACATGGGCAGTGGTGTAAAACATTGCCCTAAAATTATTCTAAAACAGTGGATATATACTCCTTGAAGTAGAAAAGTTAAAAAGAGTGACCCCCAATGTTGTTTGGCTTCAGACAAGATACATGATCAAAAGACCTTCTGAAAATATTAAATAATTGTTTGTTTTGTACAAGATAAATAATGAGAGAATTATCAGCCATATGGATTGATCAAATTTGAATGAAATCCAACTTTCAGATCATTGGGCATTAGAAAAAATAAGAAAACACCTTGACCTTCTGTCTAGATTGTCAAAGCTATATTAGAATTGCCAGTTTTGTATTGTCTGTTTTAAAACTTAAATTTGTAGATTTTGTATTTGATTCTTAAATTAGCAGCTGCATTAATGTTAATAAAGGCTTGTGCTACTTTAAGTTGGATCTACTACAACCATTGTAAGAAAAAAAGTTCAATTCTACAGGATTTACAAACGGAGGAGCACCTCTATGTATGAAGCAATTGCGGTCTTATGTGAACCTCCAGGCTCCTTCAAGCTAGTTATTGCCTCCATTATAAGATTATCCAGCCTGGAAAGATGGTTACCGGTTAACAAACGTCAAAAAAAAGATATGTAATATCTAACAGTTACTGATTGTGTTCATATAACCAACCAACAGCCACAAGCACTAAAAAATATTCAAGGTCAGACACTGAATGTGAGCAGTAAGAAAAAATCTCAAGTCTCATACATGCTAAACAAACAGTTAAGATAGCTAGTAAAATGTGATGCAAGAATGATAACTAACAGGTGGCCAATGAATACAAGAGAATGCATGAATTTCATGATAAGTGAATTTCGTGATAAGTGTTTGGTTTCTTTTTTTCTTTTGATTATAAAAAATGTCTAACCTTACAGTAGTTCTCTTCGGATTAACAACTGGCAATCCAGCACTGCTAACTGGAAGAGGCTTGGCATCTGGAATATCTTCATCGCTTTGAACAACAGTGCCAACGGACATAAGGTTCTCATCCTGTCTATGGACATGGTGCACCCTTTTAGGTGCTAACTTAGGCTTCTCTCTCGAGCCATACCCATTTACCATTACACTCATGTTTCTCCATTTGTCCTACCCACAAAAAACAAAGATCAATCACCCTGGATTGCATTATAAAAACATAGAGACAAACTTCCGATCCCACGAATTCACTAAATTGATCGATCAAGTAGCTGAACATCTAAAGCATAGACCATATTCCACAAGCATTAACATCCTCCTCGAAGAAATACTTCAGCGAGCTAACCTTAAGGTCCACATTCGAACGCAGATACAATACACCACTAAATTCCGGATCTTTAAGTATAGTGCGCCATTTTCCAGCTCCATGCTTAATCACTCCAGCTTTTAGCGCTGCTTCTTCTTCTGCCGTCCATTTCTGTTTGGGTGCACCCATCAAGCTTATCAATAAATAAACTCCCCAAACAAACCTGTGATTAACCAGTCCGTTGTATCAGCAAATGCAAGGAAAAAAAGGAAAAAAAAAACCATCAACAGACAAGTCAAAACCCAAAAAAATGATTCAAGAAACCAAACAAGTATCCTCATCGATAATATTTACAGTTACTCCTGACATTTTTGAAGCTCGAAGCATAGTAGATGGTATTTACCCTTTCGGTTCTATCCCTATCTTAAACTAATTGAAAAAAGTCGCATCCAACCGGATAAAAATACTATTGATCTGATCGAAAAATTATATATACATAAAATCAATATCAAGTTTCCATGATCCACCCACAAATCAGGTTCTTCTAGGCTCATTCTTCACTCAATTTCACTTGCCCACAACAATACCGAACACAAATCATCGAATTCTAGAAAAAATATAATTCCCCAAAAAAAACCTAGATTCTCAATTCTTATTGAAAATAGCCACTTAATAGCATCAAAAAAATATAAATGGAAATCGAATTCCAAAAACAGGGAGAAGGTATTGAAAAAATAGAGAATTACCCCAAATTGATTCTGTAATTTAACAAACCCTAACCCTAGAGAAGGGAAATATTATTTGCACAAGAATATGTTTCAAATGACTGAAGTATCCTTTCTAGATGCTAGAGAGTTTTTATTTTCTTTCTTTTTTTTAATTACCTGAAACACTTGGAAAATATGAACGTTGGATCTCATTTATTTTTAAAAACTTTTGAAATTTTTTTCTCTTTTAATAAGATTTTTCTACTGTTTAATTAAATAAAATTATAATTAAAATACCAAGCTAAAAGATAAAAAACTAAAATATAAAACATGAAAAAAATATATAGTTATTCTCAAATTCACAGAGATTTTTATTTTGGTATTTACAAACTAATTTTGTTTATTTATTGGTTTCTATATTAGAGAGAAGAAATAAAATCTAGTTAAAAACAACAAGAAGAGAAAAAAGTTATTGATTTTTATTATTATAATAATTAAAATGATCAAATTTTATATGTTATTCGACTGGATAAGTCCATTAATAATGGTTTTAGACCTTCTTGTTAAACGAGAAAGTAGATCAAACTTAATTTCTTTTATAGTATTTTTTTTTGTTTTTTAATTAATTTAAACATGTTTTAAGTTTGAACGTTAGTTTTATTTAGAAGTGTAATGTAATTTTTTGGGTTTTGTAAAAAAAAAAATTGAAAATAGATTTTAGAGAATTTTTAATTTTTCAACTATCATAGTGGTAACCGTGATTTCACCAACTTATTTTTTTAAAAAATAAAATTTAAGAAAAAAAACTAAGGCTATAAATTTAGACTTTTAAATCTAAGTCAGACCTTTATCATGGCTGTTCTTTTTTAAACTTAAATTTAATTTTTTATTTTAAATTAATATATTTTAAATGTTATAAATAAATTAATTTATTGAATTTTAAATTAATCAATAACATATCTGAGTTATTATTTAAAATTAACTTTAGAAATTAGAGATTAAATTCAAAATATATTTATTTCCAAATTATATAAGATTCAAGTAAAGTAAATTATTGCATGAATAGGAACTAAATAATATGATTTTTAATGATTTTTATTTTATAATGGAGTGAAGTTAAATAACTTGGATTGACTTGAGTTGATTGAATATATTATTATTATTGTCTTGATTATTAAAAAAGTTATTTTGAATTTGTTAAATTTTTAATTTTAATCAAAATTCCAGTTACAAATAAAAAATACACTATCAACATCCAGCGCGAAAGTAGAGGGCAAGTGGGCCGGCCCCCCTCAAGACAATTTTTATTATTATTGGGTTATTAAAGCATTACTTTGTGACATCAAATAATTAAGGTATGACTTCGGGCTATTATTGACTTTACTTTTGATTTCCTTTTAATTTACTCTTGAGCTCGATGGAAAGAAAAAAAATATTAAGTTATTATTTTGTAAAATAAAAAACAAAACCATCAATTTATTCCAATATAAATTTTGCAGTCGATCAAATAAAAAAATAAAAATATAAATTATAAGTAAAATTTTTCTATAAAAAGATTAAAGCATAGCTACTAATTAATTTATCTTTCATCAAATAAAATAATGTAACTGAAATTTAAAATCTATATTTGTTTTGTTTTGAAATATTTGTTAATAATTTGATAAGATTTTTTATATATTTCTACCATTTCTACTTTTTTTTTCTCAGGTCTGCTAGTTCTACCAATTTGTTTTTAAATTCTTGTTATAATAATTTTTTTTCTAATTAATTAGATATATTTTATTGGTTTTGTTTTGATCATGCTTTGATTTTTTTTATGTTTTATTTCTAATAGAGCCACTAAAATTATTAATTTTTTTCTTACTATATATATTTTGATTTTAGGTTGAGTCATGAACAAAATAAAAGGAATTGATTTTTTTAAGAAAAAAATATTGATAATTCATAACCTAATGAACCAACTCCAATATATAATATTAAGGTTATGGTTGAGCAGCTCCAATATGTTTCACAAAATTCATTATATATTTTTTGAAATAAAATTAAATTTTACATGTTTTATTTTACAACTCATGTACAATGAATTAAAATAAATATTATATTTTATTATATTAATTTTAACCCCTTAATAAATAATGATAGCTCCACCCTGTCAACACCTATATAATTTGTTTTACATTGAAAAAAATTAAGCCGCAGCCTAGAATTGAAATATTTTAATATTTATTTAATGTTCACGTTCTATGAAAGAGACTTGCCCTCTCGTTGACGAGGAAATTTTATCAGACATAAAAATAAATTGACTCCCATAACAATTACATTACTGGAATCTTGCATTTCCAGTAACTGTCATGAAAATATTTATTACTGTTATTATGATATGGTCTTTCAAAATCTACATAACATATAAAGGGTATTATTAAATTTGATGAATGCAGATTAATTTAATTAAAACATAAAACTTCAGATTATATGAATTTTGTCCTAAACTCTCTCTCTCTCTCTCTCTCTCTCTCTCTCTCTCTCTCTCTCTCACACACACACACACACACACACACACACACACACACACGACTCCCAAAACAGGTCCTCTAGGACACAAATAACATTTCATGGGCAATCACTCTTTCTTTTTAATAAATAAATAAACAATTTGGGTATCGCATTTTTCCTTCTGTTTTTCTTGCTAGGGTTATTGGAAAAATCTTGGCAGCGATACATTGCTCAACAGTGAGGCCCAAAGACAACTTCAGGGGACCACCTCTAATCGGGCTTAAAAGACAACATTTGTCTGGGTACGACGCTAGGTTTAGTTGGACTTGACTCGCCTGCTCACATGCATGTCTTTGTCGCATGTTCATATTTATATTTTATCTGTTTGTTTCACAGTGTCTCTTTTTCTCCGCTACAGGAAGAAAATTTTATTGAGAGAGAGAGTGACTACAACCATTCAGTCCTGTTAAATATAAGCTAAGATCATGGACTTGGAAAAAGCTCCATGCTAGAGGTCAACACGAGGAAGCTTAATGTAATATTTGGTTTATAAACAAACCATCCTCTGAGAAGATGTTTGAATGTTATTTCAATTCAATTTTCATATACATTTTAAATTGTATAATTAAAATTAATCATATGATTTAGTATTTTATTTCAAATATAAAAATTATAATAATTGCACTTCCATGCTCCAAAAGAACTAGATTTTGGTATCCTGATAACAACTATCTTTAAATATCAAGAAAATGCCAGCTAACCGGAGCAAAAAACAACTCGCAAAGCAATGCTCTGACCGTACACAAAAGAGAAGGCCCCTCCCCGCCAACTCGGTGGCGCGTTTAATTGTTGTTTCCTTTCCCAGAAGATGACAAAAGGAGAAATTGACCCAATGAAAGTGAAAGAAGCAACAAATACACTAATCCATGTTCACACAAAAAAAGCACTTCTCTTCCAGGACCGAACGCATATAGAACCCCTATGTAACTAATTCACATGATTAACTCTAGATATTTAGGTATACACTCCACTACAAGCACAATCTGAAAGTCAATTTTTTCCTATTGGCAGGCTTGTCTTATGTAAAAAGGCAACAACGAAGTGGAAACAAAGGAAATGACCTCAACAGCACTTCGTTGAAATTATAATCATGCAACCAGAGTGTCTGGCCAAAAAGGGCTTCCTATTGGCTTCCACCACAACAATGCCAACGAGTTTGCTAGCAGTTGATTCCCTCGTCTTCTCACTTTTCCCTCTACAGCAAGATAAGCATATAGAATAAACAAAATTCCAACATGTGGGCCAGACAAAAGTTCAAGAAATGGCACATATTCTCTATGCAACCAAACTTTTTAGCTCTCGCGATTCCAAAAGATGGCCAAAGCTAACCATTTAAAACGAACTAACATGTTATATAAATTGGAGGAAACAAATAGCTGGTGAATGTACTTCCATTTAGTAAAATCACAATTCCAAACAATTTACAAACATCTAGAATAAAAGCTAGTAAATCATAGCGGCAAGGAATTTGAAACTAAAGCGCGCACAAACGCATGAGAAGTTGAACAAATTGTTCGCTTCCATGCAAAGGTTCAGATTATTTATGCAAGATAAGCATTAAAAGAAGAAATAACAAACTGGACAGGAGGGCTTAAATCAATAAGAATAGCATCATTGTATAAATCCCTTTGAAGGACACTCAAATGACCATTGCAAATCAATCATCATACTTCTATCGAATCAATCACCCAACCATAGCTCTCTCATCAAAAGCAGGCATCCAGGAGACAGCAGCAGCACAGAGCAGCCAAACTACGTGTCAAAAGAACAAACATAAAATTAAAACATCATTATGATATATCGCGACAAAAACATTATCAACGGAGTTATAGTCCTAGAGAAAGCAAAGACACGAAATAATTTCCCAGAGCAAACACTGCGCCATGAAATTATAGCCCTACAGAAAGCAGAGACGCCATCACACAACTCAAACTCAACTTCTGCATTTACAACTCTATAAACCCAGAAAACAGAAATTAGCATGATATTACACTATCACAAACACACACGACACAATCAGTGGCACGGCTCAAGTATATGGGGGGCAACACGATCACAACACCCATTACAGAATCGCAACTGAAGTGCATGTGGACACCACAATTGAACTGCTAAGAGATTGATTAAATATTTCAGGGCGTGACTCAGAACAAGCAAGCAAATTATTAAAAATGGCTAAACCAACAAACTAGCAGCAGTCTAGTTAAGATAACTCTGACAACGTTGCAGCGTGATACTCTATTACTGTGGCGGGTTCCAAGACATCGGAAATACCAAAAAAAGGTCAAGTTTGACCAAGATATGAATAAAAAATAAAATGAACAAACCATCTTTCTTCATCAGTTATCCATAGACGGCAATATAGAAACTTCAAACCTAAAAGTACCTAATCTTTTCGACAGCCGCATGATAAACACGAGATCTAAGCAACCGAGTTGACTCGATTCTTTTGAACAAGAATCCAGATTAAACATAGTCCCGGATCTAGATTATCAAAACCAGATATAACAAAATTTCGCGTTGCAAAAATGAAATAGAAATGGGAGAGAGGGTGTTGGTGCCTACCATCCTTCCATGCAACCAGGCCCAGAACTTCCCTGTTGTTGACGGGGTGGCTGGCCATACTGAGGAGCATAGGGTGGAGGAGGAGGATATCCTTGTGGTGGATAACCTTGTGGTGGATAACCTTGAGGATACCCTTGCGGTGGGTATCCTGGTGGTGGATAAGCGTCCTTAGGATATCCTTCTGGTGGATAACCTAT
>Ga0325401_1002337_pt1 | contig 16823 bp, 11 predicted proteins | sample PopdelMetagenome_FD_205666 | JGI IMG/M metagenome (GOLD analysis project Ga0325401, IMG submission 205666) | Populus deltoides microbial communities from Bellville, Georgia, United States - Xylem-PdKOR-R2 | ecosystem: Host-associated > Plants > Phyllosphere > Stem > Wood/Secondary xylem | place...
GTGAAGTAATTAACCCCGACCGAAGATTAAACTTTGGCCCCACCACTACTATGGAGAGGTTGGGGCATATGAATGAGGATAATACATCTAGCAAAATAATGAAGATTGAACAATGTATATGAGAAGTGAATGAAAGAATGTACTCACCTTCAGTTGATAATGGAAAGTAACGATAATGTCCTTCTAGTTGTTATTATTATGTTTAGATTATTTACAATTCTTGTATCTATGTTGTTTTTGTAACAAGGACATCACACAATCAAGGTGTGTAGGAAAATCGTTCCACGGGTTCACATATTTTGAAAGGTGCTATGTAATAGTATGTCTTAGGTGTTATGTTGAATATTTGTCATTTGGCACTTTTGTAAGGATTTGTAATGAAAACTATAACGGAACATGGATGTGGATGTGAGAACATATAGATATGATTTCATGAATATATTTATATGGTACTCGTTTTTATGAGGATGTTGTGTTGTGAATTCATATGAGGATCGTATGAAAGAAAGTACTAGTTGTGTAAAATTGTCGTTCGACACTCATGTATAAACTCGTGTTGATAACAAGACTAGAACAATAATACAAACTCCTGAGTATGTTAATATGAAGTAATGTAAATGTAGGAATATGAAAATATAATATTATGGGCATATGCATGAGTATCCATTTCATGATAATGTTGATTTACAACAATTATTTTTTTATGTCATTGTGAGAAGTATCGACAACTTAAATAAATAAATAAAATCCATTGATTTTGGCTTTGAAAAATTCTAGTCGTTACTAAGACTCTACCGAAATTTCAGTAGATAAAAAAAATACCCATAATTTTCATTAGTATAATTGCGTTGTTTGATCCTGCGAATGGGAATATTACATTAAATGGATCAAATTAATTTTATTAGGGGTTTAATTGGTGAAAAATTAAGTTTGGGGGCCTATTTTAGGCTTAATTGAGAAGATTAAAATTTTAAGAGACCAAATTTAATTATTACAAAGTCAATTGGTTCAAATCAGGGGTAAAATCACAATAAAATTAAAGTTTTAGGGTCAATTAAGGGCTAAATTGAAGAAATTTGAAGTCAATGACCTTTATATAAAAGACGTTGAACTATGAGGACAAAATTGAATGAAATCATGGGTGAAATTGACGAGATTTGAAAGTTTAATGGTCAATTACGGACTAAATTAAAGAAATCCAAGACCAAGATCTAATGTGAAAAAGGCACTACAATTTGGGGCTGAAATTAAAGTTTAGCAAGGGCAAAATTACATAAATTTGGAAGTTTGAAGTCAATCAATAGTGTAATTAAGAGAAATCACAAATCAAATGACTAAATTGAACTTTATCAAAACAACGACATTTTGGTTACCATTCATCATTTTCTTCAATTTTCACCTGAAAAGAATACCTGAGGGGTTATTTTTCAAGGGCATTTAATACTTCATCTCTCCATCAAATTTGATAGAATTTGTATAAAAATGAATGTCTAACATTTGACTACACCCTGGTATGGTCGACTGACAACACAACGGTCATGACGCCGACCTAAAAATGCCAACTTAGACAACCTTCAACTATCAAATTTGACAATTCATGATGGTCACTTTGAGCTAACAGTTGGGATACTTTGGAGTTGAATGAAGGGCCATGATTTTGCACCATTAAAGATAAAATATTCCTCTTTCGCCCCTATAAATAGAGTTGGATTCCATGGTCTGAGCACGAACAAATTAGAAGCCAAAGTCGGTTAAAAAACCAGCTTCTGCCCAATCTTTTTTTCTCCTTCCTCTCCCCCATTTTTCCTTCCCTTTTTTTTTGCCATGTCTCTGCCACCGTTGTCTTCACCGGTCACACATCGAGCTACCCAACACCATCAAGAAAGTCGCTGGCCACTTTTCCAGCCAGGTAAGCCTTCCTTTTTGTCTTTATGTTCTTCTTTTTCACACCACTTCCTCGTCAGCTCCTGCATGCAAAATTTGTATGTAATGGAGGCTTAATTAATTTGCATAGTGGAGTGGACTCGCTTCAGCCCATCTCATGTGTTTGCGTTGGGCCTAGCCTACCCAAAAAATAAAAAGAAGGGTTTGTTGGGCCGTCAGTCAGCCCACACCGACTTAGTCAGGATGGACTTGTGTCGACCCAGCCCAGACCAAATAGCTAGGCCGAATCCGGCTCAATTTATATTTAATAATAATAATATATAATTAAAAAAAATCCAAAAACTTTACAATGGTCATTTCAAAATATTTGTGATTTTGTCGCATGTTTTTCAAACAATTTTGTATAATATCGGGCTGTATATTTACATTGTAAGATATAGATCTGATATTAAAATACTCGATTTTCTCCGAAACTTTCTTAAAAAAAAATTGAGAACTAAAAAAAATTAAATTAATTTCCTTTTTGAAAAAAAAATAAAAACAAAAATATTTTGTTTTTGTGCATATAACCAAATCCTAAAAGTTTTCCAAGCGTATTTTCAGAAGAAAAACAAAAACTTTAGTAAAATGGATATTATAACCAATTTATGATTATCCGTTAAGATTTTACCAAAATATAAAAAATCCTTCATTAATCATTTTGTTCACTTTATATTCAAAGTGTTAAGATGTAGCTTTAGACTTTAATATTTGAAGTGTAAAACTACACAATTGAGTATAACCTTAGGTGTTGAAAATACAAAGAAACAAATGTGATGATAAATTTAGACCTTAAAATGATTAGGATTTAACCCAATAAGGTAGAGATTCTCTCACGAAGGGAGATCTCGCAGACCATAGGTTTCATAGTCTTCCCCTTACACAACTAGTCCCTTATCCGAATTCTCACAGACCATAGGTTTCATAGTAACTATAATACTAGGTGGTGACTCCTGAATCTTATAATCATAACTTTATGATTATAGTCAAAACCCTTTCCTTTTCAATACCTTTTAGGAGGCTAATTCATCATTCGACGTCGTCCCGCGACACTAAATTCCTAAATTTTTCCCAAGCATGGGCGTTGGACCCTTCTAGGCTAAATAAGATTACACTAATACAAACCACCTAGAGAAGTCTTAAATCCATCAATAAGCCTTATATTCATACTTAGAAAAGAATGAAATAATACACAATGTAACTAAACATATATCAAAATAAATATTTAATGCCTTAGGGCCAAATCCAAGGCTTAAAGTCATAATATTCAATACATGATGAAAAGCCCTATATGATTAGGGTAAACAAAATAAAAGAAATACAAATTATTTATGCTTAAAAGGGATTTTTACATGTCTGATCCTGACTCTTGGGTAAGATAAACATCATCCTTGGCCACCAAAGCTCTTATAGAGAAGACATCCTCGAAGTTAGGGACCTCATCAGGGAAGGACTCACTGAAGTTCATATGCATTCCTTTATAAAGGTTGAAAAGGTACATATTAGACATGGAGATAAAGAGTTTGTCCCCAATAGTCTTTTTTAAAAAAACAAACTCTCCATACTTAACATATAACCCTTGAGAAGTATTCTTCAATGTCTCTGTCCTCATATGAGAGTTATTTGCCTCTTCTTTTCCCTTTAGCTCCTCTCTAAAGGCTTTTTTAGATTATTTGAGCTCATCTACCTTTTTCTCTAAAACGTCTATTTGGTTATACACCTCCACAAGCTTCTCTTCAATTGAGCTCAAGATGTAGGCCTAACCCTTGTTTCCCTTTCGCAGTTAAGCATGGGCGGCCTTGACAACTTTTAGCTAAGCATCTTTAGCAACCTTTTCCTTCCTCAATTTACACACCTTAGTCTTATCAGCACGGTATTGCTCAATGGCCTCCTTCATAACCCTTCTCTTCCCACCTCACTGACTTCTCAAATGGGCACATATCATAAAGGTCTAAACAACAACAAAAATAACAAAATGAGTTAATTATTATTATTATTATCATCATCATCATCATCAAAGACTAGTTCATATAAAATGAAGATTGTATAAAAATATTATTCATACCTGGAAGGCCATCTGCCCATTTATTACCAAATGACACTAGTAGTTAGGGTTTGTCAGAGCGTTGATATTAAAAGGGAGGGTGGACCTTCCATGTAAGAAGGACTTCATTATCCTTCTCTCCTTCTCATGGAGGTTGGGAAAGTAGAGGGGGAATATGATCCGGTTTAACTTGGAGAAGAAGTCCTTCACACCCATGGCATAAAACACATGGCTTGAAGACCCAGTAAGCATAGGAACTAGGTTGGGTGAAGTTGGAATGTAGATAAAAGTGTAGCCACTTCCACATCAAATTCAGAAGCAACTAAGATTATTTGTCTCTTTTAATGAGAGAAACATCAAGGATGACTGAGGTGGGAGTAGGTGCCTTGTGACACCATGATATTTGAGTTTAACTCCCCTCTATAGTTCGACTCTTCTTTATAGTGACTTAGGGCCCCACCATAGTTGAAAGAGCATCCTCTAAATGAAAAGACCTAACCACTAGGAGCCTCTTAACACCTCTAGGAGCTTCTTTTGTATCCATCCTCCTAGATACAAGAACTTCCTTTAAGAGGGAGATAAAAAGGTCTTCGGATGAAGAGGCGCGACTAGGTGTTGAAGTAGTCACATGGCTAAGCATAAATGGTGTGAACTCACTGAACTTCCAATTAGTTTTTTTTCTAAGGATCTTGTACAAGGAAAAAGTTAGATGATGAATAATAATGCTAAACTAAAATAAATGATTGAGAAAATGACATACTAATAACAAAAGGGTGATATAGTCATTCAATCATGTAGTTGATTTCATACTTGGTCTAGAGCTGACATGACCTACTATATATCGCCTCTCATCCTCCTCATTGAGATCAGGTTTATCATTCACACTCGCTAAAAGGCACTCTTTAAAAGTGAGGGCAAGCTTAGATAATAGTATAGCCTAACTAAGGTCTAGCCACACCATCAAATTTCACTATCACCTATTTTCCCTCCATTTCTTTACATGAGTGGATTTACCTTGGAAAGTACCTTTCACAAACCCTTTTAGCCTGGTGGAAAAAGTAAATAACCAAGGGATGGAAGACTCCCTTTCCGCACTACTGATCAATGTGTAGCAATGTTTGAATACTCTAATTGAAGGATCCATTTTAAAGATCCTCAACATCTTATCAAAAATAAACAAGGTGGTTCACTTGTTAGGGTGGAGCTCAGCCAAAATCATACTGTAATAACAAAATATATCCCTTACAAACCTTTGCAATTGAAACAAGTACCCAAACTCATATATGCATAAATGAGTAGTAATGATAAAATTACCCTCAACAAGTTTGTTAGTGATATGGGTAACCTAGTCATCCATCTCAGGCAATAGTACTGTAAAATCCCTTACAAACCTTTGCAATTGAAACAAGTACCCAAACTCGTATATGCATATAGGAGGAGTAATGATAAAATCACCCTCAACAAGTTTGTTAGTGACATGGGTAACCCAGTCATCCACCTCAGGCAATAGTACTGCAAAATCCCTTAGTTGCCTAGAGTTAGCAAAGAACACTTGCTCATACGATATTGTGCTTTGCTCTTCGTCCTAAGGATCCCTAGGTAATCTTAGTCATCCCTTAAGGTTTGAAGCCTTTTTGGGGACAATTTCATCCCCTCTTCCAGTAGAAAAGGGTTGAGCAAAATCACATTTATTTCTAGGGCATATTCTAATGGTAGTCAACCCTTAGCGAGTGATTTTAGTTTTAGGTTTGAAATTAAAATCTTTCTTGGAAAAATTAATCTTATTGCCTTCTCTAGAAGTCATTGTTACAAAGTACATGAAATGAAGAATAAAATAAAATGTTTTTTGCATTTACCTAGAAGAAGACTTTCTCTAGAAGATAAAGAAACTTGATATTCTCGTTTTAAGCTCCTAATGTAGAAAATTTTGAGAAAGTTTTTGGCTATAGTAAAAAATGAGATTGAGAAAGAAGAAGGTTTATATAGGCCACTATCTCTCACTTCCACCAGTGAATGAAAGACATGTGGCACCACATTATAACTTTATGAAGGTTAAATGCATATAACTTTGAATACACGGCATCAAATAGTCTTCTAAGAAAGATTGTGCACCCTTCCTAGCAACATTTACAATTAATGTGAGGAGATACCATTTTTCTAGGGAAGACAAGACATATCTGATCGATTATCTTCCAAAAGACTTTTCAAATCTTTTCACATGGAATGCATAAAGACTTAGGAGGAAAATGATGAATTAATATTTTTGACGCTTTGTGAAAAAACTAAAACCTTGTCTAAAAAGGTCCAATAACAAGGTGGTAACCCACCAATAAATGGGTCTAATGAGCTGTCAGGCTCGACATACTTAGGTTGGCCATATACTGAGCCTAAGTAAATGTGTGTTTGACAAGTTTTCAAACCCAACGTATTTGGGCTTGATCACATGCAGAGCCCAAGTAAGCAGGAGTTTAGCGAACTGTCAAACCTAATATACTTGAATTCAGTCATGTGCCAAGTCTAAGAGAACACGGGTCTAGCATGTAAACACAAAAAAAGAAGAAGTAAAGCCAAAATGACTCCACCATCACTGCCGATTTCTGAATCGATAGCGATATAGTTTCTGGCTGCCAATTTTTGAATCGGCAATGATGTAGTTTTCACTGCTAATTTCTGAATCGGCAGCGACATAATTTTTTGCTACCGATTTCTGAATTGGCAGCGATGTAGTTTTGGCTGCCAATTTTTTAATCGGAAACGGCACAGTTTTTTGCTACCGATTTCTGAATCGGTAGCGGCACTGTAAAACCCAACAAAAAATTAGTGTTAGATTGGCCTATCCTAGGGGAGAATTGGAATAAGAACCAGTCTAGGATAGCTCAAAAGAGGGATAAGAACTAGAGATATCCATCACCCAAACACACCCCTCTCATTTAAGAGGGGGATGAATGTAAAGAGAGAGGGAGGGTGACCTTTCCTCTTCCCCAAACGGGCGGCCAGCTGTAGCAGACCTTCTCCCTCTTTCCCAAGGCAAAATCAGCCAGCTGCATGTAGTAGACCCTTTCCCTCTTTCCAAAAAAAAAGATTGAAACTGACCTGCTATATGCAGATCTCCTAGGGTGTTGGGTGAGAAGAGAGCTAGAGGAAAGGAAAAGTGATCGAAAACATGGTGGAAGCTAGAGCATAGACCTTTCTCCAGAATCGGTAGCAGCCATAACTACAGCACACATATCCTTCCTCCAAGCTGGAAAATTGAACCCAACCAGCCTACATGCTACTTTCCTTGAGCGTGGAGTGAGAAGTGAGTAAGAAGAAGTAGAAAAAACCAAAAACCTAGGAGAAAGAGGAGCCTAGAGGCTGGTTGGACAACAAAAAAGGGAAGGAAGAAAACTAAAAAAGAGAGGGAGAGCAGGCCACCACAACCTTCATTAAACTTGTTAAATTCATGAGGTATGAACCATACTACTCCTCCACTTATTCTTGGGGCCTTAGAACTAAAAAGAGAGAAGAAAACCTAAAGTAAATAACCTAAGATTCTCACACCAACTGTTAAGGAAAACTAGACAAGGATGAGGGATGGAAATGGAGTTGAATAGGGAACCTAATTTCAAAACATTTAACAAAAGAAATGTATAATTTTGAATGTAAAAAACTTAGAGAGGTGGCCGGCCATGGTGAGGGCTGGACAGAACATAGATTAAAGGGATAAAAAACAAATATGATGATCTTGTTAGAGTTGTTTAATTATACGAAACTGAAACTGAATTATAAATGGGTTGATGTCATGAATTCTGCATATGTGGTTGAAGAACTAGTATGAAAATGTGATGGTGGATGTTAAGTGCAAAAAATATGTGTGTTTGTAGCCTTAAAGCATACTACAGCTGAAATAGGAATCTAACGACAAAGTATGTGCTGGAATTGAATTTGCTTGTGTGTTAATGCTAAAATTGTATGATTTTGTTGGATCCAAAGAACGAATTGTGTTGTCGGCAGCAAATCGGGTGTTCGTTGCCGAATTGTTGTTCGCAGAGAATCAGGTGTTCACTGCCGAATTCAAGTTGTCCGTAGGGAATCAGGTGTTCACTGCCGAATTCAAGTTGTCCGCAGCGAATCAGGTGTTCGCTGTTGAATTTGTGTTGTGTTCGCTGCTGAATTAGAGTTGTTTGTAGCGAATAAGGTGTTTACTGCAACATGGTGTTGTCCGTAGCAATCAGGTGTTCGCTGCCAAATTGTGTTGTCCGCAACGAATCAGGTGTTTGGTGCCGAATTTTATTGTCCGCAGTGAAGTAGCATTTACTGCCAAAAGTGTGTTGTCTACAACGTAAGCGTGATTCGCTTTCAAAATCAAGTTGCCTGCAGCGAATTAGCATTCACTGCCAAAAGCGTGTTGGCTGCAGCGAAGTTGCATTTGCTTCTAAAATTGAGGTGCCTGCAGCGAAACAATTTTCGCTGCCGAATTGTGCAGCCGGTAGTGAACCAATTTTTGCTACCGAAGTCTGCAGCTTATAGTGAACCAGTTTTCACTGCTGAACTGTAGGGCCTGCAGCGAATCAGTTTTTGCTACCGAATTGGGTGGCCAACAGTGAATCAATTTCGCTGTCAATTTTCTACAATAGATCCTTTAGGTATAAATGACTTACATGCTTGTAATAATTTCATTGTATAATGGTGTAAAATGTGGAATACTTGAATGTGAACATATAAACTCTTGAAATAAGTATGGTGATAAATGTGATTTAAGGATGCCAATGTATTGACTTGTGGCCATGGATGTCTTAGGTGGTGTGGCCAGGATCGGACCATCGCTAGGACAAGGACAACCCACAAGTGGAGCAGGTACGTGGTTTGCACCTTCTTCTCGTATGATGTTAATGTTTTGAAATGATTTACTTATGATGATATTTTATTAAATCCTTGTTGAATGATGAAATGACGATGAAGTCTTTGATTGAATTCTTGATAATTGTCGAAACGACTATGAAATGTTAATCGAGTTCTTGATGAATATTGAAACAATGACGACGATGAAGTGTTTGATTGAATTCTTGATGATTATCAAAATGACTATGAAATGTCGATCGAGTTCTTGATGAATATTAAAACAATGACGAAAACATTAATGTTCTAAAATGACCCATTTAAGGTGGATATATTATGGTGTTGTGATGAATATTAAACCGAATATGAGATATTGATTGGCTATTATGAATTTGGGCTGCTGATGAATGGTAGTATGAGTATTACGAAGGATCTACTATTGTATTTTTTATTGAATGTAATTGTAACGAATGGTTGTATGAGTATTACAAAGGATCTACCGTTTTATTATATTGAATGTTTGTGATGAATGTATTACGAAAGATCTACCGTTGTATTATACTAAATGTTAATTATCACGAACGGTTGTATGAGCATTACAAAGGATCTATTGTTGTATTGTATTGAATATTAACTGTCATGAATGGTTGGATGAGTAATACGAAGGAAACTGTTGTGTTATACTGAATGATAAACTGTTATGGAATGTTTGTTTGTGCATTACAAAGGATCTATTATCATGTTACTAAATGTTAAACTATTACAGAATGTCTGTACGAGTACCACGAAGGGTCTGTTATTATATTGCAGTGAATGTCAAATTGTTATGAATCATTTGAATGAGCAAATCAAGGGATATTATCATGTTATAGTGATTTCACAAACTGCCTCTGGAACGTTTGATTGGTTGATGATTAGCTTCGGCTAATAGCATCATAAATGGATAACCGGGATGAGCAAATGATTAGCTATGACTAATGGCATCCAAAGCAGATGACCGAGATGAACAAATGATTAGCTTCGGCTAATGACATCCGAATAGATGACCGGGCAAGTGATTGATTAGCTTCGGCAAATGGCATCCTAAGTTGATGGCCAAGATGAATAAATTATTAGCTTCGGCTAATGGCATCCAAAGTGGATGGGCAAAATGAAAAAAAAATGAGTAGGCTTCAGCTAATGGCACCCTAAGTGGATGACCAGGATGAGTAAATGACTAGCTTCGACCAATAACATCCTAAGGGGATGACTAAGATGAATAAACGATTGGCTTCGGCGAATGACATCCTAAGAAGATAGTCGGATTTGAGTGTTATGAGTTAGTTTTAAGAACTGATGCATTCATGTATACTACGTTTTGTATATACTAACTATATGAAAAGAATTACGATTGTTATGCTTTAAATAGAGAATAACATTAGTTTGGTTAACGGTATCCGAGATGAATGATCGGGTTTGAGTATTGTAATTAGCCTCGGTAATTGATGAATTATTAACGGTGGTATTTACGTAAGTAAGGAGAAATGAAAGACTTATGCTCTTTTGGTCCATGAATGAAATGTAACGTTAATATTACTTTATTATATTTTCTTAAATTGCCTATAATGCTTGAAATTATCTTGTGTTGTAACAGGGACATCATACCAACATGTGCGTAAGGAAATTCATTTCACGGCTCACACATTTTGAATAGAACTATATATTCGCATGTTATGAGTGATATGAGTTCTGCATGAATGGACGTGTTAATCACTCAATTAGTTGTTTGACCCCTTTTGGTAAAGACTAGTAATGAAAAATTGAAATTGAACACGGATGTTAATGTACGAATGCGTTGATATGATGTGTATGAATATACATATGAGGTATTCATCTAATGAGGATGTCGTGTTGTGAAATTACATGAGGTGAGGATAACGAAAGTACTAGTTGTGTAACTTGTTGTTCGACACTCTTGTATGAACTCGTGATGATAACGAGATTAGAACAAGAATATAACTTTATGAGTATGTTGATATGATGTAATATAAACCTATGAGTATGGAAATATAATATTATGGGCACGTGTATTGAGAATCCGTACTATGAGAATGTTGATTTACGTTATCCTATATAGATTGTGCATTGTTAATGAACATAATGCAATGATAAATCTGAAGAATGATATGGTGAAAAAACATCCAAAAACCGAACGATTAAAAAAAAATTCCAGTGATTTTGAACTTGAAAAAGTCGGGTCGTTACATAGTAAATTGCCAAACCCAACGTTATTAGTTTTAGCCACGTGTTGAATCTAAACGAACATAAGTCTGACGAATTACTTGACCCACTTCCCTTAGGCTAGGCTACACACCAAGCTTAATTGGTCTAAGGGCTTTGTTTATTCATTCTTAAGATTTTTGACATAAACTACTCATGTCAAGAGTAATTGTCTCCCTATATCTATAGATGTACAAAAGGTCTTCCAAGAGCTTACCACATTTTCATTTCATTAATGATGTGTAAGAAATATTTGTTTTTCATTAATGATGTGTAAGAGATTTTTCATTAATGTCATTAGAAGAAAATGACACTCCAGCCCTTTCAATCCATTAAAATGATATTTGTTTTTCATTAATGATGTGCAAGAGATTTTTATCTTTCATTAATGTCATTAGATGAAAATGACACTCCAGCCCTTTCAATCATTAAAATGATAAAATTCAGGGATTATAAATGTCCTCTGAACTACTCAAATAAATGATTCACAATTTCTTTTCTCCAAGCATTCATATTTTTATTCTAGAACATTTATCATACCTAAACAAGAACAAACACTATTGTTCTTAGAATTTAAAGCTTTTTATTTTATTTATTACAATATTTTATTTAAAGTCACTGATTTTATCGAGGATTCCTAAACCCCACTTAAAGAAATTATTTTGCAGGTGTTAGGACTTCTACTATCAATCATATATTTTCTAAGTTTTAGAAAAGAAAATATAAACTTGAACGTATGATTAACCACTATCTAAAAATTAAATAGCTGTATTTATGAATATTTCAGATTTTAAAACATCAATAAGTAAACAAATATGATATATTAACTCTATGTGGTTGTTGTTTTAGACAATATTTGGGAATGTAATTCAAACCGCATTTCTTAAAATAAAAAATTAATTTTTTTAATTTAAAATTAATTTTATTTTATGTTTTCATATTATATTAAATAAATAAAATATTATTTTAATAAATTTTTAAATAAAAAATATTTTAAATCCCGCCACCAAACACGCCGGCGCCCCTCTTCCAAGTAAAGGTCATAAACAATATATTATGTTCAAGCATTCCGAAGGTAATGCATGTTTCTTTACTTTAGTTAAATTAAATGCAAATCTAAAAATTTATAATTGAGAGAAGATAAAAGGTTTCCTCCACAAGAAAGAGGAAAGTAAAAAAATGGCGGTGGCAGGTTTCTACAGGAGAGCGCTTCCTTCTCCTCCTGCCATTGAGTTCGCTTCTCCAGAAGGCAAGGTAAATCTTCCTCGTTCCTTTTTTTCTCTCTCTAAGTTTCTGTATTTTCTTATTTGATTTGTTTTGTGGGTAATTGTATCATTCTTCATGGAATGCTTCAGCAACTGTTCACTGAGGCACTTGAAGGAGGGACCATGAATTCGTTTTTCAAATTAATATCTTACTATCAAACCCAGTCAGAGCCTGCGTACTGTGGACTTGCCAGCCTTGCCATGGTCTTAAATGCCCTAGCAATAGACCCTGGAAGAACATGGAAAGGTAATAAATAGCATATGAATAAATCCGCTTCCAAATTGATCAAAATTGAAGAGATGCTGAGTCAAAAATGTGGTAATTTTTTTTTTAAACTTTGATATGATTAATCAGGCCCATGGAGATGGTTTGATGATTCAATGCTTGATTGTTGTGAACCCTTGGTTAAGATCAAAGAAAAAGGCATTACATTTGGGAAAGTTGCTTGCTTGGCTCATTGTAATGCAGCTAAAGTTGAAACTTTTAGGACAAATGAAATCACAGTTGATGGTTTTAGGAGATTTGTGGTTTCTTGTAATTCTTCAGAGGATTGTTATATCATTTCATCGTACCACAGAGGGGCTTTTAAACAGGTGTGATAATAACATCTTTTTTTAATAAGTAATCTTGGGGTTGTTTTTTCATCATTTTTTGAAAAAAAAAAAAAAACAAAACAGGATTGATTTGTTATTGTTTGATTGCAGACTGGAAGTGGTCATTTCTCCCCAATTGGAGGCTATCATGCTGGAAAGGATATGGTTCTTATCTTGGATGTTGCCAGATTCAAATACCCACCTCACTGGGTTCCTCTTGAACTTCTTTGGGAGGCTATGAATACTATCGATAAAGCAACAGGACATCATAGGGGGTATACTTCTTACTATCTATTCTACTGCCTATAGACTGGGCGGTATATTTCTCTTTCTGTCTATACTTTTGACTTAGTATGTGTTTTATAATTCCCTGAGATAAGATTATATGTGATTGTATTTTCCGGTGGTGAGTACCAGAATGCGCTCTTCTTTTTTTCCTGCCTATATGTACTTCTCATTTGTACGTTTTAACCAGAAGAAGGGTGATTGGAAAAATAATTTTGCTATATTATATTTTCATTCTCAAATGCAGATTTTATTTTACGTTGTGAAATTTAAACTAGATTCTTAATGACATTGTTTGTTCAAGATAACTTGTCATCTTTGCATTTGAGTGACTTTTGTTAATTACATAGAAACCTTGAGATTACGGTGGTAGTGAGCTAAACCTAATTTTGCCATTTTGTTGTGGTTTTACTTTTCAGGTTCATGATACTTTCAAAGCTTGACAAAGCATCATCTATTCTTTATACTTTGGTACTGTTTTTTTTTTTTTTTTGCTGGTTCTGTGACAAGCAACCTTGTTGTTGTGGCACTTCAGGGAAAATACTTGCAGTTAATTTTCTCTCTCTCGTATGCAATACTTTGGATTGTGAACAAATAGTTGGAATCAATTTCATAGTTTTTGACAAATAATTTATCTCAAGCACCTGAATGGATGTTAGATTGTATGAAGCAAACAATCCCCCATTCCTTGATAAATTTCATGAATATCAGAACTGTTCTTAAAAAATTAATTTCTGTAATTGTTAAAGTAAGACAAACCAGGATCTTGTTTGGAAATGTGATCCCAAACTAGAAGTGGTAAAGGTAAAAAACTAGCAGTGTGACTGATTGTTTTTCTTGAGAGTGATAAGTTTCTGCCACTGTATTCTTCTCACATGAACTATGACATTCTTTGTTTTTCATTTGCAGAGGCATGAGTTTTTGCTTGAGATGTGCTTCCATTGTCAATTTGTTAATGTCATTCTGCTTGCCACAAACCATTTTTTTCTGAAGACATACTGATTATGTCTGCTTCTTGTTGTGGATTATCTGCAGAGCTGTAGGCACAAGGGTTGGAGCAGTGTTGCCAATTACTTGAGTGCAGATGTTCCCCACCTTCTGAAATCAGAGGATGTAAAGGATGTAGAGGAAGTACTCTCTGTTGTGTTTAAATCACCACCTGCTGACCTCAGAGAGTTCATCAACTGGATTGCAGAAGTTCGGAGACAGGATGATGGGGGTATAATCTTAAGTGAAGAAGAGAAAGGAAGGCTTTCCATCAAGGTTTTTTTCATGGCTTCTCAATATACTCTATTTTTTTAATCTTTCTTTCCCTCTTTTTCCTAAATTACATCTCCTTGAAACTTGAAGTTGATATCAACCTTTGTTACCTTAAAGTTCATAGACCCACTTCTCACTGTTGTTTTTCTTTCTGGTGTTTTCTTTCAACAAAAAGAAGGCCTTGGAAATAAAATCTTTTGATAGAAAATTCTGTTCTTTAAATTGTGAGGTTTGGGATTTCAGGAAGAGGTGTTGAAACAAGTACAAGGGACTGAACTATTTAAATATGTGACCAGATGGTTGATTTCTGAAATTTCAACATGTAAAGGTGCAATTTCAGGTCATAACAATGAGTTGCCTGAAATTGCTGCAAATGACTGCTGCCAAGGAGCAAAACTTTTGACTGAAAATTTCAGTTCACTGGATTGTATGGTCTTTAAGAAAGCAGGTGTGAAATTTCGGAAAAGTGATGGTGAAAAGCCTGTAACAGTGGTGTCAGGAACTGTGTTTACTGACGGCTCTGAACAAGGTGTTGATATGCTGGTTCCTTTATCTCAGACAGCGGCCAGCAGTTTGTGTGATCTAGATCAGAATGGTTGCCATGGATTCCATCCGTCTGCTGGAGATGTTTTATCAGTTCTCATATTTTCCCTACATCAAAATACATGGTCCAGTATTAAAGATGAGAAACTTCAGGCAGAAATCAATTCTCTGGTATCAATTGACAATGTCCCCACTCTGCTTCAAGAGGAGGTATTGTTTTGGATTAACCTTTTGTTCTTCCTTTCTTTTTTTGTTTCAGTTTGATTCTAAGTTAAACTGCTATCATTTCGTAGTTTTTTACTTCTTTTTCTGTTTTTAGTTACAAAAAATTATGTTCCATACTGGTTTGATCATGGAAGTAAGTCGCCGCACAGTTGTCCAACTCTATAGGGCTTTTAGATCAGGCTTTGGTATAAGCTCTAATTTCCTTGGAAGCATGCCAATACAGTATGAACAGAGCCCCAAGTGATATGCTTCAGAATGGCAGTGTAGTTAACTTACTGTGTCTGATATCCTACAGGGATCTGGTATCTAATTTTGCATATTTCGGGTTCCTAATTTATTTATCAATTGGTGAAATAAATCAGATTACTGAGAGATGTTATTTAACACCGACACATTTGCAAGAAGAAAAAAGGTTTTATGAAATAGACTGAGATTTAATGACTCTAAGCACGCACTGAAAGATGCAGAAGTTCAACATGGATTTTGAGATTATTATCTCCTTTCTAGGAAGTAGTTCCCAGTTTAAAGTCCCTGAAAATGAAAACTGGTTGGAAAACCAGGTGATGCTGATGTATGAGGTTGAACGAGCAAACGATTATTAACTACACCAACCTGTTTTCTCTTAAAGGATTTGTAATGGTAATGTTATCTATTCAGAACTTCAGGTCCAAGGCTGCTACATTTGAAGTTTCTTTTCAAAGGAGAGGTCTGCATATTTTGGGTTCAGTTAATAGTTGCTGTTGTCACATGAAATTGAAGTGACTATCATTACTGTGGCAGTCACAAATGCTTATTTGAAATATTTATTAGTAGCATTCAACTTCCATTGAAGCTTTTATCGTTGTTACATTCTTTGGCTATCGATGAATTATTATTAGCAGCATTCAAACACCCGTGTTGTTTTTGGTCTTGACAGGTTCTGCATCTACGGCGGCAGCTCCATTTCCTAACAATTGATATTGGCCTTGCATCTGCATCATGACCTTTCCACTTTTTCTTCCTCTCTGATATCTTCCGGACAAGGTTCATAACGTATACAGCTTGCCATTTTAAGCATTTGATCGGGTATTTAATACTAAAGATTTGAAGGATTTACTTGCATGACAGGTTGAAGAGTGTGGAAAGATAAACACTACCACATGATGTAAGAGAGTTTATAGATTTTCAAGTTTAAATGCCAAGGACAAAACCATTAGCTTTTCTGTGATAATAATACCAACGAATTCGATCACTTGCAGTGTGTGTGTGTGTGTTACATTTTTTTTCTTTTGTTTTCAACTTGAATCTTTGACTTTTGTTTCTGGCTAGCTTATCCCTTTATGTCGAAGCATTTCAATCTTGGACTTTTCATGAATCCAATGGATATCTTTCTATGGATTGAGCTCTTCTTACTTTGAATTTTCAATGGTTAAAATTTTGTTCTTGGTGGGTGATTGAAATGTTTTAAAATTATTATTATTAACATTATTTTCTTTAAAGAAACCCAAATTATTAATTTAAAATCAATGGTTTTGATTTCACAAATATAATAATTATCTAAATATATATATTGTTTGTTGTTATAAAATATATAATTATATATATTGAATGTCCATTAGAATCTCCTA
>Ga0325401_1002339_pt1 | contig 16817 bp, 8 predicted proteins | sample PopdelMetagenome_FD_205666 | JGI IMG/M metagenome (GOLD analysis project Ga0325401, IMG submission 205666) | Populus deltoides microbial communities from Bellville, Georgia, United States - Xylem-PdKOR-R2 | ecosystem: Host-associated > Plants > Phyllosphere > Stem > Wood/Secondary xylem | place...
ACAAAAAATATTATTGGCGTGTGACGTCGCTTCACCACCAAACATCACCTTCTTGGGTGGTGTTGGAAGTGTCTCGCCGTCCCTTTACCATTGGTGTCAAGCATGTGCACAACAGTGTGGTGGTTTGGGCTTTGATGAACTTTTTTGTTCTCCTCCCTCTTTTGTCTCTCTTCCTCGTGCCAAAATATAAAGGTGTCATCTAATTTGATTTTGTTTTCATTTTGGTCTTCATTCTTTGATTGCTATTTGTTTTATTTTTTTAATCTATTTTTGATCAATTTTATTTTCAATTTCTCCCCTCATAATTTAGTTTCATTTAATTTTTATATCAAATTTGGACCTTATTAGTTTGATTGTTGTTTGTTATTTTTAATGCTTTTCTAATTGAATTTTATTTTCAATTTCATCTATCAACATTTGATTTCAAATTATCTTTATATCAAATTTAGTTTCTATTCTTTTAATTTTTTTTTTGTTTTAAATAGTTTTTTATTGCATTGTTTTTTCAATTTCATCCCTCAACATTTTGATGATTTGGAATTTTGTTTCATTATTTTTTAGGGTTCTCCTTCTGCAGGATTAGTCCCGAGCTTATGACTAGGGTCACGAGTTTTGAAAGTTAACACATGTTGACTTTGGTCTTTTTTTAGATCTTTTTTTTGAAAAAAAATCAATTTCACTTTTCAACATTTAATTTATTAGGAATTGATCTTCGTGTTTTTTTTTCTCAATATCCTTTCGATGGGTTATCTCAATCCTATTTTCATGGTCGGGGTTAGCTTGTTGACTTGAATCTTTTTCTCATATATTTTTTTAATTATTTTTTTTAAGTTTCTCCCTTCAAAATTTGGTTGTTTGATATTTGAGTTTTATAGTTTTATTCAATTTACTTTTGACAAGTTTACGGCGATATCATGTTTAGGTCATAAATTTGACATGCTATTTGGATGAGCTTGAGTTGGGTGTTTTTTAGCCTTTTTTACATTGTCAATTTTTTTGGCCTATTTATTGTCATTGTATATTTTTTTGTATTATTTGAATTAGTCGAGCTTAATAAACACAATCGAGTTAATGATCCTTTTTTAGAAGCGCTTACATTGCCTTAACATCTTTTCTTATGTTAGAAAAAATTTAGGCGGCCCCTACCTAACTACAAGGAAAAGCTAAAACATGTGGGAGAAGTATTGTACATATGCCTTGATTTACTGTGGATTATAATAGCGAATTACAGTTTTGCCCTTAAAAAATTTACAATGATAGACATTGTGACCCTATTGCCTTCGTGATTTTTAAGGAGCATTTTGATATTTTCATGATTTTTTAGGGGCTATTTTTTATATTTCATATTTTTCGCTATAGTATAATGACTCTATTGCTTTCGGAATCAAATTTTAAATGCTTGTCTACATGTGTTTTTTTGTCATTTCACAAAGGTATTTTCATAACAATTTTTGGATTATATGTGCAATGTGGTTTTTTCATAAATAAATAAAAAGTTGATGACGTTGTGTTGCTCAGGTTAGCCACTCTGCTACCTTTAAGCAACGTGTGTAGCTTACTCCAGTGGTCAAAACCATTCTTCTGCCATATCATACGATTTGTTTAAGCCTTGTCTTCCTCCTCATGTAGTGCATGTGGTCAATGGACCTCCAGTTCGGCGCCAAAAATCTTTTTTTTTCATTCTTTTCTTATTAGTCCTAGAAATCCATGTTTGACCCTTCAAATTGCAAATCAGCCCTTCAAGTTATTTTTCTTTATATGTCTTCCCTCTTTTTTTATTTCTTTTTTTATTATTTTAATTAATTTGTAAAATTTGATTTTGTTTTCAATTTCATCGTCTTTTAATTTTTTTACATGTCAGATTTGATTCCTATTATTTTGATTTTTGTTTTTTTATGTAAGATAATTTTTGAATTTATTTTGTTTTTCAATTTCACCCTCCATTTCTTTTCTTCTTTCATATTTGATGTTAATTTTTTTTTTTTGCTTTGATAAGTTTTTTTTTGAGATTTTTTTTTCCAATTTCATTATTCAACATTAAATTGGTTAAGAATTGAACTTCTTAATTAAATTCAGGTCTGGAATTCACGGATTGTGAATTTGAAATATTAACCTAGGTTGAGAAGATTCGCTTGAATCAATTATTGTGGTTTGAAACAATTAATTTACCATTTTTTCCTACAAAACGTTTCACACTCGCCCTCCTTCAATTATTGTAGATTAACCATTTTTTAATTGATCGAGGTTATTACCGTCTTTATACATCTTTTTTATAAAGTTAAATTACTATAATAGCCTTGAAAGCAAAACAACACTTAACTTGGGTCTAAGGGTTTTTTTTCCCTTCAAATTTCACTCTTAAAGCTTGACTTCAGGTGCTTAATTGTAATCTTAGGGACAATTTGATCTTTTAATTAATATTGATAATAATTAAAAAAAACTATTTATTATTTTTATAATTCGATATTGGGTTGGTTGAGAAATAAATTTTATTAAGTGATTTTTTTCTACTTTGTATAGGGTTATCACGGTCTCGAACAAACATTTATTTTAGGATTGATGCTCGAAATTGCAATCATTTATTTTTTTTATCATATAATTAAGTAAAGATTATTTTTTTTAAAAAAAATTATTAAACCAATCGAGTCTATAAACCGAGTCACAAGGTGATCTTTTAATATGTCATCGTCTCAGTATGCTTTTTTTTCTTTTCATTTTAATGTTTTTTATAAGTTAAAATATGCTTTTGTGGAGTATCCATATAGCTTTTAAACCCATAAAATCAACCAATTCATATTAGGTTAGTTCCGTCATGATTTAATCAAGAACTTGCACAAGGAAAAGAGTTCTCTCTCGACTGAAAGGTTTCGGGATTTAATTGTTTGACCGGATTTAATAACATTGATAAAAAATATCCCTTATACTTTTAATATTTATTTTTACATTTAAAAAAAAACAGAGCACATGCCAATGGAATAGTATAAGCGATTGCAGTTGAGGCTCAAATCTATTTCATTAAAAAAAAATTATCAGTTACACAGAATCATATTTAATTAGGATTCAAATCTATTTCATTATAAGAAGTCAATTATATTTTGTTATATCCACTATTCAACCGTTGACCGTTACTATCATTTCAAACTTAAACTTGAAACTTCCATCTCAATCTCAATAAATAAATAAATAAATAAATAAATCCTTCTTCTTATTTATCCAAAAAAATATATACTTAATAAATAACTAAATAACAGTGCAGAGCAGAGCAAGAAGATCACGCTCTACGATTCCCTTCACGCTCTGACAGAAAACCCTAAATTATTCCCATGAATTTCTTCAAATCCGTCTTCGATGAAGATACAGCACCACCCAACAACCCAAGCTCCGACAACCCTGACCCGGAACCGGAACCGGAACAGGAACCGGAACCGGAACCTTCAACCTTAAACCTCGCGTGGTCCTTTGACTCGTTAATCAAAACCATATCAATCAAATCAGAATCCATAATCCAAACATATAAAAAAGACCTCCATGAATTACGATCCGGTTTTAACAAAGAAACCGCCGTCATACGCCACGTCGCCTCACGCGCTGTCCACGACCTCCCAGCTTCTTTTGAATCCGGCGCCGCCGTCGCTCAACACTCCCTCGAGTCCGTCGGCCAAGTCATTGATGATATCGGATCCACCGTTTGGAATTCAACGGCCCAGATCATCTCTCACGGTAAGGACTCCGTTTTCTCAGCCGTTGATCATCATCGTGATTTGAATGATGATAGTGATGCAAGTAGTTCGACTAAACGACACCATTTGGGCGTGAAGTACAGTCGTTTCGATGCTCAAGTGCGTGCGTTGCAATGTGATTTGGATACTTATTGTTCTGAACCGCGGGATAAGGAGGATTATGAGAAATGGGAGTCGGAGGGTTTTGTGTTTGAAGAGAAAAATGAAGAGATTAAGAGATTAATCAACGAAAATGAGGTTGTTAATCAAATTTATTACAAGGTTGTGCCTAGTAAGGTTGATGATCAAAGTTTTTGGAGCCGGTATTTTTATAGGCTGTTTAAGTTAAAACAAGCAGAGGAAGCAAGGGCTTTGCTTGTTAAAAGAGCGATCTCCGGTGATGAAGAGGAGGATTTAAGCTGGGATTTTGATGATGATGATCATGATCATGAGGAGGGTAATGGGTTTTTGTCGAAAGGTGAATCAAATAAGGAGAGTGTAATTGAGAAGGAAATTGAGGAGAGGGAAGATGGTGGTTTGCCCTTACTCCGATCGCCTAACAAAAGCATGGATACGTTGGAGGAGAAGGGGGGTAATGGTGGATCGTGTAAAGACAGTGATGTGTCCATCGTTTCAAGCCAGTCGTTGCAGGAGGAAGATCTTGGCTGGGATGAAATTGAATATATTGGGAGTAATGATGAGAGCAAGGTGGAAGCTGCTGAGAACATAGCAAGTGCTGGTACAAGTAGAGTGGAATTGCATAATCGGTTTGGAGGTGCAGGAGAAGAGGACTTGAGCTGGGATGTTGAAGATGAAGATGAAGTTGATTTGCCTGTAAAGTAATTATTCATCTCTATGTGGTAATTATCATTTAGTTTTCCATTATAGTGCAATTTGTAGATGTTGTCTTTGCATATTTCTTTGTGAGGCTCAAGTAATTGGATGTCATCACAGTTTTATCAGATTTCATAAATGTAGGTGCATATTGATGTTATTGGAACTGCTTGCATGCAGAGGTGATATTTATTTCGTGGCAGAAAACACACAAACTTTGCTGTCTTGTGCAGCCATGTTTGAAATTTGGATCCTGTCTCCTAGAGTATACCGTAGGGTTTAAAATGGTTGCTGAGCTTCATATATATGCTGGATTAGAAAAAGAGTCGGTATCTATATATGCATGGCTTGTTACATTCTTCAAACTGAAATAACTTTTAAATAAGAAGTCAGAATGTCTAGCAAGAACTGACCTTGCCTTTGAGCATATGATGCTGCTAAAGTTCTGTAAACCTGTTGTGAGAGTTCATTATGTTGTTGTTCTTGAAGCTCATCCATTTCAATTGCACAAACCCCGTCAATGATTTAGTTTTGCTGGACATTGTAACTTTGTTAATCTAATTATATATGCAATCCCTTTATAATAAAATAATGAGCAAAAAATTAATCATGCATTTCATACACGCATGCATTGGTTGGCACTGGCGAGGCCAAATATCAGAAACCAAGAACCAGACGAGAATAGCTAATATATAATGCACTTGGCATTCACATATTATTGGATGTATCAACATGCATCAAGAAATCGTCTCCAGTGCTTTTGAATTCTGCTAAGTTGACATGAAGGTGTAGGAAATACAGACACCAATGGTTGAATCAGAAAAGAATAGCAAACTTAAATCTTTTGCTCAATGTTAAAACAAGCCTTAACATTGAAACACTATGCACAAAGCAACAGGGGTAGAGAGTTTCTTTATAATACAGTGCCTTTGATCACTCAAAACCAACTCTAGACACACTTCTAAGACAAATCGGCAGGATGTACTTCAGTAAGACTTCTGACACGACAAATATTACGAAGGCATGCAATTGGCATGCAATTCTCAATTATATATGTTTCCTACCGTGCTTTGACACCATGATTTTGCGCAACTATCAGTTGGAGGAATCAATCAATCATCACGGGATTAGCATGAACCTGAAACAGGATCTGAGTAGAAACGGAAATGCTGGCAATTAGGATGAAGATCTAAGGATCACGATTTGACAGGCGAGATAGTCTATCAATTTCCTTGATGATCAATTCCTTTTCCTCTTCAAACTGTTCATCCTCAACTCCTGATGAGGACACTATGTCATCCATCTCCACAGAAGAAATTTCAAAATTGAGAAGTGTTTCTATAAACATGATTTCAAAGGAAATTTCTTCAGCTATTTGTGTATCTAGTACCCATTGCACCCGGGTGCAATTCGAAAGCATAATTACCTTTTCCAGCTGAGAGGTTAAGAAGCAACTCCAACAATTTTTCACGGTTTTTTGCCAAAATCATTTTTACTTCTCTTGGCTTGCTAGGATTAGCAACAAAGACCTGACATGAGAACAAAGACAGGGTTTAACACTTGGAACCATAAATGACCATTTATGCTGCAAAATATTTCACTATCATAGAAAAATAAAGGACTCTTATTTGATGAGAATTTAACAAAAAGTAAGTGATTGACACTGCCCAAGGTGCATGAGAGCCAATGTTACAAAATCTGGCTATCCGCAGAGGCGCAGAATCCAACAGATTACGCGAAGAGAGTGTGCAACCACAATCACACAATTTTGACAGCATCATAACCTTTCAATCAAGGAAAAGGTATGGAAAAAATCTGTACTTATAAGTTGCTACTCAACCAGGCCAATTCCAAAATATTTTCATCTAAAAGAAGCAGCCAATGCCGTGTTGACCTCTATTCATCACTCATGTCTACTCAACAGCCAACTTTATTTTTCGTTTCATACAATTCAATTGTCATCTTTGACGTCTAGGACACTGCTTCTTTGCAAAGGGGGCAAAACAAAAACAAGAACAGCTGCGGCAATCATCTTGATCAAAAATGAAATTTGGACGCAGATTGCAAGCAAAAGACATTCAGATAGATATCCTAACACTTTGTAGAAGTTTCTTGCATCAAGTAGGACTCTCTGCTACTGTAGTGAAACCCTAAATCGAGATGGTGTCCATGTTCCCCATGGAAATTAAATAGATGATTGCATATCAAAAAGACATTGAACAACCATTGAAAGTTCCACTTAAAGTTTATCTTCACTAAAAGGCTGTAGTATGCATATGACTATTTGTGTTTATCATAAGATACAGACACCAGAAAGACCAGTAAGAAATAACCTTAGATGCACGTTTTTTGGGGTAGTGCTGATAAAAATACAACTAACACAAGAAAACAGCTCAGACAATTTAAATGCACTGAAAAATACCAAAGCCCCAAAAAAAATTAAAAACACACACTTCAGCAACCCTTTTTAGAGGATAAAGAAAGAGGGGAGAGGGAAGAGTAAAGGGAAAGTCCATGTTTAGTTTTCACTTGCCCACCAAACATGACCTATATAATTTCACCAAAAAACTTAACATGAAGGGAAATTTCAGCAAGAGATGATGCATATCAGACAGCGATTGCAGTTGATTGTCTGCTCTATAACTTGACCGATTTATGCTTTGGATGGGGGTAGAAAAATTAGCCAATGTTGCAAGTATCCTAGATAAGCAATCTCCTTGGTTCTAATGGTATTGGAACACCTTGAAGGCCAGGGAATCATAATATGACATGATAGCATGGGAAATCGATGTCCTAGCATATGACCAAGCCTAGAGCACAACTAGAAAAAGAAATACATAATACATACACTAAAGAAGAAGAGAGGGTGAGGAAGATTCTAAAACCTTGAAAATGTGGAAAGCAGCGATCTGAATATTTTTGCTTGAGTCCTGCCCAGACAAATGAAAGAAAAATCAAGCAGAGGAAGACAACGACAATAAAAACTTCCATAAAAACAGTACATATCGAAATAGATCTAACACAGAAGGCCCATCTATAATATACCACTTATCAGACAGGCACATTAAAGCGCTGACCTCTGATGGCTACAAACCGTATCCTATATCCAAGATTGAACAGACCCCCCCGACCCCCCCTAAAAAAAAGAAAAAGAAAATCTGATAACCTAGGCAGCCAGATTTAAAAAAATGATCCAGTTCTTAGAAACAGAGACCTCTCCACAACCCATCGTACTATGAGGAGACAAGCCCTTCTTAACTTTGCCCCTAAGGATAGGCACAGTTAAAACCATTTGCTGGCTCTGGGCTAGATTGGCATCATTGTAATGATTTCCAATGAGAGAAGCGTTCCACACTTCCAATGAACAGAAAAGCATGGTGAAACACAAAGTGAGGGCCTTTCTATCATTCAGCGGTTTCTTACTTGCTTTGTCGCTTTTGGTTTGATAAAGATAGCATTGCCAATTAAAAACTTATGGTTTCTTTTGATTGCACAGTATATCAAACTAGTCGTACAAAAAAAATAACATCAAAATTGAGATACAAGAGATAAAAATGGAAAAGAAACGACTTGATACCTTCAGCAAAGTCATCATGACTTTAAGGTACCGAACTTCTAGAATGTAGCGCTTCATTATATGAGAGCTCGGAGGTTCCAAAAGGAATTCCGAGAGAAGCTAAATCAACATAGTACTGTTAACTTATTGATCAAAGCAACAGCAGAGTGATATCTGAAAAGGTACATTGGAAACTAACCTTCAATGATTGTCTTCTTGTCACATAATTAGAAGACGTCACGAGTTTTTCATATAGATCAAAGAACTGGGACAGTAGTGCTTTAAGATTAGTTAAGAGGCACTTCTTACACAAGCAAGAGAAAAGACACAGATAATTGTGAAAAGGAGCTATTATGGTAGTAGATTTGCTCAACAGTCTAGACAAATATTAGGAGTCCAAAATCCAATGAGTTTACATGGTTTCCATAACTTGCACATTGTCGTATAATTCATTAATCATCACAAAAAAGGTTCTTGTTCAAAGCACATTCTGGGTATTCTTTAACTAACATACGTAGATCAACAAATTTTAAGTAACATTTCAATCAAGATTGGTCTCCCTATATCTATCTAGAATCATAAAATTGACAAGCAAGTGTACCTCATCATAATGTGCAGTAAGATACTCAGCAACCACAGTGCAATGTTTTGTCATTAAATCCTGGCAAACATACCAAAACGTATAAGAAGTAGGAATAACTGGAAGCACAAATTTGAACAGATAAAAGGAAAAGGAAACACAAGAACTTACAAACTTATAACTCTGACCTTGAAAGTAGAGAAAGCATCGGAAGCAACATCAAAGTTGGGCAATTCCACAAATTTGAAGAATAACTCAAAGCTTGCAGACTCTAATATGTATCTGAAACATCACTACAAAAATTATCTGTGTGAAAACTTAAAACTTGCTTGTCATAATAAAAAAATAAATCATCAAAAGCAGATGTCAAAAGCAGCATTGACTGTAACAGCCATTTTACACTTTGAGTAATTGTTAGAATTGAAACTGACTGAAATTTCAAATCTCAGAAAAGCAATAGGCTAACAATTATCAAATTCCATTAACAATCAGTGGAAGTGGGGCCATTAATCTCTACAGTAAATAAGTTAGTCACTGAATAAATCATATCAAAGCATTCAAACTTTGGAATTAAATAACTTTAGCAGCAGAGATAAAGTTCAAATTGCCATAACCAGTGAAAGACCCCAAGGACCAGGGTAGAAGCAACAACCAATGAGCACATAAAAAAAAAATCATAAAGAAACCCAGGTCACGCATGAGCAGTCCTTTCCATTGATGGAGAAGATATCACAAAAGGTATTTTACAAAAATATAGAAAAGACAAAACAGATCCCTGTGAAATCAGCTTGAAGCCAAAATAAAGGGAAAAACATAAAAGGGCATGCAACCCTATATGCACAAAAATGTACAGAAGGGGAAACCCCAAAGCCCATGTCAAGATACCAAATAAAACTAAATTCTAACCAGCCCCTGGTCGCAGGTACTCAGACTTAGAGTTATTATTCTCCTATTTTCCAGGGAAGCTCTCACATGAACCATTAACCATAAAAAAATAATTTGGAATATAAACATCAAATAATGAATACAGAAAAAAAATAAATACAGGAAGGAGTTCTACCAAATAATGCGTTGTAAATTCACAATTCCACAGGCATAACTCTCCATGTGTTTTTATTCAGGAAAAAAAAAGGATACGCAACTCCTCATGCTTACAAACACATTATAAAAATCCTCTCCCCTAAGAAGGTCAAAATTTCTCACTGTGCATGAGAAACAGTAACCGTGCTGAGCTGTTAATGAGAACTCAAACCTCTTGCTGTCTCACACTTATGGGTGACACAAAAGCTATGGATTCAAAGCCCCGACCACCCGAAGTCTCACCTCAAGAAGGCCTCCTATGAGTGTGATTGTAATCCAATGGAGTCAAAGGTCATCACAATAATGGTAATGATGACTTGTGATCATAAATACAAACACATGAGGATGCCAAAGTACAAGAAAGTTTTATGAAGATGAAGCTTACATATAGGCCAAATAAGAGGCGCATAAGAGTCACTATTTCCATATTTCAGTACTACTACTTTTGTGCACTGATCAATTATGCAAGGATAACAATAGAGCTCCTTCCACTGATACCATCAAATTACAAAATTTAATAGTTTTAGCTATAACACAGTGGCCACAAAAGAAATAAAAAAAAGAGCTTGAATGTCTTACTTTGCAAGTGTCGGAAATTTTATGCATTCCCTTAGCATAAGTCCACAGTTCAAGGCAATTTCCTTGTTATCATAGCTGTTCAGAGAGCAAAACATTAAATCTCTTACAGTAACCTTAATGAAATTTCTTATTCACAGAGACTCCATATGAAAAAGTAGCATGTACAACAATATAAGAAAAATTAACGTATTTTTGCAGCAGTAATATCCAGATTTGCAGGAAAATCTGGAAAATTTGTCTAGGTTTAATTTTTTAATGGGGTATTTTATTAATCCTAATGATTAATTAGGTTTATTAGGTTTTTCCTACTTTAAATAGGACAACTACTTTATTAGGTTATGTAATTGTTCAATACAGAGAGAAAATCAGTTTATGAATAAAATTTCCCAGCAATTTGCTTTTGATTGTGTGACTCAAGTTACTGTTAGCTGTGACTCCAAAGAACCCTAGGTATGAACCTTAAGTTTTCTATCCTCTAGGTATCATTCCAAGAAACCCTACTAGTGTGTCTCTAATAGTTTCTACAACTTCCAAAAACTCAAATCCCTTCTCCAACCATCACACAATAGCAAGTATGATTTAAACCTTCTAACAGAGAAAATAATCTTGAAACAAATAACTTTGGGCACAAAAACAAGACACATTTTATGGTTCTTAGGCAAAAACTATTTTTTTCACTTCGTTGACTAGGGTACTATTTTCTCATGATACCCTTATGAAAAAAATTTAGAAGGATCTTTGACATCAGTTATTCTCTTATTTCATTTTATTTTCCTGCAACATTATCATTCTGAATTACAATTTGGTAATAGACACAAAATTCCAACTCTTTTAGATGAAACAACCCTGTTTCCTTCTTGGGCAGAAAATGCATTCACATGGCAGTACTCAGGAAGACTATATAAAGATTAAGGACGCGGACATTTCCCAAAAATTTGATTTTTTTTTCTTAAAATTAATTTTTTTTATATTTTTGAATCGTTTTAATGCATTAATGTAAAAAATTATTTTTAAAAAATAAAATAAAAATATCACTTTGAAAAACAACAGCTACCACACTCCCAAACACCCCCTAAATACCCATATAAAGAAAAAATTGATAATCAGAAGAAATCAAAGAACTATATCCCGAAAGGCCCACAAGACAAAAAAGTATGATTTTTAAATCAGAGCATAACAACAAGTATTCTATGCTTATGCTTACCACACAACAAGAAAGTCAAGAAATTCAAAATGGTTCTCTATGTATTCTACAGAGCAATATCTGGAGTCAACCTTCTGCTTCAACAATATGGACCAGCAATGGACTAAATCCTTTCTCGCCTGCATTTCAACATAAACTAAGAAATTATAATCTCTTCTGCGGCAACAAAAAAAAAAAAAAAAAGACTAAATAGGATGCATGAGCTAACCATAGGAATGGGGTAGCAGCAGCACTTACTTCCCATCCCAAATTTGGTAACTTTTGAATCATTAGAGCAGGAACATCCTCTTTGCAAACTTCAAGTGCTAATTGCGAAACTTGATCCATATTCGGTTCTACCTCCCCATCTCCACACAGCATACATCTCAATGTCACAAAATTCTTCTCCACTTCTTCCAATGCCTGTCATAACTTTCAAAATATCAATCAACAATCAATAAATCCCAATGATCCATCCAGAATCACTAAAAACCCTAATTTTCGCCTCGCAAATTGCATTTTTAAATTTTAAAATATTGTTTTCGCCAATTGCATTTCACATAACAAATAATTACGTCTAAACATTCTAACCACCACCAACAGAATTTTTAATTATTTTTATATATTTCTCACAATTGACAAATAATTACATAAACAAAACAGTAATTAAGTCTGTATTTAATCTAATAAAACAAGGAAAAATTAATCTGCAATTGATCATCAAATAACAAGCCAGTACTCATAAAATAAATAAATAAATAAATAAAAGTAGAGAGAGAGGATACCTTTTCGAGGGCTTTAACTTCAACAACGGTTTTGGTATCAAGAGCCATGAGGCTATCTTTGATTGTTTTCACCACTTCTTGTGGTGTCTTCGGGCGTGACGCCTTGAAGAATGAAAACGACATCTCGTCGACCGATGGATCAAAAAAAGCTTTTTTTTTTAAAAAAAAGTATTATTTCTACCCTTATTTATCACTCAGGCTTGCCGTAGCTGTAAATTGTAAGAAAAAAAAATGTTATGCTGCCGCATCTTTGCCGTCGTCTCCCTGTGTTTCATCCAATGGATTTTGGTTTAATGTAGCCTTTCTTCTTCTTCTTCTTTTTAACTTTTTTAATGGAGCTCCTCCGATTGAATTTTGATCAATTTTCCGATGACTGGTGAGGTGAAAGAAAGACACGTATATTAGTCGAATTACACGTGGCTTAGCACATCAGCTTAAAAGTGACAAGTGTTGAAAAATAAAATGGTAAGAAGCGTAGCTATTAAACTGACCCGGGTTCGATTATGCACCTTTTAGATTTCACGAGAAGGTTAGCAATTGGGCTGTTGCGATTTTATAAAATAAATATATTTAATAGTATTATAATTATAAATTATTATTAAATAAGTAATAGAAACTAAAGATATGAAGAAATTAATATTTTATAATGGAAAAAAAATTATATTGGTGATAAAAAATATAGAGACTGAATAAAATGATTTGTAGCAATCCATAGTGTTTTGTGAGAAAAGATACAGTATTTTTGCCATATGATTTAGCTTTTCTGTTAATAAAAAGCAAAAAAAATTACAAATCTAAATTCTCTACCAACTTAATATTAAAAAAAAACCAACAAAGATAATTTTAGAAGGAAAAAAACCCATGAGAAAAAACGTTGTAGCAATTGACAATATTTTGTGAGGAAAACTACAGTGTTTTCCCCAATAAAATAAAATAAAAAACCATTTAGAGAAATACTGTAGCAATCGACAGTATTTTGTGAGAAAAAATACAACTTTTTCCTCATATGATTTAGCTTTATTGTAATTATAATTCTTAACCAACTCAATATTAAAAAAAAATGATAAAGATAATTTTGAAAAAAATCATAAAACAATCATATGGGAAAACACTGTAACAATTCACAGTGTTTTAAAGAAAAAAATTATAAAGTTAAATTTTTAATCAGCTCAATATTAAAAAAATCAAATCGACAGAGATAATTTTAGAAAAAAAATAACAAAAAATAACAACAAAAAAAGAAAAAAAACCATGTTGGAAACACTGTAACAATTCACAGTGTTTTGTAATGAAAGCTACAATGTTTCCCCATATGATTTAGCCTTATTTGTAATGACTTGTAATTGTAATTCTTAACCAGCTCAATATTAAAAAAAATAAAATTAACAAAGATAATTTTGAAAAAATCATAAGAAAAAAAAACCATGTGGAGAGATACTGTAGCAATCCACAATGTTTTGTGAGGAAAGCTACTGTGCTTTCCCCATATGATTAAGCTTTATTACAAAGTTAAATTCTAACCAATTCAATATTAAAAAAATAAAATTGATAAAGATAATTTTTAAAAAAAATATTACAAATAAATAAAACACAAAAGAAACTGGAAAAAAACTATGTGAGGAAAAATTGTATCAATCCATAGTGTTTTGTGAGGAAAAACTTATATTTACTTATAATTGCAATTATTAACCAGCTCAATATTTAAAAAATAAAATTGACAAAGACAATTTTAGGGAAAAACACAACAAAATAGAAAAAATCATGTGGAAAAAAACACTAGCAATCCACAATAATTTGCGAGGAAAGTTACAATGCTTTCCTCACATATCATAACTGTAATTTTTAACCAGCTTAATATTAAAAAATAAAATCGAAAAAGATAATTTCAGAAAAAATCATAAAAAAACAAAAACAATAAAAAAACATGTGGAGAAACACTATAGCAATCAATAATGTTTTAAAGAAAAAAATTACAAAACTAAATGATCAATATAAAAAAAATAAAATCGACAAATATAATTTTGAAAAGTAAAAAAATAAAATAGAAAAACTATGTGGAAAAACATCGTAGCAATCCACAGTATTTTAAAGGAAAAAAATTACAAAGTGAAATTTTTAACCAACTTAATATTTAAAAAGTAAAATCAACAAAGATAATTTTGGAAAAAAAAATAAACAAAAAAAAAGTGGAAAGTTGGAAAAAAAAAAAGAAAAGGTGCAAAAAAAAAAACAGAAAAGGTGAAAAAAAAAGGAATGCACCGTGGATTACTATTGTAATCCACAGTTGCATGAGTTTGCATGAACAATAATATCACCACATGATTTAGTTTCTTTGTTAACTAGATAATTGACCCGTGCTATCCGTAATTTAAACTGTATGGGGGTTGATCGATATATTTCAATTGATTTTGTGGATGCAAAAATAACTTAAATAACCCGTAAAAATATAATTTGACTAAAAACAATTTCAAGATTATCGCACGTGGATGACGTCGCGACGATCATCATTCTAGATCGGGAATGGTCTGGAATTGAATGGGTGGAAAGAACATGAAATTCTTCTCTTTTATCAGTAAAAAAAGGGAATGGAAGTCGTCACCTAGTGTTTTGGTCAATAGGAACCCTAACTAGCCTCATAGTTCGAGTAAGGAGACTGATTGCGTAAAGGAAAGGTATTAAAACCCTTAATATGTCTTACTTGAGGTACGATGCATTGTTTATCTGTCTGATATAAACTAAGAAAATATTATGTTTTCTAACTGTTGGTCTGTTTATAGTCGAAGAAAAGTCCTCCTCAGTAAAGAAGTCTTTATCTTATCAATTTAAAACCTAGTTATTCTAAAGTTGAAAAAAAAAGTTGTCGTTTTATTTAATACATGAAATACATCTTACATATAAGTTTGTAATTCCAAATATTAAACAAAATAAAATTTTGTTTGGTGTTTTTGAAAAATAAATCAAATTCTCATGGCCTTAAAAATTAGTTATTAAATCCAAAAAATACATGTAAAGTAAAAACTATTTTTTTATGATTTTTTTATATAGGGAAATATGCAAGTATAATATATTTTTAAGAGACTTAACCATATGCAATAAAGACAAATTAATAATTTTTATCCTAACAGCTCAATCAATCATAAATCATCATTAAACAGTTCCAAAACCATACGCACAATTAATAATTGGTCCCAAAAACTAATAATTTATCAAATAAATGGTTTAGGGTTAGGAATTGACCTTCCAAAAATTACTGGCATCCATATAATTTATCAACTGAATGCATAGAAAAAACACTGAAAATGACACGAATACATCAAGAACATATATTTTTTAAAATACTTCAAAAATTATGTAAAAAATTAGGTAGCAACAAATGCCCCATCTTTACAATACTTACGGAGCAAAGACTTGCTAAGTGCTTTGCGTGGTAAGATTGTAAAAACAAACAAATTGTTCTTTCAAAACTAATATTCTCAAGATTTTTAGTTCGGTTGATTTGAAACTTTGTTTTTGTAATAATCCCCTTCAACCAGAACTACGATCAAAACTATGTACAACTTGGTTATCATGAGATCCCAATCTGGCATATCCCTTTAACCAAAACCAAAATTTTTGCCAAAAGTTTGGCCAACCTGATATCTCAATCTAGTGATCCCCTTTAACCAGAAACAAAATCCTTGTCTTCGGTTGGGTTAATCTGAAATTTCAATTTAGAGACTCCTTTTAATTAGAACCTAAATCTCTATTTTCAATTAGGTTAATCTAAAATCTCAATCTACAGGCTTTCTTTAACCAAAACCAAAATCTCTATTTACAGCTCAGTTAACCTGAAATCTCAATCTGACGATTTCCTTTAACTAGAACTAAAATCTGTGTTTTTGGTTGGGTTAACTTGAAATCTCAATCTAGAGACCACCTTTAACCAAAACATAAATCTCTGTCTTCAAGGTCAACCTAAGATCCCATCTGTCGAATCCCTTTTAACCATAATCAAAATCTTAGTCTACAGCTCGATTAACCTGAAATCCAAATCTGGTGATTTCCTTTAACTGGATCCAAAATCTTTGTTAGTAGCCCAGTCAACTTGAAACCTCAATTTGGTGATTTTCTTTAACTAGAACCAAAATCTCTGTTTTAGGTTAACCTAAAATCTCAACCCTTTAACGAGAACCTAAATCTTTATTTTCAGTTGGGTTAACTTAAAATCTCAATCTAAAGACCCCTTTCAACCAAAACCTAAATCTTTGTCCTCAACTTGATCAACCTAAGATCCCATTTGACAATCCCTCTTAACTAGAACCAAAATCTTTGTCTACAACTTAGTTAACCTAAAATCCCAATTTGGTGATTCCTTTTAACCAGAACCAAAATTTGTGTCAGTAGCTCGATCAACCTAAAACCCCAATCAACGATACTTGTCATGAGGTTAATTTTTCATCCCAAAAATAGACCTCGCACGAAAGTTTAGCCTAGTTAGACTCAGCTTTTTCCTCACTGATTC